>JGI20200J14955_1000057_pt1 | contig 23213 bp, 18 predicted proteins | sample NGESurshal092012_FD_14955 | JGI IMG/M metagenome (IMG submission 14955) | reverse complement strand
GTTGACCACGGGGGCGTCGTTGGCGGACTGGCACGACGACGCGGACAGCAGGATGGTCAGCGGGATGGCGGCCGCGGTGATGCCGTAGCGGACAGCCCGGCGTTTGTTGATCATGAGCGGTGAACCTCTCGTGAGTTGGAGTCGAACAGGAACCGACCGGGTGCAACCCGCGGGCACCCGGCCTCCGTCCTCCTGCGCAGCAGCGAACTCCAGGAGGAGACATGGGCAAGCCCGCTCTCATCATCGCCGTCGCAGCCATCGCAGCCATCGGAGCACTGGCCCTGTCCGGGTGCGCGGCGGCCGGCGAGCAGCCCGCCGCCGGGTCTTCCGCCGCTGTCGCGCCGATGGCGGTGGCGTCCGGCGCGGCCGCCGACACCGCCGATTCCGGGGCCGCCGTCGACAGTTCCATCACCGCCCAGGCGACCGGAACAATCAGCGGCACACCGGATGTGGTGACGATTGTCATCGGCGTGCAGACCCAGTCCACCTCTGCGCAGACGGCGTTGGACGACAACAACAAGCGGGCTACCGATGTGATCGGTGTGCTCAAGGAGAGTGGAGTGGCGCCGGCCGACCTGCAGACCAGTCAGCTCTCGATCAATCCCTCGTACGACGAGAAGGGTCAGCAGATCACCGGATACCAGGTGACGAACATGGTTACCGCCAAGATCAGGGACATCAGCACCGCCGGCACGGTGATCGACGCGGCCGGAAAGACGGCCGGCGACGCTGTCCGGGTGCAGCAGTTGTCCTTCTCCATCGATGACGACAGCGCTCTGCGGGCCCAGGCCCGCGCGGACGGGGTCAAACGGGCGCAGGCCCAGGCGAAGCAGATGGCCGACGCCGCCGGAGTACAGCTCGGGTCCATCCGTTCCATCACCGAGACACCGGCTGGGACGCCGACGATCTATCCCGCCATGGCGGCCGGCGACACGGCAGCGGCACCGGTGCCCATCGAGCCCGGCAGCCAGGAACTCAGTGTGGTCGTCCAGGTGGTCTACGCGATCGCCGGGTGAGTCGGCCGACGGCCGGTGCTCCTTGTCGTACCGACAACATGCAGGGTCAGGAACACGGTGCCCACCCCTCCAGCCGGACGGCGTCTCCGATTTCTCTGTTTGTGCGGCGAATTTCGGCACGGGCTGGCCGGATGGACTCGTCGGTGACGAAGTTGGGCGCGGGAATCGGCAGCGTCCAATTTCGGGTCGGGTCCGATTCCTGATAATGGCCTTCGAGTCGTTCCACCGAAACTGTCCGTGGTCAGGCATGGAAACGCCGGATTCGGGTGACCAATGCCACTCTCGTCACCGGTCCCGCCGCGGCGGCCGCCACCCACCGTAAAACTGGCCGGTCGGAGAGCAAAGCCCAGCTGGATCGGGTTCTTCCGGCTCGTAGAACAGGTCGACCCGTTCGCGGATCACCCATGGCTGAAACACGGTGGGGTCATACTGAGCCGGTGAGGGCATTGGGCGGAATTCACGCGGTGCGTGCCGACGGGGGATTGGTGCACATCCGCCCGGCGGTGCCCGCGGACGTCCAAGCGCTGCAAGACTTGCACCGCGGTGCATCGGACAGGTCGCTGTATCTGCGTTTTTTCGGGGCCGGCCGGAACGCCAGCGGGAAATACGCCAAGCGGCTCGTGCGCCCGGCGAGCGCCGACCATCAGGCCCTCACCGCGTGGATCGGCGGGGAGATCGTCGGGGTCGCCGCCTACGAGCGACTGGACAGCGATTCCGCCGAACTGGCATTGCTGGTGACCGACGCCCGGCAGCATGAGGGCATCGGCACTCTGCTGGTCGAGCATCTGGCGGTGGTGGCCCGCCGCGACGGCGTCGCCCGGTTTGTTGCCGATGTGCTCAGCGCGAACTACACGGCCATGCACGCCCTGCGGCATGGCGGGTTTCCCACCCAGGTGAAGTTCGAGGGCAGCACCGCGCTCATCACGATCGAGCTCACCCCCGATGCCCAATCAGTCGGGGTGATCGGTGAACGGGAGCGGTCCGCGGACGCGGCCAGTCTGCGCCGGGTGCTCTCGCCCGCGTCGGTGGTGGTGGTCGGCGCCGGTGAGCGACCGGACTCGATCGGCCATCAGATCCTTCGCAACATCCTCTTCGGCGGCTTTACCGGCGAGCTGTCCGCTGTCCATCCACAGCACGATTCGGTCCTGGGTGTGCCGTGTGTGCGCTCGGCCCTGCTGCTGCCGACCGCGCCCGACCTGGCGGTGATAGTGGTACCGGCGCAGGAGGTTCCGGGCGTCCTGCGGGACTGCGGCGACCGCGGGATCCACGGCGCGGTGGTGATCACGGCCGGCTTCGCCGAGACCGGCGATGCCGGTCAGGAGCGACAGGACGAGATCGTCGAGATCGCCCGGGCCCACGGCATGCGGCTGGTCGGTCCGAACTGCCTCGGACTGCTCAACACCGACCCCATGGTCCGGTTGAACGCCACCTTCGCGCCGCTGTCGGTGAAACCCGGCGGCCTCGGCCTGGTGTCCCAGTCCGGCGCGCTCGGCATCGCCGTCCTCAACGCCGCGGCCAGGCGCGGATTGGGTGTCTCCCAATTCATCTCGGTGGGCAACAAGTCGGATGTGAGCAGCAACGACCTGCTGCTGGCCTGGGAGCAGGACGAACGCACCCGGGTGATCGCGATGTACCTGGAGTCCTTCGGCAACCCCCGGCGGCTGTCCCGGATCGCGCGGCGGGTCGCACGCGCCAAGCCGATCATCGCCATCAAAGCCGGTCGGTCCGCCGCGGGGCAGCGCGCCGGGATGACGCACACCGCCGCCGCCGCAGCCTCCGACGACGTGGTCGATGCCTTCTTCGCCCAGGCCGGTGTGCTGCGGGTGGACACCATGGAGCAGATGCTCGACGCGGCAAGGGTGCTGTGCGACCAGCCGCTGCCGGGCGGTGACCGGGTCGCGGTGGTCAGCAACTCCGGTGGTACCGGCATCCTGGCCGCCGACGCCGCCGACGGCGCTGGGCTCACTGTCGAGAACCTGACGCCGGAGACCGAGCGGCAGTTGCGACTGCTGGCGCCCGCGGCGCCGTCCTGCCTGAACCCTGTCGATCTCGGCGCCGAGATCGACCCCATCGATATCGGTGACGCGGTGCGCGTCCTGCTGGCCGCCCCCGAGATCGACGCCGTGCTAGCTGTTTTCAGTGACACCGCGGTCTCCGACGCCGACTGGGCCATGCGACAGATCGCCGCGGCCGCCGGGATCAGCGACAAGCCGGTGATCGCCGCGCGGGTGGGCGCCTCGTCATTCTCGATACCGGTCGACGGCACTTCGCGGGCGCTGCCGGTCTTCACCTTCCCGGAGCCGGCGGTGACGGCGCTGGCCGCTGCCGTCAGGTATGCCAGGATGCGGGCGGCCCGCGTCCCGGACGTCGTCCGTCCGGACGGCATCGACCAGATCGGTGCGCTGGAGATGGTCAACCGGGATGTGGCGATGGGCATCTCCTGGATGGGCACCGACGATGTTGCGCTGTTGCTGAGCTGTTACGGCATCGCGGTCGCCGCGCAGCGAGTGGCCGTCGATGTCGACGCCGCGATCAGGGCGGGCACCCAACTCGGTTACCCGCTGTCGCTGTCGCTGGATCCGGGCGAGCTGCATCCCCGGGATTTCGGCGTGGTCAGGCTGACCGCGACCGACGAGCCGACGTTGCGCGCCAAGTTCGCCGAGATCTCCTCCCTACTACCGGATTCCCCGGGGGTGCTGCTCCAGCCGACACCGCCGCCGGGTATGGAACTGATCGTCGGTGCCGTGCAGCACGACCGCTTCGGCCCCGCGGTGATGGTGGGAGCCGGCGGCATCCTGGCCAACCTGATCGCCGATCGGACGTTCCGCCTCACCCCACTGACCGCGGAGGACGCCGAAGCAATGCTCCGCGACCTGCGCACCGCGCCGGTGCTGGACGGCTACCTCCGTACGCCCGCTGCCCGGGCGGCGATGTGGGATCTGATGGTCCGGGTCGGTGCGCTCGCCGACGATCTTCCGCAGGTGGCGGAGATCGAGCTCGATCCGGTCATCTGCGGCAGGGACGGGACCTTCGTGGTCGATGCGCGGATCCGGGTGTCGCCGGCGGGTCCGCGGCAGGACCCCCTGCTCAGGCAGCTCATGTGAAGCCCGAAAACATCTGTGGCACGGCAGATTTCGGTGATGTGGCCGGCCCTGGCCTGATACATCACGATGACGACGCCAGCACCCGCGCGCCGGAGACCGCCTGGTCCTCCCACCAGGCCAGTTCGTCGTCGTACCCGCCCAGCGCCTTCTCCCAGCCGAACTGCACGAGCGCTCCGAGCAGGCTGAGGGCGAGTTGCCGATCCCACCAGGGTGAGGTGTCGATGCCCAGGTCCTCCAGCGCCGCCCGGTAAGCCTCGATCGCGGCTTCCTTGGGCTGCGGCAGCCGCCGGCAGTTGATCGCCAGGTACCAGGCCAGGTCGCTGAGCGCGGCGCCCCGTCCCGGCATCTCCCAGTCGAGCACGATGGTGCGCCCGGCCCGGTCGGTGCCGAGGTTGTCGAGCTTCCAGTTGCCGTGCACGAAGGTCTGCGGGGTCGCCGACAGCGCCTGCACCAGCGGTCCCGGATCCCAGGCCAACGGGGTGACCACCGCGGCCGCGGCCGGCGCCACCTGCCCGAGCAGCGGCCAGCCCCTGCCGATCAGCTCTGGCACCAGGTGCGTCGAGCCGATGGCGGACTCGGCCAGCGCCGTCCAAGGCGACAGTTCGAGGTAGCGGTGCATCACCGGTACCACCTCGATCTCCGGGCCGCCGCCCCAGAAGGCTGCGTGCATCGCGGCCATGTGCCCGAGCAGGCGCAGGTGGGTGGCGAGCGGGAGTGGCTCGTCCGTCGCCGGGATGAGGTCGGGCCCGACGTCGCGCATCAGCAGGACGGTGCACGGTCCTTTCGAGCGTGGCCGGGTCGGGCCCGGCCGGCCGCCGCCACCAGGGGTGGCGGCATCGACCGGGACCTCCACAGCGCCCGCGGCGCCGGCCTCGACCGCCGCATCGTCGATGGCCACTCCGACGATCGGCTGATTCAGGCAGTCGGGCAGCCGGTGCAGGATGCCGCTGGTCCAGAGCCTGGCCACCGGCCCGCCCAGCACCCCGGACGCGCGCACCGTCCAGTCCAGGTCGGGGTCGAGGTACTTGGCGACGAGATCGACACCGTCGATCCGCAGCTTCTCCAACCGAGCACCGGATTTGCCGGGCGCGTCGTCCAACGGGCGCACGTCGTAGGCTCCGGCCAGCAGCTCGGAAACTGTGACGACCCTGGGGCGTTGGGCCCTTCGGTCGTCCGACGATCCGGATGTCCAGGACGTCACCGCTGACACCTCCGCTGGGTGGTTCCGGGCGCGCGTGTCCCGGTTGTGACCAGTCTGCGCCGGGTGCTTGCAGCGTGTTTGCACCCGAATGCTCGACGCATGCCGGGGCACTCGCCCTACTGTTTGCCCGGTGACCGACCCCAGACCGGAAATCATCGCCGACGACCTGAACGACGACCTGGCCCTCGCCCTGCACCTGGCCGGCATCGCCGACGCGATCAGTCTGCCCAGGTTCGGGGCCGTCGACCTGCAGGTGCGCGCCAAACCCGATCTCACCCCGGTGTCCGATGCCGACACGGCGGTGGAGCGGGCGCTGCGTGCGGTGCTCGCCGCCCAGCGGCCGCAGGACGCGGTGCTCGGCGAGGAGTACGGGGATTCCGTGACCGGAGACGGGGACGGCGGCTGTGTTGGCGCAGATTCCGGCGCGGACCAGGGCACGGCGCGCCGGCGCTGGGTGATCGACCCGATCGACGGCACCAAGAACTTCGTTCGCGGCGTGCCGGTGTGGGCGACGCTGATCGCGCTGCTGGAGGGCGAGACGTTCACCGTCGGGGTGGTCTCGGCGCCGGCGCTCGCCCGCCGGTGGTGGGCGGCGGCCGGACGGGGGGCATTCACCCGGTTCGCCGACAACCCCACCCGGCCGTGCCGGGTGTCCCAGGTGGGCGAACTGGCCGACGCCTCGCTGTCGTTTTCCGAAATGTCCGAATGGCGGGCATCCGATGTTCCTGACGGGCTCGGCGACGCCTTCGCGGCCGTGTCCGACGCCTGCTGGCGGACCAGGGCGTACGGCGATTTCTACTCGTACGTGTTGGTGGCGGAGGGTGCGGTCGACATCGCGGCCGAACCCGACCTGAGCCTGTGGGACCTCGCCGCACTGGTCCCGATCGTCACCGAGGCGGGCGGCCGGATGACCGATGTGCAGGGTCAGCCATCCGGCGCACTGACGGCCAGCGCGCTGGCCACAAACGGTCTGCTGCACGGCCCGGTGCTGGCCGTTCTGCGGGCTGAAGGGGCTCGAACGGCCCCATCGGGGTGAGCGAATGCCTCGCTGCGAGGGATCGATCCCGTCACAGACCGTGCGCGGCGGGGCGCAGATCACGCCCAGATAACGATTGACCGTTTACACTCCGCTGTTGTGATTCATTCGTCGCACGTCTCCAAGAGCTACAAGACATCTACCCGGCCGGCTCTCGAGGACGTGACCATCGACGTCGAGAAGGGCGAATTCGCCTTTCTCATCGGTCCGTCGGGATCGGGAAAGTCGACTTTCCTGCGGTTGTTGCTCCGCGAGGACGTGCCGACCAGCGGTGATCTCGAGGTCGGCGGGGCCGATCTGGTGCACCTGCGGCGGTCGAAGGTCGCGGCGCACCGCCGGCGACTTGGCTGCGTGTTCCAGGACTTCCGGCTGCTCACCAACAAGACGGTGTCGCAGAACGTCGGCTTCGCCCTCGAGGTGATCGGTCGATCGCGGGCGTCGATCAAGCAGGTGGTTCCCGAGGTACTGGAGATGGTCGGGCTGGAAGGCAAGGCCAACCGGCTGCCGAACGAGCTGTCCGGCGGCGAGCAGCAGCGGGTGGCGATCGCCAGGGCGTTCGCGAACCGGCCGCTGCTGCTGCTGGCCGACGAGCCCACCGGCAACCTCGACCCGGACACCAGCGCGGACATCATGCTGCTGCTGGAACGCATCAACCGCACCGGCACCACGGTGGTGATGGCCACCCACGACAACGCCATCGTCGACTCGATGCGCCGCCGGGTCATCGAACTGCAGCTGGGCAAGGTCGTCCGTGACGAGGCACGCGGCGTGTACGGCGTCGGGCGGTAGCCACTCGGTCCATCCTTGACGGACCAAAATGCACTGACCCGGGCCGTGCCGGTCCGGGTTCCCGATGTGACAGCTGGTCGCGAGATTGCGGCCGAATGCTGGATATGAAAGGCACACATGCGAGCCGGATTCGTCGTCACCGAGGTCCTGAACGGATTTCGCCGCAACATCACCATGACGATCGCGATGATCCTGACCACCGCGATCTCTCTCGGTCTGCTCGGCGGCGGCCTGATCATCGCCCGGATGACCGACCAGATGCGCGACGTCTACGGCGACAAGGTCGAGGTGACGATCTACCTGACGCCCGACCAGTCCGCGCAGGACCCCGATTGCCGGGCGTCGCCGTGCGTGGACATCAACAAGCAGCTGCAGGCCAACACCGACGTCGAGACCATCGAATACGAGAGCCAGGCCGCCGCCTACGAGCGGTACAAGCAGCAGTTCGCCGGTCAGCCGGAGCTGCTGGAGATCGGCAGTCCGGAGGCGTTGTCCGCCTCGTTCCACGTCAAGCTGTTCGATCCGCAGCGTTACCGGGTGATCGCCGAGCAGTTCGACGGCAAGCCCGGCGTGCAATCGGTGGCCGATCAGAGCGCCTTCCTGGACCGGCTGTTCAGCCTGCTCAACGGGATCCGGAACGCCACCATCATCATCGCGCTGATCCAGGCGTTGGCCGCCCTGCTGCTGATCTCGAACATGGTCCAGATCGCGGCCTACACCCGGCGCACGGAGACCTCGATCATGCGGCTGGTCGGCGCCTCGCGATGGCGAACACAGCTGCCGTTCATGATCGAGGCGGTGACGGCAGGGATCATCGGGGCGGGTCTGGCCATTCTCGGATTGATCGGCGCGAAGTTCCTGTTCGTGGACAAGGCGCTCGGCCCGGTGATCCGGTCCGGGATCCTGCCGGACATCGACGGCGCCACACTGGTGTGGGTGTCGCCGATCCTGATTGCTATCGGCGCCGGGCTCGCCGCGGTGTCCGCGTACGTCACGCTGCGCCTGTACGTCAGGTTGTAGCGGGGCGCTTCATCCGGCGGAGCGGAAGGGCGATCGGGATATCCTCTCGCCGCGGCGATTACCCTGAACGGGCCATGGCCACGAACAAGATCGACTCCAGTAACCGACCCGGCGGGCGGAAGATCATCGCCTCCAACCGCAAGGCTCGTCACGACTACACGATTCTGGACACCATCGAGGCCGGCATCGCGCTGACCGGGACCGAGGTCAAGTCGTTGCGCTCCGGCCGGGCGTCGTTGGTGGACGGGTTCGCCACCATCACCGACGACGAGCTGTGGCTCCGCAACGTGCACATCGCGGAGTACGCCGAGGGCACCTGGACCAACCACGCCCCGCGGCGGGTCCGCAAGCTGCTGGTGCACCGGATGGAGCTGGACCGGCTGGCCGGAAAGCTCAAGGAGGGTGGCCTCGCGCTGATCCCGCTGTCGATGTACTTCAAGGATGGCCGGGTGAAGGTCGAGCTGGGCCTCGGGCGGGGCAAGAAGTCCTATGACAAGCGGCAGGACATGGCCAAGCGGGACGCGGACCGGGAGCTGGCCAGGTATGCGGGCCGGCGCGCCAAGGGCATGGGCTGACGCGCCAACCGCGGCGGTACCTCACGACGCGGTGCCTGCCGCCGTGAATGGCCAGGTCAGGGGTCGAGCCGCCGAGCGCCAACCGGGCCGCACCGGGAACACGTATGATGAAGGCGCTGTTCTCCCCACGGCACGAGTGGTGCCAGTTGTTACCCGGGGGTGATCGGTCTCGACAGTGGATGTCGAGTGAGGTGAAGCGGGCCGAGGAAGGCAACGATGATCTCGTTAACCATCCGTTGCAAAAAAATCAAGCGCCGACAACGATCGCGCTGACTTCGCCCTCGCCGCCTGAGCGAGTAAGGAGTCCGTCAGACCGGGGGTTCCTCCGCCCCGGATCCTGGCGTCAGCTAGGGGGATCACCGAGAGATCCGGTCGCGGGATCTTGAGGGACAACTCACAGCGACTGGGCCCGTCGCACCAGCGTGTTCGCGAGACTGGTGGGGCCGAGTAGGGACATAGCGGACTGCGCCCGGAGAAGCCCTCACGAAGCAACGCTGGACGCGGGTTCAATTCCCGCCACCTCCACGCATCGTGGGTCGCACGAAGAAGGCCCCGCCGACACCGGCGGGGCCTTTCGTGCTGTCCGCTGTGATCAGGGCTCAACCTTGTTCCGGGTTCGGGATGCCCTCGGTCTCTGGCTCGGTCTCCGTTGCGGACTTGGGTCCCGACTTGGGCTCGGTTTTCGGTTCGGCCTTCTCGTTGGTGCGGGCGCCGGCGCCCGCACCGCTGCTCTTGCCGCCCGTCGTCTTGCCCGATGCCTTGCTCTTGTCCGACAAGCGTTTGGCCGGCTTGCCGCGAGCCGACGGATCGGTGGAGGTCTCATCGAGGTCCATCCGCAACCGGTCCAGCTCGCCGCGGAGGTAGTCGCGGGTCGCGACCTCGCCGATGGCGATCCGCAGCGCGGCCAACTCCCGGGCCAGGAACTCGGTGTCGGCCTTGGTCTGGGCGGCCCGGTTCCGGTCCTCGTCCACGGTGATGCGGTCCCGGTCGTCCTGCCGGTTCTGCGCCAGCAGGATCAGCGGCGCCGCGTAGGCCGCCTGGGTCGAGAAGGCCAGGTTCAGCAGGATGAACGGGTATGGGTCCCACCGGTAGCTGACCGCGAAAAGGTTGAGGATGATCCAGATGATCACCACCAGGGTCTGCCAGAACAGGAACGTCCCGGTGCCGATGAATCGGGCGAGGTTCTCCGACAGCCGGCCGAAGGTCTCCGGGTCGACGTCGAGGCTGAACCGGCGGCCGCTCTTGGGTTGGTCCAGCCGGCGCCGGGTGGGCGCGTCAGCCACGGCGCGCTCCGGCTGCTCCCCGGGGGCCGGCTGCCGGAGGCTCGCTGTCCTTGGTCGTCATCGATCGCAGGATCGCCCGTCGGCCGCCGGCCTGGCTGTGCCGGCCGGGGTGATTGCCGACCTCGGCATCGTCCTGGCCTGCGGCGTCGTCGGTCAGACCCTCCTCCCGCCAGTTGTCGGGTAGCAGGTGATCGAGTACGTCGTCGACGGTGACCGCGCCGAGCAGGTGCTCCTCGTCGTCGACGACCGGGGCGCAGACCAGGTTGTACGACGCGAAGAACCGGGTGACGTCGGTCAGCGCGGCGTCCGGCGACAGTTGGGACATCTCTGCGTCGATGGCACCGGCGACGAGCTCGAACGGTGGTTCACGCAGCAGCCGCTGGGTGTGCACGCAGCCGACGTAGCGGCCGGTCGGGGTTGCCTGCGGTGGCCGGCAGACGAACACCATCGACGCCAGGGCCGGGGTGAGGTCGGGGGAGCGGATCCGGGCCAGTGCCTCGGCGATCGTCGCGTCGGGGCTCAACACCACCGGCTCGGGCGTCATCAGGCCGCCGGCCGTGTCCGACGAGTACTGGAGCAGCCGCCGGACCGGTCCGGATTCCTCCGGTTCCATCAGGCCGAGCAGGCGTTCCTGGATGCCGACGGGCAGCTCGGCCAGCAGGTCTGCGGCGTCGTCCGGGTCCATGGCCTCCAGGATGTCCGCGGCGCGAGCCTCGTCCAGGTGGGCCAGCAGTTCCTTCTGGTCGTCCTCCGGCAATTCCTGCAGGACGTCCGCAAGCCGGTCGTCGTCGAGCATGTCGGCCACCTCGTAGCGCAGCTCGGTGTCAAGTTCACGCAGGATGCCGGCCGCGTCGGCGGCGCGCAGCCCCTCGAAGGAGGCGAGCACCTGCTGGGCGCCGCGGATTGAATGGCCGGTGAGCTGGGCCGGATCCATACCGCGGACGTCCGTCCAGGCCACCACCTGCACCGGCGCCCGGCGGCCGATCCGCCGGGTCCGCTCCCGCACGGCCAGCCGGGAGACCACCCAGTCACGGGTACGGGTCCGTTCCATCGCCGCGTCGACGACGGTGGCCGCGCTCGCGGTGGTGGCCAGCTGAACCTGGGTGCCGAGCAGCTGGCCGATGAGCCGCAGCTCCAGGGTGCGCTGCTCGAACCGGCGCATGCTCACCGAGCCGGTGGCGAGCGCGACCGCGTGCGACTCCAGGCTGCTGACCCGCAGCATCGGCACGAAGATCGGTCGGCGGGTCGGCAACTCGACGACCAGGCCGAGCGCCCTGGGTGGTTTGCGGTCCAGCCGCAGCGCGACCACGATGTCACGCACCTTGCCGATCGACTCGCCACTCGGGCCGAACACCGGCAGCCCGTCGAGCTGCGCGACGAAGACTCGGGTGTTGGGGGCCACGAGCACAGGTTAGGACGCGCGGACCGCCCGCTGACTCCAGGGGCGCACCCACTCGACCGGACAGTCACTGTCCTGACATCGTCCTGACCAGCAGCGCACCCCCGCGATGGCCGGCGTTCACCCACTGTCCTTGTCCTGTCCTTCGTGGCGCGCACAGGGTTGCCAGTCCTGCCGCACGGCCTGTTCACACGAATCGGACAGCGGTACTGCGTAGGGTTGCGTTCTGTCGATTGTCGCGGCCCGCGATAATCCGTTCGCAGGTGCGAGCAGTAGGTGCGAGCAGCAGGTGAAGTAGCACAGCACCGCCGCCGGGCCCGTTACCAGCCACTGATGAGGATGCCCCGATGCGTTTGCGCGCCGCGCTTGTTGCCGTGCCCTTGATCGTCCTGCCGATGCTCGCCGCGGTCGCCTGCTCGTCGAGCAGCTCCAGCTCGTCGACCAGCGGTTCGTCGGGCACGGAAACCGCGAGCTCCAGCGAGGCCGCCACCCTCGGGCCGTCGGTGCCTGCGGCCACCGCGGTCGCCGCTCCGGTCGATGCCTCGCTGTTGCCCACGGCCAGCGGCGCGTTCGGCGAGAAGCCGACCCTGACGTTCCCGTCCACCCCGGCGGTGCCCAGCCTGCAGCGCACGATCCTGTCGGAAGGCACCGGGCCGGTGACCGCGAGCAACGACTGGCTGATCACCAACTACCTGGGCCAGATCTGGAACGGCAAGGTCTTCGACAACTCCTACGACAAGGGATCCACCGCCGCGTTCCAGATCGGCGTGGGCAAGGTCGTGCCCGGTTGGGACGTCGCCCTGGTCGGAGTGCCGGTCGGCAGCCGGGTGCTGCTGAGCCTGCCGCCCGCGGACGGCTACGGCTCCGCAGGCAGCTCGGGCGCCGGCATCGGCGGAACGGACACGATCGTGTTCGTCGTCGACATCGTCCAGGCGATCGGCCCGACAACGGGCGGCCAGACGGACGCGACCCCGCAACCTGCTCCCGCCACCGGCCCGCAGGTCGCCGGCGCGCTCGGAGTCGCACCGACCATCACGATTCCGGCGGGGACGGCGGAGCCTACCGCTCCGACCGTCACCGTGCTGGCCACTGGCACGGGAGCACCGATCACGAACGGGAGCGTGCTGTCCCAGTACGTAGCCGTCACCTGGACCGGGGAATCGGCGGGGTCGACGTGGCCGAGCGGTGCCACCGGGGGCAGCAGTGGTCAAGGGCCGCAGGAGCTGCCCGTCGCGGCCGGCGGACCGTTCGCGAATCTGGTCGGCGTTCCGCTCGGCAGCCGCGTCCTGATCCAGGTGCCGGCCCAGACGGACTCGTCGTCGGGTCAGTCGTCGCCGTCCATTGCCGCGGTGGTCGATCTGCTGGTGCAGACCTCGACGTCGGCCTGAGCCGGTCTGCGTGGCCATGACTAGGCTGATCGGGTGGCTGTGACGCAAGCCGGCTCGCGGCGAGTCCTCGCCTGGGACGTCGTCGGCCTGGTGGCGCGACTGGGTTTGGCCGCCGTCTGGCTGCTCTCGGGCTTCGAGAAGGCGTCCGATCCGCGGGAAACCATCGTCGCGGTGCGCTCGTACGAGCTGCTTCCGGAGTCACTCGTCAGCACGGTGGCCGCCATGCTGCCGTACCTGGAGATCTCTCTCGGGGTGCTGCTGGTCCTCGGATTTGCCACCCGACTGGCCGCCGTACTGTCGGCGGCGCTGCTGCTGGTGTTCATCGGCGGCGTGATTTCCGCCGCAGTTCGCGGCCTGTCGATCGACTGCGGATGCTTCGGCGGCGGTGGCACAGTGGCGCCGGGAGCAACCACCTACACGCTGGAGATCCTGCGCGACATCGGGTTTCTGACGCTCGCCGGCTACCTGATCTGGCGGCCCGATACCCCGCTGTCGATCGATCGCTTCGTCCGCCTGCGCGCAGAGTCGGTGGCGGGCACGGCGGAGGGCGAATCGGTCGAATAGCTGTCGATTGACGGCATAGTGGATGTGACCCGGTGGAATGGCTCGCCGGGAACGGGGGCCGGGCACGGGTGTGCCCACGGCGAGGAGGACAGCACAGTGGCGCAGGGCAGCAGCGGGCGCAAACCGACCGGCCCCCAGAACAAGGGGTCAACCGGCGGCAACTCCTCCAAGTCAGCTGCCTCGAAACCGCCTAAGGGCAAGCAGCAGTCGATCTCCCGGAAGTCGGTGGCGCAGGCCCGCACATCGAACACCAACAACCGCACCCAGCTGATCATCGGCGCGGTCGCGATCGTGGTGATCGCGGCGATCATCATCATCGGCATCGTGATGAACCAGAAGGCGACGGCGGTTCAGAACGCGGGCTACGGGGCGTCCACCAAGTCCGTGGCCACCGAGGCCGGCGGCGTGGTGACGGTGTCCAACCCGACGGCAGCAGGTACGTCCCCGAAGGTCATCGACCTGTACGAGGACGCGCTGTGCCCGGTCTGCGCGGAGTTCGAAGCGCAGTTCGGTCAGCAGATCAACCAGGCCGTCGACGAGGGCAAGCTCACCGTCAACGTGCACATGCTGACCTTCCTCGACCCGCGCTCGTTCTCGCAGACCTACTCGACCAGAGCTGCCGCGGCGATGCTCTGCGTGGCGCAGGAGGACGGCTCGCAGGCCGGGACGTACCTGGGCTTCCACTCCGCGCTGTTCGCCTCGGGCACTCAGCCCACCGAGGGCGGCACCTCCGACCTCAGCGATCAGCAGCTGGCCGACCTTGCCACGTCGAAGGGCGCGTCCGATGCCGCGGCGCAGTGCATCACCTCCGGTCAGAATATCGCGGCCGCGACCGCAGCTGACAAGTCGTCGACCGCGACGTTGAGCACGGCGACCGGCGGCCGGGTCGGCACACCGACCGTGGTGCAGAACGGCAAGCCGGTGGACATCCAGCCGCCGGATTGGCTGACCACGCTGCTCGCCCAGCAGTGAGGGCCCGGTCGGTGCCGGCCCGGCAGTGACGACCCAGCGGCGTACGTTCGATTAGGAGGCGCTGCGGGGAGTTGGTAACCTGTCCCGGCAGCTTGGGGCTGTGGCGCAGCTGGTAGCGCACAACACTGGCAGTGTTGGGGTCAGGGGTTCGAGTCCCCTCAGCTCCACTCGAGCAACGAGCACCCCCGTTCCCGACCATGGGAGCGGGGGTGTCTTGGCGTTGTGGGGCGTCCCCGAAGAGCCGCTCGGCGATCTCTCTGCAGAGAACTGCGTGCCCTCGCGGGGTGCACCCGCCACCCTGCGACTAAGCTGCAATCGTTCCGGGCACCTCCGGGGCCAGTCAGTGCGCCGACATCCTGGAGGCCAACTTTGACCGCCGTCGCTCCTCGCCCCGTGGTGACCCGGCCGTACCCGGTCCAGCGACCGGCGCGTGGCTCGAAGTTCCTGGGCTACCTGCACACCACGGACCCGAAGGTCCTCGGTGTCATGTACATCACGACCTCGTTCACCTGGTTCATGATCGGCGGCCTGATGGCGCTGTTCATGCGCGCCGAACTCGCCCGCCCGGGGATGCAGTTCCTCTCACCCGAGCAGTACAACCAGCTGTTCACCATGCACGGCACGATCATGCTGCTGTTCTATGCCACCGCCGTGGTGTTCGGGTTCGCGAACTTCGTGCTGCCGCTGCAGATCGGCGCGCCGGACGTGGCCTTCCCGCGGCTGAACGCGTTCTCCTACTGGCTGTACTTCTTCGGCGCGATCATCGCCAGTGCGGGCTTCTTCACCCCCGGCGGCGCGGCCGCATTCGGCTGGACCGCCTACACCCCGCTGTCCCTGTCGGTGAACACCCCGGGCGTCGGCGGCGACCTGTGGATCATGGGTGTGGCCGTGTCCGGCCTCGGCACCATCCTCGGCGGCGTGAACATGATCACGACGGTGATCTGCATGCGCGCCCCTGGCATGACGATGTGGCGGCTGCCGATCTTCACCTGGGCGATCCTGGTGACGTCGATCCTGATCCTGGTGGCGTTCCCGGTGCTGACGGCGGCGCTGCTCGGACTGGCCTCGGACCGACATTTCGGTTCGCACGTCTTCGACCCCGCCAACGGCGGAGCCATCCTCTACCAGCATCTCTTCTGGTTCTTCGGGCATCCAGAGGTGTACATCATCGCCTTGCCTTTCTTCGGGATCATCTCCGAGGTCATCCCGGTGTTCTCGCGCAAGCCGCTGTTCGGCTACCGCGGCATGATCTACGCGCTGCTGGCCATTGCAGCGTTGTCCATCGCGGTGTGGGCGCACCACATGTTCGCCACCGGTGCCGTGTTGCTGCCCTTCTTCAGCTTCATGACGTTCCTGATCGCCATCCCGACCGGCCTGAAGTTCTTCAACTGGATCGGCACCATGTGGAAGGGCCAGGTCAGCTTCCAGACACCCATGCTGTTCGCGGCCGGGTTCCTGGTCACGTTCCTGTTCGGCGGACTGACCGGCGTCATCCTGGCCGCCCCGCCGCTGGACTTCCACGTGTCGGACTCGTACTTCGTGGTGGCGCACTTCCACTACGTGCTCTTCGGCACGATCGTGTTCGCCACCTTCGCCGGCATCTACTTCTGGTTCCCGAAGATGACCGGGCGGTTCCTGGACGAGAAACTCGGCCAGCTGCACTTCTGGACCACCTTCATCGGGTTCCACACCACGTTCCTGATCCAGCACTGGCTGGGCAACATCGGGATGCCGCGGCGCTACCCGGACTACCTGCCGACGGATGGTTTCACCACGTTCAACACGATCTCCACGATCGGTGCGTTCGTGCTGGGTGCTTCGACGCTGCCGTTCATCTGGAACATCATCCGGTCCTACCGGTACGGCGAGATCACCACAGCGGACGACCCGTGGGGCTACGGGAACTCGCTGGAGTGGGCGACCAGTTCACCGCCACCGCGGCACAACTTCCTGTCCTTGCCGCGGATCCGGTCCGAGCGGCCCGCGTTCGAGTTGCACCACCCGTACATGGTCGACCGCATGCGTAGCGAGGCGCATCCCGCGCGGGGATGGAAGCCGCTGGCGGAGGCCGAGGCGAGCGCGCATCTGAAGATCCCGGAGACGGAAGGTTCGGGCCCGGGGACGGCTCCCTTCGGAGGCTGATCCGCGGCTGATCCGCCCGGCACCACCGAACCAAGGGCGTTCATGTCATCTGTGCTGATCACCGTCACCGGTCCCGACCGACCAGGCGTGACGGGTGTGTTGTTCTCTGCGCTCGCCGCCCATCGGGTGGAGGTGCTGGACATCGATCAGGCCGTCATCCGCGGTCAGCTGACCCTCGGCGTGCTGGTTGGCATTCAGGACGACCCGGAGAGCCTGCAAGAGGACGTCGAGCACGCCATGGCCTCGGTGCGGATGACAGTGCGGGTGGGGATCGATCAACCCGGCGACGACCGGCGCCGGTTTCCCACCCACGCGGTCGTGGTGCTGGGCCGACCCCTGCAGGCCAGCGCCATCGGCGCGCTGGCCCGGCGATTCGGCACGATCGACGTCAACATCGAGGCGATCAAGCGGATCGCCGACTACCCGGTCACCGGTCTCGAACTATCCGTGCGCGCACCGGATGACGAGCAGCTGCGGGCGGCCGTGGTGGAGGTCGGCACAGAGACCGGCGTGGACATCGCGGTCGAGCGGGTCGGCATCGCCCGACGGGCCAAGCGGCTGATCGTGTTCGACGTCGACTCCACGCTGATCACCGGCGAGGTGATCGAGATGCTGGCCGAACACACCGGCAGCAGAGCGGCCGTCGAGGAAATCACCAGCGCCGCGATGCGCGGCGAGCTCGACTTCGCGCAATCGCTGCGGGCGAGGGTGGCCATGCTGAAGGGGTTGGACGCGTCGGTGCTGGACGAGGTCGGTGCGTCGCTGGTGCTGACCCCCGGCGCCCGGACAACGGTGCGGACGCTCAAACGCCTCGGCTACCGCTGCGGCATCGTGTCCGGCGGGTTCACCCAGGTCACCCGGCATCTGGTCGACGAACTCGAGCTGGACTTCGCCGCCGCGAACACCCTGGAGGTGATCGACGGGCGGCTGACGGGGGAGGTCGTCGGCGACATCGTCGACCGGGCCGGCAAGGCGAAGGCGCTGGCCCGGTTCGCCGCCGAAGCGGGCGTGGGGCTGAACCAGACGGTCGCGGTCGGGGACGGCGCCAACGACATCGACATGCTTTCCACCGCGGGCCTCGGGATTGCCTTCAACGCCAAACCGGTGGTCGCCGAGCACGCCGACACCACGCTCAATCAGCCGTTCCTCGACCCCGTGCTGTTCATCCTGGGTATCTCCCGTGACGAGATCGAGGCGGCCGATGCCGCGGACGGCACGCTGCGCCGGGTGCCACTGGACTGACCGAACGGGCTCGGCAAAGGTGATCGGGCGGGGGTGATCGGGCGGGGGTGATCGGGCGCGGTGCCGAGGCGCGCGCCGAGGGCAGCGGCAGGTGACGGACGGGCAAGGGGAGTGCAATGACGGCCAGTTCTGGATTCCAACCAGAGCTCGGGTCGGCGGTGGCCCCGCTGCGGGAGCGGTACGCGCACTGGCTGGCGTTGAGCTCGCAGGAGGTCGAACGCGACCGCGAGGAGGCTGTCGCCGACATCCGTGCGATGCAGCTGGTGCTGCGGATGGAACGTCAGCACCCGCCTTCCTGGCACCGGGCCATGCGGGCCGCCGTCACCGGGACGGCGTCGATCTGCCTTGACCCGCGCAGTCAGCCGGGAGGGGAATGGTTCGACGCGGTCCGCGAGTACTGCGTGGGTCATGTCCGCAAGGTGACCCGCCGGGCCAGGGGCGCGCACTGGGTGGCCGCGCAGGACCTGCCGGGCGTCACCGTCGAGGTCGCCGGCACCCAGGTGCGGGTACTGCTGCCCGGCCCGGTCAGCCAGCTCGACCCGCGGATCTCCCGGTTGCAGGTGGGCGGCACCGACGTGCCGGTCGATCCCGAACCCGAAGCCGAGCCCGATTCGGGTGCTGCCGCCAACGGACTGTTGCAGGTCTGGACCCCGACCGAGCCGGTGATGACGCTGGGCAAGGCGATGGCGCAGGCCGGGCACGCGGGCATGATCGCGGCCGCGTTGCTGGCCGACGCGGATCAGCCGGCGCTCCGCCGGTGGGCGGAGGACGGTTGCCCGGCCGTGGTTCGCCGGTCCGCCCCCGCGCACTGGGCCGGCCTCCTGAACGCGGTCGCGGACGAGCGACGCGGCTGGGCCGGCGAGCGGCTGCTGGCAGTCCGGGACGCCGGGTTCACCGAGATCGCCGCGGGCACGGTGACCGCCATCGCCGCCGCCCCGCGCTGAGCGCGCGGACCGGTTTCACCGCGGGAAGCGCCAATTCCGCTTGCGGCGAGCCGCCGGATGAGTCGGTACTGACCTCGGCGGCGCCCTGGTCGATGATTCCCAGCCGCTCGGCCAGCACGAGAAAGGCTGCGGCGAAAGGGTTGTCGGCGGTCCACCACCAGGTCCACGTCGTGGGTGCGCTCCGGCGCGCCGTGCACCCACAGGGTCGCAGCTACCGGCGAGAGCGAACGGCACGCCGTCGGCCTTGAATGCTGAGGCGGACTTCTTCAGCGCGCCGCGAAGCCGGTCCGCATCGGACGCGGGTTGATCGGCTGGGTCAGTCCGCTGGGGTGATCGAGTCATGGTGGGTACTTTCGGTGTTCATGCGGCTGGCGACATTCAACATCCTGCACGGGCGGTCCCCGGCGGACGGGCTGGTCGATCTGACCAGGCTGGCCGACGCTGCGCGGACCCTTGACGCCGACGTGCTCGCCCTGCAGGAAGTGGACAGGTTGCAGGAGCGCTCACAGCTGGCCGACCTGACGGCGGTTGCGGCCGCGGCGATGGGGGCGGTGTCGCACCGGTTCGTCGCGGCGCTGTCCGGCGCACCGGCGCCACCTGGATGGCGGCGACCGGGACGGAGTTGCCGGGCACGGCCGCCTACGGGATCTCATTGCTGTCCCGCTACCCGGCGACCGGCTGGCAGGTGCTGCGGCTGCCGCGGATTCCGGTGCGCTTCCCGATGTGGATCTCGCCGTCGGCACCGGATGATCATCGGCCGGGTCAGGACCTGCCGGTGATCCACCGCACGCCGTACGGGTGCAGCCAGATGTTCCCGTCGCCGCCCGGGTAGATGCGGTCGCCGGTGAGCGCGTCGACTCCGCCGATGAGCCCCAGTTCGGCCAGCCGCCAACCCGGGAACGGCCGCCACGCTTCGGTGACGTTGAACAGCTCCAGCAGCGGGCCGAGCGGGTGCCGCCGGAGCACCGGCAGAATGCCGGGATCGGCCACCTCGGGGACCTCCGCGGCTACCGACGCCTCCAGGTGCGGCAGCGACGAGCGCACCGTGATCAGGTGGCGGAGCCCGGCGAAGACCCGGCCCGCCGCGGTGCCGAGGTCATGCCGCTGCTCGGCGACCTGCCAGTCCATCCGCGGGCGGTGCGCCCAGCGATTGTCGCCGGCGTGGCCCGGTTCCTCCGCCCAGTGCGGGTCGTTGACGGTGGCGAGTTCGTCGCCCATCCAGATCACCGGGATGCCGCCCCACCCCATGATCAGGGCGTGGCCGAGGAACAACCGGCCGACCGCCCGGTCGACGTCCTGGGCCGACGCCGCCGTCTCGAGGCCCGCGAGACTCGCTGCGCTGCCACTGATCCGGCGGTCGCCGGTCTCCGGGTTGGCCTGGAAGACCAGCCCCCTTGCGGGTGATCCCGGGAAGATGCCCGAGTAGTAATCGGACAGGAACGACTGGTGCCAGTGGCCGTTCAGCCCGACGGCTGCCGCATCTTCGGAATCGATGGCCCAACCGATGTCGTCATGGCAGCGGATGTAGGTCACCCAGGTGGTGCTCGAGGGCACCGGCGGGATGGACCGGAGTGCGTGCGCGGTCAGCGTGACGTCCCTGGTGGCCAGCATCGACCAGATCTGCACCATCAGGCTGTTGTGGTACGCGATGTCGCTGACCTTGCCGTGGTGCGTTCCCTGACCCAGGTAGTGCACCAGGTCCTGCGGCGCGACGATCGCCTCGGCCTTGAAAAGTACTGCGGGGCAGGCGATCCGGGCCACTGCGCGGAGGGCTTGGGTGATCGCGTGGACCTCGGGCTGGTTCTGGCAGTTGGTGCCCATCCGCTTCCACACGAAGGCGATCGCGTCCAGCCGCAGCACCTGGACCCCGGCGTTGGCCAGGAACAGGATGATGTCGGCGTACTCGGCGAAGACGTCAGGGTTGCTCCAGTTGGTGTCCCACTGCCAGGTGTTGAACGTCGTCCATACCCATCCGTTCAATTCCGGCGAATGGCTGAAGCTCCCCGGCGCGAAATCCGGGAACACCTCGGGCAGGGTCGCCTCATAGCGGTCGGGCTCGCTGCGGTCGCCGAAAATGTAGAAGTAGTCGCGGTAGTGTTGGTCGCCGTCTCGGGCGGCCTGCGCCCAGGCATGCTCGGCGGCGACATGATTGAGCACCAGGTCCATCACCAGGCTGATCCCGTTGCGGCGCAACGTCGCAGCCAGGTGCCGCAGGTCGTCGAAGGTGCCGAGGTCCGCCCGCACCGCTCGATAGTCGGCCACCGCGTACCCGCCGTCCCCCTGCCCGAGGCTGCAGCAGCGGCATCAGGTGCAGATAACTGACGCCGAGTTCGGTCAGGTAACCGATCCTGTTCTCGATGCCGGCGAGATTCCCGGCGAACCGCTCGGCGTAGGTGGCGTAGCCGAGCATGTGCTCGTCCAGGAACCAACCGGGGTCCAGCGTGCGCTCCATGTCCAATCGCGCGAGTTCGCCGTCACGCTCGGCGAACGCGACAGCGGCCGCCCGGATCAGCCGTTCCTCCAGCGCTCGGACCTGATCGGGCTCGTACACGGCGATCAACCCGTCGTGCAGGTCGTCCCACCAGCGGTCCAGCCGCAGGCCGAACAGCTCGCGTCGGTGCACCGGTTCCGCAGTCAGTGCCTCGTCGGCCAGGGCATGGATGTCGGCGGGCGCGGATGCCATGGCGAGATTGTGCACCAGCGCCCGTGCTCGTGCCCGCGACATCGGCAGGTGACCGGGCCCGGCACAGGGTGTGCGGCCGACACGGGCGCGCAGTGTCACCATGTCGGTCCAACAGATGACATTCTCACCATGGCTACGGTTGAGTACTTGGCGGTGACGGATGCCGACAGCGGTCGGTGTTCCGCTTCCCAACAGGCGGCGTACGCCGCGGTACTACGGCAAGAAATGGGGCGCTGAATGGGTGATCGACTCCGCCGGCCGACGATGAACGACGTCGCCCAGGCGTCGGGGGTCAGCCTGAAGTCGGTATCCCGCGTCATCAACGACGAGGTGGGCGCTTCGCCGGCGACCAGGGAGCGGGTGCTGGCGGCCGCACGCAAGCTCGGCTACCGGCGGAACGACGCGGCCCATGCGCTGCGCCGCGCGGATGGCCGATCGGCATCGATCGGGCTGGTCCTGGAGGACATCGGCAACCCCTTCGCCTCGGCGCTGAACCGGGCCGTCGAAATGGTCGCCAGTCCGCAGGGCAGCCTCGTGCTGGCGGTCAGCACCAACGCCGACCCGGATCGCGAGGAGCAGCTCATCTACCGGCTGCTGGCCAGGGCCGTCGACGCGCTGGTGATCATGTCCTGCCGTCGCGACCACCGTTTCCTGCAGCCGGAGCTGGATCGCGGGCTGCCCATCGTGTTCGTCGACCGCCCGCCCCGCCGGATCGAGGCGTCGACGGTACGGGTGGCCAACAGCAAGGGCGCGCACGATGCCACCGCTCATCTGATCACCCACGGCCATCACCGGATCGCCTTCCTCGGCGACCGGCCGTCGTTGTACACCGCCGACGAGCGCTCCCGTGGGTACCTGCGCGCGCTGCGGGAGGCCGGGTTGCCTGCCGACGCCGCGATCCAATGGCGCGGCGAGGCCGACAGCGAGCACGGCGCGCAGGCGCTGTCCGCGATGCTCGACATGGCCGATCCGCCGACCGCAGTGTTCGCCGGCAACAACCTGATCGCGGTCGGGGTGGTGGCACTGCTGCGCCGGCGCAATCTCCAGCACAGAGTCGCTTTCGTCGGATTCGACGACCTGGACCTGGCCGAGGCGGTGGACCCGCCGTTGACGGTGATCGAGCAGGACCCGAGGGCGATCGGGCGGCTCGCCGCCGAGAAGGTCTTCGCCCGGCTGGCCGACGGCCAGGCAGCTGTCAATGACATCGTGGTGCCGGTGCAATTGATCCCGCGGGGCTCAGGGGAGATTCCCGGTCCGTTCGCCGGTAAGTGATCCCCGTCCGGCGGCCCCGTGCCAGCTGGGGCGCCCGGCTGACCACCGCCCGGCCGATCACGGCGTGGTGATCACGGCAGGATCTCGACGCCCTCCTCCCGCATGGCGGTGACGGCTGCCTCGGTGTCGCCGGGGTGGAGTTCGACGAACCGGGTGAGCGACAGCGGGACGGTGACCCGGTAGCCCAGCCGCACCCCGTCGATGGCGGTGGACTTGACGCACCAGTCCCCGGCCAACCCGACGATGGTGATCGCCATGATCCCGTTCTCGTCCAGGATCGCGGACAGCTCGGTCTCGCGGGTCGACCCGGTCGGTAGGTGCAGGACGGAGAACCCGGAGTAGCCGTCCTCGGGGCCGGAACCCTTGCGCACCACCGGTCCGTGTACCGGGATGTCCGGCAGCAACTCCGCGCCCTTGCTGTCCATGACGGTGTGCGCCGGCCAGAGCCCGCCGTGCTCGGCGAAGTGCGGAGTGATCCGCGGGTGCCAGTCCTGGGTGTAGACGACCGTCCGCCCGGCCGCGGTCGCGTCCCTGATCAGCTGGGCGATGGGCGCGATGATCTGCTCGGCGCCGCGGACGTACA
>JGI20200J14955_1000056_pt1 | contig 23249 bp, 19 predicted proteins | sample NGESurshal092012_FD_14955 | JGI IMG/M metagenome (IMG submission 14955) | reverse complement strand
GGCTGCGATGCTGTCGGGCACCCCGGCTGCGATGCTGTCGGGCACCCGGGCGGCGAGGGGAGACCGATGGCACGCGCGAACCGATCGCAGTTCCGCGGCACTCCCGTGAGTGAGGTGCCGGTCGATTCGGCAGCGCGCACGCCGAGCACACCGTCGCTGACGGTGTCGAGGCCGGCGCGCACCATCTCAATCGCCGAGCGACGAGCACGGCTGGGCATCCGCCACCACCTGGCGGCGAGAGCCAGGGGCATCGCCCCAGCCGCACTCGTCGATGACCTCGTGGCCCTGCATGCCACCGACCCTGCCTCGGTCTACCTCTCCGCCGACGCCAGGATGGAATCGCTCCACCCGAACGATCTGGCAGAAGCGCTGTATACCGAACGGACTCTGATCCGCATGCTCGGAATGCGGCGAACAATGTTCGTCGTGCCGACAGGTTCGGCCTCAGTCGTTCAGCACTCGTCGAGCGACACGGTCGCCGCACGCCTGCGCCGAGCGTTGATCAAGGACTTGGCGACGGTCACCGACCAGCCGACCATCACCAGTGATCCCGCGAACTGGTTGACCCAGCTCGACGATGCCATCCTTCGCCTGCTGCGCGAATCCGGTGAGGCGACCGCCCTCGAACTGTCACGCGCCGAGCCGCGACTGCGCACGCAACTCAGCTACGCCGAGGGCAAGGCGTACGGCGGCCCGGCGAACATCACCAGCCGGGTCCTGAATCTCCTGTCCGCCGAGGGCAGGATCGTCCGAGGCCGACCCGGCGGTGGTTGGTTCGGCAGCCAATACAAGTGGTCGCCGGTCGAAAAGTGGCTCCCGGACGGCTTTCCGACGCTGTCCGCCGACGACGCCAGGACCGAACTTGTCCGGCAGTGGCTGACTCGCTTCGGGCCGGGCACCATGGCCGATATCGCCTGGTGGACCGGATGGAATCTCGGCGATACCCGCCGCGCGGTCGCGGCGAACGACACGGTTCAGGTCGATCTCGACGGCGAGGTCGGCGTGCTGCTGAGCAGCGACATCGAACCGGTGGTCGCACCGCAACCGTGGGTGGCGCTGCTTCCAGCCCTCGACCCCACACCGATGGGTTGGTCGGGCCGAGACTGGTACATCAGTAAGGACTATCGTGCTGCACTGTTCGACAAGACCGGCAACATCGGCCCCACCGTCTGGTGCGACGGCAGGGTCGTCGGCGGCTGGGGCCAACATCCGGACGGCACGGTCGTCTGGCGACTGCTCGAGAACATCGGCACGACAGCCACTTCCGCCGTCGAGGCGGAGAGCGCCCGGCTCACCGAGTGGCTCGGCGGTGTTCGGGTGATCCCGAGATTCCGCACCCCACTGGAGAAGGAGCTCTCGGCGATGGACGCACGATGATCGGCGGATGCGCGCCGAACTCAGTGATCCGTACTCCATCCACCTGACCTGACCTGGCCTGCGACCCCTGAGCTGGCGACCCCGTCGCACCTGACACCCGCACCCGCCCGCACGGGCGACTGCCGTGCGGGCAGGCGAGCGGGGCCGGCGGACCGGCGTGCTACAACATCAATTTCTCGGCGAGACCAGCCACGGCTGGTGCAGATCCAGGAAGGTGACGTCGTCCATCATTCCCTGGTCCCCCTGCATCGCCTGGGCCATCTCCGGCGGTGGCGACATGTTCTCGTGCGCCCGGGCCTCCTCCTCGGAGGTGAAGTACACCGTCTGGACGAAGGCGCCATCGCCGTGCAGGGCCACGGTCGCGCCGATGATTTCCGGGCGCATCCGGTGGATCTCGTCCGTGTACCGCTGCATCAATTCCTTCATCCGGTCGGCGTCGGACGTGTGACCCTCCATCACCTGCACGAACCCTGCCCGATCCGAGCCGCCCTGCATCCACAGCTCTACCTGCGGGCAGTCCATGAAGGTGACGGGTCCGTCGAAACACTTCTCGGCCTCGGCCCACCAGGCGCCCTGCTCCGGCCGATCGCTATTGCGGCGAGCAGCCTCTTGCGACTCGAAACGCACGGTGGAGACGAACATCCCGTCGTCGGTGAACCCGCCGGTGGACCCCAGCCAGCCCTGCGCCCCTGGCTGCAATTCCGCCACCCATCGGTCCATCGCCGCCTGCAGACCCTCGGCATCGGCGACCTTGCCCTGGATGACCTGGATGAACATGCTGCCTCCTCGGGGACGGCGTGAATGACGGGCGGGCCGTCCGGCAAGCGCCGAGTCGGCCGTCGACCGCCTGAGATGTACGTCACCATTGTCCGGTAAGGAGTTCTGCGCAAGCCCCCAGGCGACAAACACAGGCGCTCAATCTCTTGCGACACCACACAGGTCCGAGCGGCGACGTACCGACAGGCGCCGTCAGTGACACAACCACCCAAAGCGGACGTAACAGCCTGATTCAGGATCACCCGATGTCACACAGGCTGCCGAATTGACAGACTTCCAGGGTAGCGTCGAGTCCGAACGGGAAATCCTGCGTTGGATACTGACGCAACGTGGCGTTACGCTTTCCTAGAGCAACGACCATGACGGCGGGGAGCCAGTTTGTGACTGACACGGCGGCCTCTGCCTACGACTCTCTCGGCGCGGAGACCGGGCTCCGGTCCGCTGTCGACAAGTTGTACGACCGCATTCACGCTGATCCCTTGCTGGCGCCGTACTTCGCCGGCGTGGACATGCCCACCCTCAGGCGTCACCAGGTCGACATGTTGTCCGCTGCCACCGGTGGACCGCAGAAATACTCCGGCCGCGACATGGCGAAGGCCCACGCCGGCCTGGACATCACCGATGAGGCGTTCGAACGAGTGGTTGGTCACCTGAACGCCACCCTGGTCGAGACGGGTGCCGACGACGGCACCATCCGCGCCGTGCTGGGTGCGTTGGCGCCGCTGCGACCACCCATCGTGACGGCCTGAGGTCGGGTCATGGCGGACATCGATACGGCCGCTCTGAAGGACAACTTCGCCGCCGTCGCGGCGCACGGAGGCGACGAGGTCGCACTGTACTTCTACAGCTACCTCTTCCTGCGCTACCCGGAAACGCGGGACATGTTCCCGCCCGGGATGACCAGGCAGCGCGACCGGCTGGTGGGCGCATTGGTTCGGATTGTCACCGACGTGGACAACGCGGACAAACTCGTGCCGTACCTCGAGGATCTGGGCCGCGATCATCGCAAGTTCGGGACGCTGTCGGCGCACTACCCCGCCGTCGGGGAGGCGCTGGTCACCACCCTTCGTCATTTCAGCGGCCCGGATTGGACGGACAAGCTGGCTGCCGACTGGGCGGCCGCATACGGCATCATCGCCGGCGCGATGTCCGGCGCCGCCGAGAAGGTAGCCGCCACGGCACCCGCCTTCTGGGACGCGGACATCCTCGAGGTGGATCACCGCACGTTCGACATCGCGGTGCTGACGGCGCGCACCGAGACGCCGGTGCCCTATCTGGCCGGGCAATCGTTGGCCGTCGAGCCGTCGGACTCCCGCCCGAGGGAATGGCGGTTCTTCACCCCGGCCAATCCCCCTGGTGGCGTGGACATCGAGCTGCACGCCCGGTTGATTCCGGGCGGGCCGGTGTCCACCGCGCTGGTGCGGGTGGCCAAACGCGGGGACAAGCTCCGACTTGGACCGCCGTTCGGCCGGATGACACTCGACCCGGCGTCGGACCGGCCGGTCCTGATGGTGGCCGGCAGTACGGGGGTTGCACCGATGAAGGCGATGATCGGCCAGCTTGCGGCGACGGGCGACCGGCGCGCCCACCTGTACTTCGGCGCGCGCAGCGTCCGGGAAGCCTACGACCAGGACGCGCTCATCGCGCTCGACAATCGGTACAGCTGGTTGTCGGTGGTGACCGCGATCTCCGACGACACGCGCTGGAAGGGGCGTCAGGGCCTGATCGGGGAGGTGGCCGCCGATGACGGCGATTGGTCCGAGCACGACGTCTACGTTTGCGGGTCGCCGGCGATGGTCGAGGCCACTGTCAAGCGGTTGCTGGCTGTCGGCGTCCTGGAAGAGCGGGTCAAGTTCGAAGAATTCGGCGAGGCGTGAGTAGTGATGCGGTCGGCCGCCAGGCCGGCGATGTGGTCCCGAATGTTGTCACAGTGACAGGGAGATGGCGATGACCGACGCGACTTCTGGGGTTCCCGGCGGAATCACCGGCGGGGAGCTGGCCACTGCCACCTTCGCGACCTCGAAGGGCTTTGGCAAGAGCGGCTACGAGCCTGCCGAGGTGGACTCGTTCCTCTCACGATCGGGTGCCGCCGTCGACCAGCTCAACGCCCGGCTGGCCGAGGCCGAGCAATCGCTGGCCGGAGCCCTCGCCGAGATCGCGCAGCTCCGTGATCGGATCAACAGGGACAGTCGGTCAAGCGAGGTCGAGCAGGCTGTCAGTGTGCTCACCACCGCACAGCTCACCGCGGACAGCACCATCGGGCACGCCGACGAGTACAGCGCGAAGGTCATGGCCGAGGCAAAGGAACTCTACGAGACCACTCGGCGCAACGCCGCCGTGCTGGAACAGGAGACCGAGAGCAAGTCCCGCGCCGTGTACGAGGACGCCCTGCGCCGGGCCGAGGCCGTTGAACGGGAGAACGAGCAGCGGGTGGCCGAGCTGACCTTGACGGCCGAGATCGCCCAGGAGGACCTCGACAGCCAGACGGCCTACCTGCGGACGTTGCGGGACGCCACCCGCACCCAGATGGAGAAGTTCCTCGAAGGAATGCTGGATCACCTCTCCGACCAGTACGGCCGGGCGCATCCGGTTGCCGCGCAGGCGGCGAACGGCGCGGTGGCCGGGGCGGTCTCGGCCGGCACCGCATCCGGCGGGAGCGTGCGCCGCCCACGCCGCACCCAACGGGTGAGTGCTCGGCCGGCGGCGGTCGCCGGTCGACCGACGGCGGCCACTCCGGACCGTCGCCGCCAAGCAGGCGGCCAGCCATCTGCCCAGGGACCGGTTCACGGATCAACCGGCGAATCGCCGACGATCCCTCCCCCGCGCCTGCCCCGGTCATCGGCGCCGGATCCGGCCGCCCGACCGGTCGGCAGTTCGATCACCGACTGAACTCGAGGGATCGCCCGCTCAGAATTCGCGCAGCGCCGGCAAGGATCTCACCGGTCGCCGCCGTGAATGACCTCAGAAGCAGACCGCGCCCTTCGCCGCCGTGCCGACCAGCCTGGCGTACTTGCCGGCGACGCCGAAGTTCAGGTTCTGCTCCTTCGGCTTCCACTGCTCGCGACGTTTCGCGAGCTCGGTCTCGTCGACGATCAGGTCAAGCTTGCGGGACGCCATGTCCAGCCGGATCAGGTCACCGTCCTGCACGAACGCGATCGGCCCGGCGATCGCCGCTTCCGGCGCGACGTGCCCGATGCACAGGCCGGTGGTCCCGCCGGAGAACCGGCCGTCGGTCAGCAGCAGCACGTCCTTGCCAAGGCCGGCGCCCTTGATCGCGCCCGTCACGGCCAGCATCTCCCGCATGCCCGGACCACCCTTGGGGCCTTCCCAGCGGATCACGATGACGTCCTTCGGCCGCAAGGTCCCGTCGGCGACCGCGTCCATGGCGCCCTGCTCGCCGTCGAACACCCGCGCCGGACCCTCCCAGACCTCGGCGTCGAACCCGGCGCTCTTCACCACCGCACCCTCGGGCGCGAGAGACCCCTGCAGAACGGCGATACCGCCGGTGCGGTGGATCGGGTCGGTCATTGCGTGCAGCACCTCGCCGTCCGGCGCGGGCGGGTTCAGCCCCGCGAGATTCTCGGCCATCGTCTTGCCGGTGACGGTCAGTGCGTCGCCGTGCAGCAGACCCGCATCCAGCAGCGCCTTCATCACCACCGGCACACCGCCGATCCGGTCGATGTCGGTCATCACGTACTTCCCGAACGGCTTGACGTCCGCCAGGTGCGGGGTCCGGTCGCCGATCCTGTTGAAATCGTCCAGGGTGAGCGCGACGCCGGCCTCGTGGGCGATCGCGAGCAGGTGCAGCACCGCGTTCGTCGATCCGCCCAACGCCATGACGACGGTGATCGCGTTCTCGAAGGCTTTCTTGGTCAGGATGTCCCTGGCGGTGATCCCGGCGTCGACCAGCTTGACCACGGCCTCACCCGAGCGCACCGCGAACGAGTCGCGCCGGGCATCAGGCGCCGGCGGGGCGGCGCTGCCGGGCAGCGACATACCGAGCGCCTCGGCCGCGCTGGCCATGGTGTTGGCGGTGTACATGCCGCCGCAGGCGCCCTCGCCGGGACAGATGGCCTTCTCCACGTCATCCAGCCGCTGACGGGTGATCTTCCCGGCCAGGCAGGCGCCGACCGCCTCGAAAGCGTCGATGATGGTGACCGTCTCGCCGTCCAGCTGGCCCGGCAGGGTCGATCCCGCGTAGAGGAACACCGCGGCGATGTCCAGCCGAGCAGCCGCCATCAGCATGCCGGGCTCGGACTTGTCGCACCCGGCCAGCAGTACGCCACCGTCGAGCTGCTCGGCGCGGAACACCGTCTCCACCGAGTCGGCGATGACCTCCCGGCTGACCAGCGAGTAGTGCATCCCGCCGTGACCCATCGAGATGCCGTCGGAGACCGAGATGGTGCCGAACTCCAGGGGGTAGCCGTCCGCGTCGAACACGCCCTGCTTGGCGGCCTTGGCGAGGCGGGCCAGCGACAGGTTGCACGGGGTGATCTCGTTCCAGGAGCTTGCCACCCCGATCTGCGGCTTGCGCCAGTCGTCGTCGCCCATGCCGACCGCGCGAAGCATCCCGCGCGCCGCCGCGCGCTCGATCCCGTCGGTGACGATGTAGCTGTGCGGCTTGCGGTGCACGGGTCGATCCGCGGATGCGGCGGCTGTACTGGATTCGTCGGGCGAGTCGGCGGTGTCGGTCATGACGCGAACTTTACGACGGGGCGCCAGGCGAGGGTGTCCAGGTCCGGAGCAGCGCTCATACCCATGTTCTCGGCCATGATCACGACGCCGGGCCATCCGAGGTTGTGACGCGACACGAAAGGGCCGCACACCGTGATCAGCCGGGTAACCACTCGGAGCTGCCCACGCCTGCGAACGCCCCCCGCAGCGGCTGGGCCGGGTAACGTCGCAACCCGATCAGACCGGGGCACCGCCCGGCCCGTACCTGCTGGAGCAGCCCCGCCATGACCATGATCGGCTTCCCGCCGGCCGTCGAACACCGCTGGTCGCTCGCCAACTGGCAGAACGCCCCGGTCAATCGCTGGTCGTTCCAGCACCTGCGCGAGGTGGTGCCGACCGCACGGGTGAGCCGCGGGGCGTCTGCCCGGCTGCTTCCCGAAGGTTCGGGGTTCCAGGAGCACCAGGTCGTCTGGCGCCTGGACGGCAGCGCCGGGACGGTGGCCGGGGTGATCGCCGACACCTACACCGACGGGTTCCTGGTGATCCACGACGGCAAGATCGTCGCCGAGCAGTACCCCACCGGCATGCCCGCCGACCGGACGCACATGCTGATGTCGGTGAGCAAATCGCTGGTCGGCTGCGTGGTCGGGGTGCTCGCCGACCGGGGCGCGATCGACGTCAGCGCGGCAGTCGACTACTACCTCCCCGAGCTGGCCGCGTCCGGCTACCGGGGGGCGACTGTCCGCGACGTGCTCGACATGCGATCCGGCGTGCGGTTCTCCGAGGAATACCTCGATCCGGGCGCCGAGGTGCGGCTGCTGGAGCAGGTGATCGGCTGGGCCCCGCGGATGCGGCCCGACCTGCCGTTCTCGATGTACGAATACCTGCCGACCCTGCAGGCCAAGCGTGACCACGGCGCCGCGTTCGAATACCGCTCGTGCGAAACCGATGTCCTCGGCTGGCTGTGCGAACGGGCCAGCGGGGTGCGGATGCCGGAGTTGCTCTCCACCCTGTTGTGGTCAAGCATCGGCGCCGAGCAGGACATGGACGCCTCGGTCGATGCGGCCGGCGCGGTCTTCCACGACGGCGGGCTGGCCGCGACGCTGCGCGACCTGGGGCGGTTCGGCCAGATGCTGTTGGAACGGGGCAGCGTCGACGGCCGGCAGGTGGTGCCGGAGTGGTGGATCGCCGACAGCTACGCCGGCGCCAGCCACTCCCGGCAGGTGTTCGCCGCGTCGGGGAACGACAGCTGGATGCCCGGCGGGATGTACCGCAACCAGTTCTGGCTGCCCTCGGCGACCCGAGAGGTGTTGCTGTGCCTAGGGATTCACGGCCAGATGATCTGGGTGGAGCCCGCGCGGAAGCTGGTGGTGGTCAAGCTGTCGTCCTGGCCGTTGCCGCAGGATGTCAGCAAGCTGCTGGACACCTTCGCCGCCATCGACATGATCGGCTTCCAGCTGCACCTACGGTGAGCCGGTCGGGAGCCGCCCGGAGTTGGTGCGCGGACGAAAAGCACCTCCCCCCGATGATGGACGCCGACGAGATCACCCGCCGGACTTGACCCCGACCGGGTTGATCGGCGGCGTGAAGTCCTCGCCCACCGGAACCCCGGCGAACTGGCCACGGATCGCGGCGATCAACCGCATCGCTCGTGAGGTCAGCCGCGACTTCTGCACCGCCGGCCCGCCGGGCGCCGGTTCGCCGGATGCGTTCTGCGGCGCCGCATCGGACTCGTGCTCGGACACCAGGTCCAACCCCGACGGCGGCGTTGCGTCGTCGGCACCGTGGTCGGCACCGTCGTAAACACCGTCGTCGGCACCGTCGTCAACACCGTGTACAGCGGCGGGATCGAGCGCAGCGACCGGTCCTGGATCGCCCAGGTTGGCCTCCGGAGCCTCGGGTTCCTCGGTCTGCAACCGGCCCTTCGTCACCAGTACACCCAGGTCGGCGCCCTTCCACCGGTAGTCGCCGGGCCCGTAGATCCGCAGGAAGAAGCACTCGTTCTCGTTCTGCAGTTGATGCCAGTCCAGCGCGGCCCGGCGGAAGTGCAGTTCGCCCGCGTCGTCGAAGTACCACTGGCCGGTCCGCGCGGTTCTGGTCAGTTGCTCCACCGCGGGCGCGGTCTCTTTGATGATCATCTGGCTCCACAGGTCGACCGAGGCCAGGTCCTCCCAGCGGCGGTTGACCTCGTCGACGTCGAGTTCGTACTCGACGTCCATGAACTCCAGCAGGTGGAACAGGAACAGTGGGATGTCCGAGTACGCCCCCGCCGTGACGTTGGTGATCGCCGAGGCGCCGCTGATCCGCGGGTTCAGCTCACCCAGGTACACCTCGTCGGCGTCGGTGTCGATCAGCACGTCGACCTCGAAGAAGCCGCGGTAGCCCTCACCGGCCAGCCGGTCGCCAAGGCGTCGAACCAGCTGGTTCGCCTTGATCCTGGCCTCACCGGACAGCGCATCGGGGTACATCTCGTTGCCGCACCAGCCGCCCTTGTAGGGGGTCAGCTCGGGGTGGCCGATGAGCTCGGTCATGAACGGGCCGACCACGGTGCCGTGCCGGGTGAGCACCGCCTCGACCGCGATGCCGCGGTTGTTGATCCGCTTCATGATCTTCTGCTGCTGGCCGACGATGTCGGCGGCGAACTTGTCCCAGTCGGCCTCACTGGTCAGGAAGAAAGTGGTCTTGCCGCTGTCCCCATACGGGGTCTGCAACACGACATCCGTCCCCAACCCGGCCGCGGTGGTCTGCTCGACCAACTCGGCCCAGGAGTCGACGGACGTCAGCACGTTCGGCACCGACGGCGCGCCGGCCTCGTCACCGAGCCTGGTCGTGACGATCTTGGAGTCCAGGTGTTCGCGCAGCGCCGTGGACGGCAGGATCAGGTCGTAGCCGAGTTCCGTGCAGATCTTCTCGGTCTCCTCGTCGAAGAAGACCATGGCCACCTTCGGCCGCCCGCCTGAGCGCTGCATGTAGGCCTTGACCTCGGGATGCTGCAGCAAATAGTTGTTGATCTCCTCGCCGCTCTCGAACTCGACGTACCGCTTGTCCTTCGGGGTGAACACCCGCGGATGGGCGCCGTCCCACGCGTCGTAATAGGTGATGTAGTCGAAGCCGCGGACCCACCGGTCCAGGCCGAGCAGGTTGAACGGAGTGGCGCCGACAAAGAAGATCGGGGTGGTGTTCGTGCGGAAGAAGTGCCTGATTTCCGCGACGCCCTTCAGCGGCCGAGCCTGGGTCACGATGAATCCTCCGTCGGTCGAGCGGCTGCGGACGCCCCGGGAGCCCGCTGCTGCGAGCATGGCGCACGCCCTGGACAGCAGCAACCGGGCGGGCAGCCGGGCAGTGCACGCACGATGGTGGGAGCCTGGCGGGAGAGGAGGACGATGACCGCAGCCCCACGCCGGCGTTCGGTGGACGCCTTTCCCCGCCGGATGACGCAGGTCGAGCCCGACCTGCCGAGCGAACCGATCCCGTTGACGGTCTACGGCATCCGCGAGCCGACGCCGGGGCCGCGGTGGCAGGCGCTGTTCGCCGCTACCTGGTCGGGGTACCGGCAGTGGTACCTGCAGCGTGACGTCCGCCCCCGGCCGGATGTTCAGCTCGCGGAGCGCATGCTCTCCACGCACATGCCGGAGTTGTTCCCGACGTACCAGCAGATGGTCGGGCTGGCCGAACAGATCGGCGCGGACGAGGTCGCTGCCCGGTTGCTGACGCTGTGGGATCCACCGCGGTTCCTGCCCGGGTGCTCGCAGGCAGTGCTGGCCGGGCCGCCGATCGCGCTGTGCCGCAACTACGACTACTCCCCCGACCTGTGGGAGCGGGTGGTCTATTCCAGCGCCTTCCGTGGTCGGCCGGTGATCGGCAACAACGACTGCCTGTGGGGCCTGCTGGACGGGATGAACGCCGACGGCCTGGTGGTGTCGCTGAGCTTCGGCGGTCGCCGCGGGTCCGGACCGGGGTTCGCCGTGTCGCTGGTCGTCCGCTACCTGTTGGAGGTGGCGTCCACGGTCGGTGAGGCCATGGAGATCCTGGAGCGCCTGCCGGTCGCGATGACGTACAACCTGACGATGGTGGACGCCGCCGGAACGGTGGTCACCGCCTACGTCGGCCCAGGCCGGACTGCGGAGTTCAGCAACTCGCCGATCGCCACCAACCACCGGGGCGAGCTGCCTGACGATGACGATCACGCGCACCGCTACGCCAGTGTGCAGCGTCGCACCCACCTGCTCGCCGTGGTCGCCGACGACCCGACCCCAGAGCAGCTCGTCGAGCAGTTCCTGCAGCCGCCGCTGCATTCCCCGCACTACCGAAGGGCTTTCGGCACCGTCTACACCGCGCTCTACCGGCCGGCCGACGGCGTGCTCGAGCTGTGCTGGCCGGATCGACGCTGGGAGCGGCGGTTCAACGACCCCGACGACACCATCGACATCGTGCTCTGCCCGAGCTGAGCCCCCGACCGGGACCGTCAGGCACTGCCATCGATGAGCTGCAGCGCCAACCAGAGCTCGCTGCGGGTCCCCGGCGAGTCCAGGCTCCGGCCCAGGATGTCCGCCGCGGTGTTCATCCGGTTCCGCAGGGTGTGCCGGTGGATGCCCAGTTCGGCGGCCGCCGGATCCCACTGCCCGAGGTGGGCCAGCCACACCCGCAGCGAGGACAGCAGGTCACCCCGGCCGGTGCGGTCGTGCTCGATCAGGCCGTCCAGCAGCGAATCGGCGAACGCGCGGCCGGCGATCGGGTCGATGAGACCGGTGACACCCTGCGCCGAGATGTCGCGGAATCGGATCACGCCACCGGTACGCCGACCGAATTCGGCTGCCAGCAGCGCCTGGCGGTGCGCAGCAGCCAATCCCGGGTAGTCGCGTGAATGAGCGACCCCGACCGACGTGCCGCGCGACTGCGCGAGTTCGGCCAGCAGATCCGGCAGGCCGGGATCCGCTTCGCCGGCGATGACGGCAAGCGAGTCACCGACACCCCCGGCCAGCCATGCCCGAGACGGGTCGCCGACTCGCCGCTCCAGCCCAGCCGCCGTGGGTCGGTCGGGCCCGGCCAGAACTGCGAGAAGGGCCAGCGGTTCCTGTGGCAGCTGCTCACCGATCTCGGCGGCGATCGGCCGCACCAGGTCGACATCTCCGGCCAGCAGCAGCCTGACCATCGCCGATCGCAGTCCGGCCATGCCCCTGTCGTCCCCGTTCGACTGCTCCAGCCTGATCGTCAGCAAGAGCACGGCCGCATTGACCAGGTGCCGGTCGGCGGCCGAGAGCACGCCCGGCCGGCCAACGGCCAGGAACGCCCGGCGCCGTTGGCCGGAGCCGACCGGCTGCACGCTGACGGTGTCCTCGCCGATCGGGAACGCCGAGCTCACCGCCCCGCGATGCCCCCGCAGCTTCGCAATCTCCGGTGCCAGCGCTTCCGGCGGCACGCCGGCGGCCTGCGGGTGACTCGCCAGCAACGCACCCGCCGCATCGATCAGAACGACCCAGCCACCCACCTGCTGCGCGAGCAGCCGCACCACCTGATCCGGCCCCGACGGCGAAAGAGCGGCCCTGGTCAACGCCTGCTGCGCGGCGAAAGTCCTTGTCACAGCTGCGTACTCGTCGGCCGCAATGGCATTGGAGACGGCCCGGCTGATCGCGATGAACGGCGTCTGGCGCGGCACCTCGACCACCGGCAGCCCACGTCGGCCGGCGCTCGCCAGCAGATCGGCCGGCACGTCGTCGTGGCTCAGCCCGGTACCGAACCCGAGGCCGACGACCCCGGCCGTCCGCAGCCGTTCGACGTACCCGGGTGGCCCGTCGCCGGCGGCCCGGGTGGTCCCGGGGTCGAACGCCAGCCCGGTGGTCAGCAGCAGCTCACCGCCGGTCAGGAACGGGGTCGGGTCAACCAGCTCGCTGACGTGCACCCAGGTGATCACGCGGTCGACATCGGGTCCGGAGGTGCGCAGCTTCAGCTTCAGCTCCGGCATTGCGATGAGATCACCCAGGGTCAGCGACATGGCTGGACGAACCCGCAGTTTGACAAACTGTACATACTTGCGAGTCTAGTTGGACACTTTGGCCACTGGGATGCTCGCACTCGATCAGGGAGGCTGGAGTTCTCGCTGGGGGCGAGCCGGGTGAACTTCTGTGCCCGAAACAGCGCCAACCAACTGCTCAGACCATCCTGGACTTATCACGCTTTCTCCAATGACGGGAGTTGCCGCCCATGACCATCGCCGCGACACAGGACCTGGTCCAGGAACGCCGCCTCGTCACCGAACTGCCCGGCCCCCGCTCCAGGGAGCTGTTCGCGCGGCGGCAGGCCGCGGTCTCCGCCGGCGTCAGCGCGATGTTCCCGATTTTCATCGAGCGCGCCGGCGGCGGCGTGCTGGTGGACGTCGACGGCAACTCGCTCATCGACCTCGGATCCGGGATCGCGGTGACCAGCGTCGGCAACTCCGCGCCGCGGGTGGTGCAGGCCGTGCAGGATCAGGTCGCCGCCTTCACCCATACCTGTTTCATGATCACCGCCTACGAGGGCTACGTGCAGGTCTGCGAGGAACTGGCCGCCGTCACACCCGGCAGCCACGCCAAGAAGTCGGCGCTGTTCAACTCTGGCTCCGAGGCCGTGGAGAACGCGGTCAAGGTCGCCCGACACGCCACCGGCCGGACCGCGATCGTCGTCTTCGACCACGCCTACCACGGGCGCACCAACCTGACGATGGCGCTGACCGCCAAGAACATGCCCTACAAGGACGGCTTCGGCCCGTTCGCCGCCGAGGTCTACCGGGTGCCGATGTCGTACCCGTTCCGGGACGGCGGTATCACCGGCGAGCAGGCCGCGAAGCGCGCGATCGACGTCATCAGCACCCAGGTCGGCGCCAAGAACGTCGCCGCCGTGCTGATCGAGCCGGTGCAGGGTGAGGGCGGTTTCATCGTCCCTGCGCCCGGCTTCCTGCCGGCGATCGCTTCCTGGTGCACCGCGAACGGCGCGCTGCTCATCGCCGACGAGATCCAGACCGGCTTCTGCCGCACCGGCGCCTGGTTCGCCAGCGAGCACGAGAACGTCGTCCCCGATCTGGTCACCACGGCCAAGGGCATCGCCGGCGGACTGCCGCTGGCCGCCGTCACCGGCCGCGCCGAGCTGATGGACACCGTGCACACCGGCGGGCTCGGCGGCACGTACGGCGGCAACCCGGTCGCCTGTGCGGCCGCGCTGGCGTCCATCCAGACCATGCGTGAGCTCGATCTCGCGGGCGCCGCAAGGGATATCGAGACGATCATGGTCGACCGGCTGGGCGCCATGCAGTCCCGCCATGCCGCGATCGGTGACATCCGCGGCCGCGGCGCGATGATCGCGGTGGAGTTGGTCAAGCCGGGCACCACCGAGCCGGACGCCGCATTGACCGGTCAGATCGCCAAGACCTGCCATGCGGCCGGTGTGGTGGTGCTGACCGCGGGTACCTACGGGAACGTGCTGCGTTTCCTGCCGCCGCTGGTGATCGGACACGATCTGCTGTCCGAGGGGCTCGACGTCATCGAACGGGCCTTCGACTCGTTGGCATCCTGACCCAACCCTCCGGGGCCGCACGACAACTGCACCTTTCACCCGAGGAGAAACCAATGGCTGTGACGTCGGAGCAGGTGACGCGGGTACTGAAAGCGGTACCCAAGGGGCTGTTGATCGGTGGGAAGTGGATCTCCACGGAGAAAACCGTTCCGGTCGAGGATCCCTCGACGGGCGAGGTGATCGCCGAGGTCGCTGACGCCTCCCCGGCCCAGGGGATCGCCGCGCTGGACGCGGCGGTCGCCGCGCAGGCCGACTGGGCCGCCACCGACCCGCGCGAGCGCGGCGAGATCCTACGGCGCGCATTCGAGCTGCTGATCGAGCGGTCCGAGGACATCGCGCTGCTGATGACCCTGGAAATGGGCAAGCCGCTGGCCGAGGCGCGCGGCGAGGTGACCTACGGCGCCGAGTTCTTCCGCTGGTTCTCGGAGGAGGCCGTGCGGATCTCCGGCCGCTACTCCGTGGCGCCCTCCGGTGGCACCCGGCTGCTCACGATGAAGCAGCCCGTCGGTCCGGTGTACGCGATCACCCCGTGGAACTTCCCGCTGGCCATGGGCACCCGCAAGATCGGCCCGGCACTGGCGGCAGGGTGCACCGTGGTGATCAAGCCCGCCGCGCAGACCCCGTTGACCACCCTGGCTCTCGCGGCGGTCCTGATCGAGGCCGGGTTGCCGGACGGGGTGGTCAACGTCATCACCACGTCGACGTCCGGTCCGGTGTCTGCGCCGATCATCTCCGATCCCCGGCTGCGCAAACTCACCTTCACCGGCTCCACCGGCGTCGGCCAGCGGCTGATCGAGCAGTCCGCCAAGCAGGTGCTCAAGGTGTCGATGGAGCTCGGCGGGAACGCCCCGTTCGTGGTCTTCGCCGACGCGGACCTGGACAAGGCGGTCGACGGCGCGATGCTGGCCAAGATGCGCAACATCGGCGAGGCCTGCACCGCGGCGAACCGGTTCATCGTGCACGAATCCCTGGCGCCGGAGTTCTCCAGGCGGCTGGCCGAGCGGATGGGTGCGATGAGCATCGGCCGCGGCATCGAGGACGGCGTCCAGGTCGGCCCGTTGGTCGACAACGCCGCGGTGGAGAAGGTCACCGAGTTGGTCACCGACGCCATCGGCCACGGCGCGGAGGTGCTGACCGGCGGCGAGGCGATCGACGGCCCCGGCCACTTCTACCCGCCGACCGTGCTGACCGGGGTGCCGACCCACGCGAAGATGTTCCGCGAGGAGATCTTCGGGCCGGTCGCGCCGATCAGCACCTTCACCACCGACGACGAGGGCATCGCGATGGCCAACGACACCGAATACGGCCTGGTCGCGTACGCCTTCACCCAGGACCTGACCAGGGCGCTGACCGTGGCCGAGCGGCTGGAAACCGGCATGGTCGGCATCAACCAGGGCATCGTGTCCAACCCCGCCGCGCCGTTCGGCGGTGTCAAGGCCTCCGGACTCGGCCGCGAGGGCGGCTTCGAAGGCATCGAGGAGTACCTGGAGACCAAGTACGTCGGCATCAAGCTGTAGCGAGGAGCGCCCTCACGAACTCCAGCGCGACCAGGCCGCCTGGCGAGTGGTTCCGGCGGCCTCGCCGACCTGGGCCCACGACCCGCTGACGGCCAGCGCCCTGGCGCTGATCCCCAAGCTTTCACCGACCACGGCGCTCAGCCGTAGCAGCGCGGCGAACGCCGCCGGATCGGGCCGTTCGGCCAGGCAGCTCACTGCGTTCCTGGCCAACTCCTCGAGTTCGGAGTTCGAGCGGCCGGTGAGGTCCTGGGCGGCCGTGTGCATGCCATCCGCTCCGGTGTTGTGGTCGGTCACGTCACCAAAGTGCACTGCCGCCCACCCGATCGTCAACGCGGGTCGCGGTATCCGTTCACTGGCCGACGAGGACGACCTGGCGCGTCCCGTCGGGGTCATCGAACCCGCGGCGCCAGCTCTGACCGGGCCAGAGGAACTCCGCGACTGCGTGAGCGGGGCGGTAGAGAGCCGTGTACAGAGTGCCGAACGACCGGGAATAGTCACGGTTGTACAGCGGGTCGGTCAGGAAGGCCGCGGCGAGGTCGGCCGGGCGCGGATCGCTCGCCAGCACCGCGGTCAGCCGCTTCCGCCGAGGCACGCTGCGCAGCAGCGCCGCGCGCTCGGGATACTCCGGGATATCGCCGCGATGATTGGTCGCGACGGGGGCCGCAGAGAACTCTGCCGGCCTGTCCGGGCCGACGAACGCGGTACCCGACTCACCGGCAGCGTCCACCATCGTCAGGTTGTAGGACATCGAAATCGGCATGGCCTGCAACACTTCTCCGGCCTGCGCCACCGTGGTGGCAACCTCGAGCAGGTAGCGCATCACGATCGGGATGGCGAAGCCGCGACCCGAGCCAGGGCGCCCGCCGAACGCCAGCGAGACCGCAAGGCCGGCATCGTTCATCCCGTCCAACAGGCCCCACAGGCAGTCGCCGGAGCCGATCACCCGGCGCCCGGTGAACGCGCTGGTGTAGATCGTCCGTTCCCAGAGGTCGACTCCGTAGTCGTAGTTGCGGCACAGCGCCGGCTCCGGTCCGGTGAGCACGGCCTGCGAGCATGCCGGGGCGAAAGCCGGTGTGTCCCACAGGGTCAGCATCCGGGCCGCGAGTTCGTCGCCGCCGGCGAGGTCGACGAGTCGATCGTAGGTGGGGACCAGTTCGGGCATGTGGCTGGCGAGCATCCGGGTCGCGGTCGGCAGATCCGGCCGGGCCGTGTCGCCGTGGCTGAGGTACCAGGCGCGGTAACCCGGCCAGGTGGCGTCGAAGAGCGCCTGCCAGCGTGGCCCGGGGGTGGGCTCGTTGATGCCGTACACCGTGATCGGGATCTCCCGGGAGGGTGCGTGGGCCCAGGCACCTGGCGCGATGCCGGTCTTCGCGATCGCGGCGCGGACTTCGGATGGTCGGACCGGGCACAAGTCGTATCGGTTCATACTGTCAAGGTTTGCTTGACAGAGGAGGCCTTGTCAAGGCTGCCTTGACACTCGATATGGAGATGAGCATCACGTCGAGGGGCGGTGTCGGTGCGAGCAGGAGGGGAACGCTCGCGCGACGCGGCGTCTTCTGCTATCGATCAACCCACGCCGGGACTCAGCCCGACCCAGCTGTCAGCCGGCCGCAGGTCGCTACGCGGGCAACGACGTCCGCGGCACCGTCACCGGTTCGCGTGTTCCGTCGACCATCGCCCGCGCGGCTGCGGTCAGGGCGATTCCGCTGTGCCGAGCCATGTCCCGCAGCGCGAGGAACGCCTCGTCCATCTCCAGCCCGCAGGATTGCGCCAGCATGCCCTTGGCCTGTTCGATGACGTCGCGGCTGGCCAGTACGTGTTCCAGCTTCCGATTGAGTTCGGCCGTTTCGCCGGCCGCGAGTACCTGCAGGACGCCGACGGTGGCGACGTCGGCCAACGCCTGGGCGGAGCGACGATCCGCCTCCGTGTGCATTCCGGGCTGGCTGCGGAAAAGGTTCAGCGCACCGATCACCCGTTCACCCAGGCGCAGTGGCACCGCGTGAATGGACCGGAATCCCTGCTGCAGGGCCAGCGGCGCGAATTCCGGCCACCGGGCCTCCAGTCGGGTCACGTCCGCGACAGATTGCGGCTCACCGGTCGCATAGCACTCCACGCAAGGCCCGGCGCCGGTACGGATCTGCAGCGACTCCAGCAACTCGACATTCGCACTCGTCGAGGCCAGCACATTGAGGCCGCCGGTGCCGTCGGCCAGCACGAGACCCGCCGCCGCTGCGTCGAGCAATTCAACACTGATCTCGACCAGGTAATGTACCAATTCCACCACGTCGTATCCGGCCACCAACTTATCGGTCAGCGTGACAAATGCTTCGGCCAGCCGCGTTTCCCGTCGTGGTACGGCCGAAACCCCGGCCGGGCTGGGGAACTCGCCGGCACTTCGCGCGGCCGACGAGTGCGCACGACGCACCCGAGCCGCCGGCGATCGAGGTCGCCAGCCTTCGACGGGCCCGGACAGCCGCGAGGTGGTCGGCCGAGGTTTGTCGGCACCGATATCGATGGCCATTTCCCGCAGGGCCGTGCGCCACTGCGGAACGTTGACGGGTTCCGCCCGAACGTCCGCGATGGCAGCACGGAAACCCGTGATCAGCCCTTGCAACTGGTTGATGTGACCGCCCATCCTTGCGGCCGACTGCGGAGCGACCTCGCGTTTGGTGATCTCCATCGCCAGGCCGATGCCGAACAATTCCTGGATGGCTTCATCCTGGACGTCCCGGTTGGCTCGCCGGTCGTGTGCGGCCTTGGTCTCCCACTCGTGCCGCAGCCGGCGCATCTGGATGCGGTGCAGGGCGGCCGCCGATGAATTCCGGACTCGGACCATCACATAACCCCTCGGCTTGGCCGCCAATTGCCACCCGGGGACCAGGGGTGTAATTCTCGCGCCAGGACACAGCGAGAGGGAAACAGAAGAAATCCGGCCCCAACGCCAGCGCAGCTATGCACGATTCTACCAACAGCGGGCGGCCGCCCGCTCAGCCAACGAGCGGCGGATTCGAATCCCGTCGAATAACGCCCGCCCCGGACGGCAGGATTTCGGTGGGCGTCCGCTGCCGATCGACCAACTCCTGGGCTATACCGGTCAGCGCGAGCCGATGGTTGCGAGCGTAACGGCGGAGGTGATTGAAGGCGTCGTCCATCGTCAGCCCGCCGTAGTGGGCCAGAATTCCCTTGGCCTGTTCGATGACGACCCGACTGGTCAGCGCGAATTCGAGTTGCTCGTTCACTTCGGTGGTTTCCCTGGCAGCGCGTTGCTGCAGGATGCCGATGGTCGCCACGTCGGCGAGCGCCTGGGCGGCGCGGCGATCGGCCTCTGCCAGCTCACCGGGTCCGCTGCGGAACAGATTCAATGCGCCGATGGTGCGCTCACGGTGGCGCATCGGGACGGCGTGGACCGAACGGAAGCCCTGTTCGAGGGCCAGCGGCGCGAACTGCGGCCAGCGCACGGCCTCCGCCGCCACGTCACGGATGGTCTGCGCTTCGCCGGTGGTGTAACAGTCGTGGCATGGTCCCCGGCCGGTGCGGATCTGCAGCACTTCCAACAGTTCTGTGCGTTCACTGGTCGAGGCCAGCACATCCAACTGCCCGGTACCGTCCGCCAGCACGAGCCCGGCCGCGGCCGCGTCGAGGAGTTCCACACTCACATCGACCAGGTAATGCATGAGCTCGACCAGGTCGTAGCCGCCCACCAGGGTGTCCGCCAGGGTCACCAAGGCCTCGACGAGCCGCGTTTCCCTGGTCGGGCCAGACATGACATCACCGTAGTCGTTCGGCTGACCGCTCATCAAGAATCACCATTCAGCATCAACGTGCGGGCCACCATAGCGGCCGCGACGTCGGCCACCGTCATCCCGGAAGCGAACGCGTGCCCTCGCAGGCGGGCGTACGCCGCACCCACCGGGAGATCGAGTTGGGCCATCAGCATTCCGGTTGCCTGATGAATCGCCCGGCGATCCTGCGGATGGTCCCGCCACGGACTGGGGCGACCGGCGTTTGCACCCCCCATCAGGTCCACGTCCTCCGCGGACAGCACCCTGTTCAGCAGTTCGGCAGCCACCGCACCCGCCAGCACGCCGGCTTCGTGTTCCGCCGGGTCGTTCAGTGCGCCGGGTGTGCTGCAATAGAGGTCCATCACCCCCACCGCCGTGGCACCCACGGACAGCGGGTACGCGAAGAATGCTCTCGCCCGCGTCTTGCGCACGGCCTCGGCGAACAGCGGCCATCGCGGCTGCTCGGGCAGCCACAGGTCGGGCACCGACACCGGCCGCCGGGAGGCGAACGCCTCCCAGCACGGTCCTTCGCCGAGGTCGAACTGCATCTCCTCGAGTCCGAACGCGGTGTCGTCGGTGGCGCAGACGGTGTCGGCGTGGATCGGGCCACTGAGGGTGGACACGGCGACACCGGTCACCGGCAACAGCCGCAGGCAGGGCTCGCACAGCGGACCGGTCCGGATTGCTTGCAGGGCTCGCTGTATTTCAGACCGCTGGGCCGTCGGCATCGCGCACCCCCGAGCCAAAACAGCGGGCGCGGCGACCGCATTGGACGTGGTATCTCATCGGCAGCCCACAAACGAGTTCACGATGCTCTCGGCCAGTCGCGCGACGGGTGCCGGGTCGAACGCAGCCGACCATAGCGGCTTGCTGGTAACAGCGAGTCTAGTCCTCCGGAAAATCGTCGTCGTTCCGGTGTCGCCACTTTCGGTCCGACCGCCGGCTCGGCACGAAAATTGCCCCGATTCCCCGACAATTCCGCGGTCGAGAAAGTGCCTTCGAATCAGCCGGCGACGAATCCCAATTCGAGGTTGACCGGGGAATTCTGGTCGACCTGGGTCTGGCCGGACGGGCGCTGCACGACGACCTTGTCCCTGTTCTTGGGGGCCGACTCGATCTTGGTGATCGTTCCCAGCGCGAGGTGGCCGGCTCGAAGTTGCGCACTGGCCTCGGACAGCGTCATCCCGGTGAGGTCCGGCACAGCGACCTTGGGCGCCGTCGGCGGGGCGGTGACCACCCGCAGCGTCAGCCAGAGCGCCAGAGCAAGCGCGAGCGCCAGGGCGCCCGCCCCCGCCAGCGCCCAACCCCGCGCCGGTGACTTGTCCGGCTCTGTCTGCCACATCCACTCCGGCGGGTCCAGCACCGGTGGGGCCAGCAGCGGCGCCGACTCGCCGGCAGCCTCCCGCACGGATGGCCCACCGCCGTCCATGTCCGCGTGCTGGTCTCCCGCGCGGGCGTTCGCCATCGCCAGAGCCGGAGCAGGGCTCAGCACGCGTGCTGCGGACGCCCGCAACAGGTCCGACCGCATGTCGGCCGCCGTCTGGTAGCGATTCAGCGGATTCTTGTTCAACGCCTTGAGAACGATCGCATCCAATCCCGGACCAAGGCCCGACACCAGGGAACTCGGGGCCTGCGGGGCCTCCCGGACATGCCGGTCGGCGACCTTCACCGCAGAGCCGCCGGTGAACGGCGGAACGCCGGTCAGCATCTCGTACAGCACGCACCCCGTCGAATAGACGTCGGTCCGCGCATCCACCTGCTGGCCGCGGGTCTGTTCCGGCGACGCGTAGTGAGCGGTCCCGATCCGTGCCGACGGCGAGGTCATGGTGGATGACCCGTCGCGGTTCGCGCGGGCTCTCCCGAAATCCAACACCTTCACTGCGCCGGAACGGTCGAGCATGACGTTGGCGGGATTGATGTCCCGGTGCACGACCCCGAGCCGGTGCGAGAAATCGAGTGCGGCGCAGATTTCGGCGGTGATGACGACCGCTCGGTCCGGCTGCAGCGGGCCCGTCCGGGCCAGCAACTGCGCCAGCGTCTCGCCGTCGACGTATTCCATGACGATATAGGGCACCCGACCCGCGGATGCGGGTGTCTCGCCGGTGTCGTACACGGCCACGATGGCGGGATGGTTCAGGGTCCCGGCGTTCTGTGCCTCGCGCCGGAAACGCTTCTGCACAGAGGGATCACGCGCCAGATCGGACCGGAGCATCTTGATCGCGACGTCCCTGTCCATCCGGACGTCCCGGCCCCGAAGAACGACCGACACCTCGCCGCGGCCGACGACGTCCCCGAGTTGATACTGGTAGCGCTCGGCCAGCAGGCACGTCGTCATGCCCATCCCCCGGAGACGCTCGTCGCGCTCGCCGACGACCTCATGGCGCTGACCATAGCCGACCAGCATCTGTCGGCGTGGCAGGCGGAGATCGAGGGCTCGGCGCGTCGGATTTCGCCCATCAACGCGCACTCGTCGGGCGTGCAACGGGAGCGCCGTTGCGATGCTCGCGCGGGCTGACTCCGCGCACTCGCTTGAACGCGGTGCTCAGCGCGAAGGCACTGCCGTAGCCGACCTGGCGGGCAACCGCGCCCACCGTCGCATCGGGTTCACGGAGCAGATCCGCGGCCACCGCCAACCGCCACCCGGCGAGAAAGGACATCGGCGGCTCGCCGACCAATTCGGTGAACCGGCGGGACAGCGCGGCGCGGGAGACACCGGCTGCGGCTGCCAGCGAGGCAACGGTCCATGGTGCCGCAGGATCGTGATGGATCATCCGCAATGCCTTGCCCACCACCGGGTCCCGCTGCGCGAGGTACCAGGCAGGCGCGCGCGCGTCGGGCCCGGCGAACCAGACGCGCAGCACGGCGATCAGCAAGAGATCGAGCAACCTGTCGAGCATCGCCTCCTGCCCGGGTTCGTCCTTGACGATCTCGGCGGCGAGCAGCGGCACCAATGGGCTGTCCCATTCGTCGCCGCGAACCACCAGCAATCCCGGCAGCGCGTCCAACAGTCGGCGGCTGACCTCACCGCGCATCTGATAGGTCCCGGTCAGCATCACCACCGCACCGTCGTGGCTGTTGCCCCATGTCCGGACACCCAGGTCGATCATCGCGGAAGTCGGTTCGCCGTCGAGGATCTCGCACCGCTGACCGGGATGGATGATGACGTGTGGCGCGGTGTCGGGCTTGTCGGCCACGGTGTACGGCTCGGGACCACGCAGCACGGCGACGTCGCCTGCACGGAGTCGCACCCGTTCTCCGTCATCGGCAAGCACCCAGGCCTCGCCCCTGACGATCGCCACCAGGGTCAGCGGCGCCTCGTCCTGGATGCGCAGCGCCCACGGCGGGTCGAGGACGGAACGGAGCAGGAACGCCCCCCGAGCGCGCGGGCCGTCCAACAAGGCTGTAAAGGCGTCCATCGGCAGAATGTATCGCACCGTGAGACGCAGGAGTATGTAAATGCGCTTCTGAACCATGGATCGTCTCAGCTACCTGCCGTGTACTGAAGGCATGACCAGTCACCAGCACCCCGACAACCTCACCCTGATCACCGGCGGCACCGGCAAGACCGGCCGCCGGA
>JGI20200J14955_1000055_pt1 | contig 23360 bp, 23 predicted proteins | sample NGESurshal092012_FD_14955 | JGI IMG/M metagenome (IMG submission 14955) | reverse complement strand
CCTGGACCGACCTGGACCGACCTGGACCGACCTGGATCGACCTGATCCGACCTGACTCCGATCTGACTCCGTCCTGGTCGACCGGGATCGACAACGCCACGCTTGGCGCAGTCGATCGCGCTTGCGGACGCGCATCGTTGTCAGGATCCGGACGGAATGCTAGTGTCCGCCCGTGACCATTACTCCGTTCGTGGTCTCGGGGAGAAATCATGTCACTGTCTGCAACGCCTGTTCGGCGCCTGTTCGGTATGCTGAGCGCCCTGGTGCTGGCCGCGGTCGGACTCCTGGTCATGCCGTTGTCTGCCTTCGCGGCATCTCCTGCCTATCCGGCGCCCCCGGTCGATCCGGCCGTCCAGGCGGGCGCTCCGGTGGCCCAAGCGGACCCGGGGATCGAGCTGGCGAGTAGTAGCGGGTCCGACTTCAGCATCGGTCTGCCGTTGATGATCGCCGCGGTGGTGCTGTTGGTCGGGCTGGCCTTGCTGGTGATGATGACCCGGCCCAGCAAAGGGAAGCACTACCGCCGCTAGCGGACCTTGGGTACATGCCGGCTGGCTCGTGCGCGATGGCTCTCGGCCCGGCCAGCGCTCCGCCCAGGGCGCTTCGGGCGTTCGATCCTCTGCTCGGCCCGAGCCGGACGCTTTGCCGTCGATCGGCAAAGCGTCCCGCGGCTTCGTCAGCCGGTCTTGCTGGACAGTGCCACCAGTACGCCGGCGACCGCGAAGTACTTGTTCGAGCCCAGATCCCGGATCGTCTTGATGCCCAGGTTCTCCTGCAGGGCCTTGTCGTCGGCTTCCGTGACTCCGGCGAGCGCCGACGGTGGTGCCGCCAGGATCTCTTCGAGCGTCGAGTTCTCGTAGGCCTTGTCAAGCGCCTTGGCCAGGTTGACTGAGATAGCCATCTTCGTCCCCTCGGGTAGCGACCGCACCGTTGCAGCCGTCGANCGCCAGCGTGGATCATGACTGCCGGGTCGGCAACGTCAACCGGGGGCTTACGCCCGATTCATCCTGATGTGTTGGTGCTGGATGTCTGATCATCGTTCCGTGACGCACAACGGGTCGATGGGGCGTCCGAATTGTCCGACCGGGTGGCTGGATCGGCGAGATTCGCCCTGTGGCCGCGCCGCCGAATGACACCCCGACGACCGGACGGCCTACCCTGGACGCCGATGACCTACCTCGATCACGCCGCCACCACCCCGGTCCTGCCGGAGGTGGTCGTTGCGATGTCCGAAGCAATGTCGAAGACCGGCAACGCTTCCTCGCTGCACACCTCGGGACGTGCTTCCAGACGGCGGGTGGAAGAGGCCAGGGAGAGCATCGCGGCCGCGCTGGGCGCGCGGCCGAGCGAGGTGCTGTTCACCTCCGGCGGGACTGAGTCCGACAACCTGGCGGTCGCCGGGATCTTCCGGGCCAGGCGGGCCGCGGATCCGCGCCGCCGCCGCATTCTCGCTGCGGGGCTGGAGCACCACGCGGTGCTCGACGTGGTGGAGTACCTGGTGGCGAAGGAAGGCGCGTCCGTCACCTGGCTCGAGGTCGATGATTTCGGTCGCGTGCACGCCGACACCCTGGCCGCCGCCATAGCCGAGGACCCCACCGACGTCGCCCTGGTGTCGGTGATGTGGGCGAACAACGAGGTGGGCACGGTCAACCCGATCCGCGAGCTCGCCGCCGTCGCGCACGTGCACGGCATTCCCCTCCACTCCGACGCGGTGCAGGCGGTCGGCCAGCTGGCCGTCGATTTCGAGCGCAGCGGCGCCGACGCGCTGACGGTGACCGGGCACAAGATCGGCGGCCCGACCGGCGTCGGCGTACTGCTGCTGCGCCGGAAGATCGCCGTGGTCCCGCTGGTGCACGGTGGCGGGCAGGAGCGCGGGGTGCGGTCCGGAACGCTCGACGTGGCCGGCATCGTGGGACTGGCCGTCGCTGTGCAGGACGCGGTCACTCATCGGGCCGAGCGTGCCGCGACGCTCGCCAGGCTCCGCAACGAACTGATCGCCGCGGTCACCGTCAGGATCCCGGACGTGGTGCTGTCCGGCGACCCGGGGCAGTCGCTGGTGGACGGCGGGCCGTCCCGGCTCCCGGGCAATGCGCACCTGCGGTTCCCGGGTTGCGAGGGCGATGCCCTGCTCATGCTGCTCGATGCCAGGGGTATCGAGTGCTCCACCGGGTCCGCCTGCAATGCCGGCGTGCCGCGGGCGTCGCACGTGCTGCTGGCGATGGGACAGGACGAGCGCTCCGCGCGCGGCGCGCTCCGGTTCAGCTTCGGCCACACCTCCACCAGCGCCGACGTGCTGGCCGTGGACGAGGCGATCACCCCGGTGGTCGAACGGGCCCGAAGAGCAGCGCTGGCCGGGGCCCGTCGGCGATGATCACCGGCAGCACCGGTGCCGGCATCACGTCCGGTCACGGTCGTCCCGCGCTGCGGGAATTCTGATGCGCGTCCTGGCCGCGATGAGCGGCGGGGTGGATTCGGCGGTGGCGGCCGCCCTGGCGGTGGATGCCGGGCACGAGGTGACCGGCGTGCACATGGCGCTGTCCCGCACCCCGGGGACGCTGCGCACCGGATCCCGCGGCTGCTGCACGGTCGAGGACGCATTCGATGCCCGTCGGGTCTCGGATCTGCTCGGTATCCCTTACTACGTCTGGGATTTCAGCGAGGAGTTCGCCGAGGACGTGGTCGCCGATTTCCTGTCCGAGTACGCAGCCGGGCGCACCCCGAATCCCTGCCTGCGGTGCAACGAGAAGATCAAGTTCGCGGCGCTGCTGGATCGCGCGATCGCGCTCGGATTCGACGCGGTGGCCACCGGGCACCACGTGCGGCTGCGGGACGGCGTGCTGTACCGGTCGGTGGACGCAGCCAAGGACCAGTCCTACGTGCTGGCCGTGTTGACTGCGGATCAGTTGGCGCACAGCATGTTCCCGCTCGGCGAGCTGACCAAGCAGCAGGTGAGGGCGGAGGCGGCGCGCCGTGGATTCGCGGTGGCCGCGAAGCCGGACTCGTACGACATCTGCTTCATCCCGGAGGGGGACACCCACGGTTACCTGGTGGAGAAGCTGGGCGCGCGGCAGGGCTCCGTGGTCGACGCGGAGTCCGGTGAGGTATTGGCCGAACACGACGGATTCTTCGCCTACACCATCGGACAACGCAAGGGGCTCAACCTTTCCCGGCCCGCCCCAGACGGCAGGCCGCGCTACGTCCTTGGTATCGAGCCCGTCTCCGGCACCGTGACCGTCGGGCCCGCGTCGGGCCTTGACGTCAGCGTGCTCACCGCCGACCGGGTGGTGTTCTCCCGCGGCGAGCCGCCGCAGTTCCCGTTGCGGACCGTCGCCCAGCTGCGGGCGCACGGCGGTCAGGTGCCCGCGTCCGCGGACCTGGTCGACGGACGCATCCGACTCACCCTCGACGAACCCTTGCGGGGCGTTGCGCCCGGACAGACGGTCGTCCTGTACGACGCGGGCGACAGTTTCGTGATCGGTGCCGGCACCATCATCAGGGCCGGCTGATGGCCGACACGGGGAGCGGGATCGATCTGAGCGCAACGGGTATCGCGTCCGGTACCACAACCGACGCGCGAGCGACCGACCCCGTCGACGCCACCTCGGCGGGCGCTCCGGCGCCCGGTCGACGCGCATGGCATGCCGGGGCGGCGACCGGAATCGGTTCACTACCCGGGGATTCCGCCGACGAGGCAACCCGGACGGTCGCGGGCGAGCTGCCGGAACTGCCGCATCTGGTGGAGCTGCCCGACCGCGGCGTCGGCGCCGACATGGCCGGCAGAACGGCGGCCCTGCTGGTCGAAATCTACAGCGAGGTGGTGCCGTCGGGCTGGCGGATCACCCGACGCCCGGGTCGGGACATCCAGCGCGCCAAGGACTTCCTGCACTGGGACCTCGATGCCGCGCAGCAGCACTACGAGGGCGCGGACTGGGTCAAGACCCAGGTGTGCGGGCCGTGGACGTTGGCGGCGTTACTGGAACTGCCCAACGGGCACCGGGCGTTGACCGACACCGGAGCGGTCGACGATCTCGCGGTCTCCCTTGCCGAGGGCGTGCTCGCGCACGTCGACGAGCTGTCCCGCAGACTGCCGCGCACCGGTGTGGTGGTACAACTCGACGAGCCGCTGCTGCCCTCGGTGCTGGCCGGGAACCTTCCCACCGCAAGCGGTTTCGGCACGGTGCGGGCGGTCGCCGGGCAGCGGGCCGCCGAGGTGCTGGCCGTCGTCACCGAGACTCTCGCGGAGCATCCGAGAATCGCGCACTGCTGCCATCCCGCCGCGCCGCTGGGACTGCTGCGGGCCGCGGGCTTCGACGCCTTGTCGTTGGACCTGACCACGGTCGGGTCCGCCGCTGCCCGGCTCGACCCGATCGGCGAGGCGATCGAGGCCGGCATGCTGCTGCTGGCCGGGACGGTCTCCGCGGTCTCGGGTGCCACGTCAGGTCCGCGGACATCGCTGCAGACCTGGGCCTCACCGATCCTGCAGACCTGGGATCGGTTGGGGTTCAACCGATCCCGGCTGCCCGACATTGTCGTACCCACGCCCACCTGTGGTCTGGCCGGGGCGAGCGCGGACTGGTCGGTCCGGGCGATGCAGATCTGCCGGGAGCTGGCGCAGGCGCTGCAGGACCTGCCCGAGGGCTGGTAGCGGACCCGGGCGACGGGTTCCCTTTCGCGGAACTGCGATGGCATTTTTTCTACCATGAAGACGACCATCGACGCGGCCGGCCGCATCATCGTGCCGAAGGCTGTCCGTGATGCGTTGCGACTGACCGCGGGACAGCAGCTCGACATGGTGGTGGCCGATGGAGCGATGGAGATCCGCATTCCCGTCACACGTATGACGCTGGTGGAGACGGCCTCGGGTCCGGTTGCCGAAGCCGACGTCCCGCTCCCGGTGCTGACGACGGAAGTGGTCCGTGACGTCTTGGAGTCCGTGCGCCGGTGACTTCCGGCGCGAACGGTCGCTGCGTCGATTCGGGCATCATCGTCGCGGCATTCGCCCCCTGGCACGAGCGGCAGGCGGCTCGCACGTACCGCCTGGTTGGCTGTTNCTCTGACTGATCCGTTGACGTGTTGATCGGACGCCCGCCCGCGGGATTTTCTCAGGCCCGCCCCAGGACCCGGTCGACGGCAATCAGCAGCACGACCCGTCGCGGATTCACCCGCGGAACTCGGTAGCGCCGGGCATACCGCTGTTCGGCGTCGGTGACATCCTCCCGGACCCGACTGATCCGGCAGGGTCCCTCGAGCGTCAGCCAGTGCCGGCCCTCGAGCTGGCACACTGCTGCCCGGCCGGGTCGGCCGTCAAGGCCGGGTCGTTCGGCATTGCGGACCTTCACCGAGCCGTCGCTGGCGATCACCCGGACCAGTGCCTCGTCGCGATCGAAGGTGAAGCCCACCGGAACCACGTGCGGCGATCCATCCCGGCGCAGCGTGGTCAGCGTCGCGAGGTGTCGGTCGGTGAGAAAAGTCAGGACCGGCTCCGGCAGGTCGTGCGGATCCAGCGGCATCCGCCCAGCCTGCCAGTCGGGGCGGCCGGCTCAGCTCGCGGCAAGCACGGCTGCCCGGCGCGGTCCCAGGTCGGCATCCAGGTCGGCGAGCTCGTTCAGCATGTCGCCGGTGGCCCGCTCGATGGCGGTGGTCGCGAGGAACTCACCGTCGACCACGAGCTTGGGCGCCCCGCCGATCGACACGCCGTGCTCGGTCGTCACCAGCCCAAGGGCCGTGCTGACCGGCAGCAGCATCGATCGCGCTCCGGCGCCGCCACCCGCTCCGCCGCCGTACGTGACCACGCCCAGCGGCTTCTCACGCCACTCCGCATGCAGGTAGTCAAGGGCGTTCTTCAAGGCCGCGGGAAAGCCGCCGTTGTACTCCGGAACGAGCATCACGAAGGCGTCCGCCTCGTCGACGGCTCGCGACCAGGCAAAGGTATGCGGCTTGGTGTACTTGCCCAGCCGCGGGTGGTGCGGTTCGTCGAGGAACGGCAGGGCGATCTCGGCAAGGTCGAGCACCTCGATCCGATCGAATCGTCCCTGCGACCGGGCGCGATCCGCCACGAAGGAACCGATCGCCGGCCCGATGCTGCCGGGCCGGGTGGACGCGAGAATGATCTTCAACGTGGTCATCGGACATCGTCTCCCAAGGGTGTGGCACTGAAGGTGTCGTGATCAGCGACCGGCGGCTGAGCGTTCCGACCGATTCATGAACATTCAACAAAATACTAGCCGCAGTGTTCCCGTTGCGGAACGTGAGCTGCTTCACCGTGCGAAGGATCGAACAGGCACTCGGCACCGGTTCGGAATCGGCAGGGCCGCTGTCGGTGGCCGGTTCTAGGGTGATGGGGTGATCAACAGCACTCCCACACCGCAGGACCTGTCGGCCCCGACCGTCCACGACGGCGACGGATCAGCGGGTGGCGGCGAGGGCGCGGCGGCCGAGATGGGCGCGCTGCAGGAGGTCCCCACGGTCGACGCGCCGGCGGAGGCGGCCCGACGCCATGCGGTGCTGGCCGAGCGGATCGGCGACGCCCAGTTCCGGTACTACGTGCTGGACGCACCGACCATCTCCGACGGCGAGTTCGACACGCTGCTGCGCGAACTGGAGGACCTGGAACGGCGGTACCCGTCGCTGCAGACGCCGGACTCACCGAGTCAGCGGGTGGGCGGCGGCTTCGCCACCGGATTCACCGCGGTCGAGCACGCCGAGCAGATGCTCAGCCTCGACAACGTCTTCTCCGCCGAGGATCTCGCGGCCTGGCTGGACCGGACCGCACGCGACGCCGGAGCGCCGGTTCGCTGGCTGACGGAACTGAAGATCGACGGGCTTGCGGTCAACCTGACGTACGAGAACGGCCGGCTGACCCGTGCGGCGACCCGCGGCGACGGTCGGGTGGGGGAGGACGTCACGCTGAACGTGCGGACCATCGACGCGGTGCCCGAGCGGCTCCGCGACGACGGCGGGCACGACATCCCCGAGCTGGTCGAGGTGCGCGGCGAGGTCTTCTTCCCGCTCGACGGCTTCGCCGACCTGAACGCCTCGCTGGTCGCGGCGGGGAAGGCGCCGTTCGCCAATCCGCGGAACTCCGCCGCGGGGTCGTTGCGACAGAAGGATCCCCGGGTCACCGCGTCGCGTCCGTTGACGATGCTGTGCCACGGGATCGGCGCCCGCAGAGGTTTCGAGATCGATCGGCAATCCGAGGCCTACGAGCGGCTTCGGGCGTGGGGCCTGCCGATCTCCGAGCACAACCGCGTGGTCGACACCGCCACCGAGGTCGCCCACCGGGTGGCGTACTGGAGTGAACACCGGCACGACCTCACCCACGACATCGACGGGGTGGTGATCAAGGTCGACGAGATCGCCTTACAGCGCCGGCTGGGCACGACGTCCCGGGCGCCGCGGTGGGCGATCGCCTACAAGTACCCGCCCGAGGAGGCCACCACCCTGCTCAAGGACATCAGGGTGAACGTGGGCCGGACGGGCCGCGTGACACCGTTCGCGTTCCTGGAGCCGGTGCTGATCGCCGGCTCCACGGTGGGCCTTGCCACCCTGCACAACGAGGACGAGGTGGTGCGCAAGGGCGTCAAGATCGGCGACACCGTGGTGGTCCGCAAGGCCGGCGACGTAATCCCCGAGGTGCTGGGCCCGGTGGTCGAGCTGCGCGAGGGGCGGGAGCTGCGTGACTTCGTCATGCCGACGCATTGCCCCGAATGCGGGACCCCGTTACGCCGGATGCGCGAGGGCGATGTCGACATCCGGTGTCCCAACGCCCGCAGCTGCCCGGCGCAATTGCGGGAGCGGGTGTTCCACCTCGCCGGCCGCGGAGCGTTCGACATCGAAGGCATGGGCTACGAGGCGGCCACCGCGCTGCTCGCCGCCGGCGCCATCGCCGACGAGGGCGACATCTTTCCCGGACCGGCACCCGGTGCCGTATGGACGGGCGAGCCGTTCGGGCTGACCGAGGAGCGGCTGCTGACGGTGCCGCTGTTCCGCACCAAGGCCGGGAGTCTGTCCGCCAACGGCCGCAAGCTGCTGGAGAAGCTGGACAGGCAGAAGGCGCAGCCGCTGTGGCGGGTGCTGGTGGCGTTGTCGATCAGGCATGTCGGCCCGACCGCCGCGCGTGCGCTCGCCCAGCAGTTCGGCTCGCTGGATCGGATCCGTGAGGCGTCGGAGGACGAGTTGGCCGGTGCCGAGGGCGTCGGGCCGACCATCGCCGCGGCGGTCACAGAGTGGTTCGAGGTCGATTGGCACTCCTCGATCGTCGATCGCTGGAAGGCGGCCGGTGTGCGGATGGCGGACGACGTCACCGATCGTCCGGAGCAGACGCTGGCGGGGCTGTCCATCGTGGTCACCGGCGGGTTGGCCGGTTTCTCCCGCGACGGCGCGAGGGCCGCGCTGCTCGAACGGGGGGCGAAGGCCGCCGGGTCGGTGTCGTCCAAGACCGCGTTCGTGGTGGTCGGGGAGAACCCGGGAACCAAGTACGACAAGGCAGTCTCGCTGAAGGTGCCCATCCTGGACGAGGCCGGGTTCCGGGTGCTGCTGGAGTCCGGCCCCGACGCGGCCAGGCACGTGGCGCAGATCGGGCCGGAAGCATCGACCGGGGCGGATCCCGACGCGGCGGAGTCGACCGGGTCTGACGAGCTGGATGGCTGAACGCAGCCGCACGACGCCCAACCCAGCGCTCGGCGCGGATCCTGAGCTGGATGCGAATCCGGCCGCGGTCGGCTTCGATCCCGCAGACCCCGGCTTCATCGCCGACCCCTACCCGACACTCGCTGCCATGCGCGGTATGGGTCGCGTCTGGTACTACCCGCCGCGGCGGGTGCACTTGATCACCCACTTCGCCGACGTTCACGCCGCGCTGCGGGACAGGCGGCTGGGACGCGCGTTCCGTCATCGGTACACCCCGGCGGAATTCGGCCAACCCGAGCCGGACGAGCGCTGGCCGCGATGGTCGGAATCGGAGCGCTGGTCGCTGCTCAATCTCGAGCCTCCGGATCACACCAGGATCCGCCGGTTGGTCACCGCCGTGTTCACGGCCCGGTCGATCGCGGCGATGCGTCCCACGATCGAGGAGCTGTCGCGGGCAACGCTGCAACCGCTGCTCGACAGCGCCTCGGGCGTGGGCGGTGGGTCCGGTGAGGCCTGGGACGTGATCTCCGCCTACGCCCAGCCGTATTCCGTCGCGGTGATCTGTCGGCTGCTCGGGGTCCCGGTCGGCGACGGGCCAGCCCTGTTGGCATGGTCGCATGCGATCGTCAAGATGTATGAATTGCGGAGCACGCACGCGGAACAGCAGGCCGCGGAACACGCCGCCGACGAGTTCATCGGTTACGTCAGGGATCTCATCGCGGAGCGTCGCGAGCGGCCGGCGGGTGATCTGATCACCGAGCTCATCGAGGTCGCCGATGCCGGCGACCGGCTCACCGAGGACGAGATCGTCTGCACCGTCATCGTTCTGCTCAATGCCGGGCACGAGGCGACGGTGAACACGCTGGGCAACGGTATGCGCGCGTTGCTGACCCATCCCGATCAATGGCTGGCGATCGTGGGCGGCCGGGTGGAACCGGCCACCGCCGTCGAGGAGATGCTGCGCTGGGATCCGCCGCTGCAGATGTTCGAACGCTGGGTGCTGGAGGACGACGTGGTGATCGCCGGCCGCGAGTTCGGAGTCGGCGACCGGATCGGCATGCTGTTCGGCGCGGCCAATCGCGACCCTGCGCGGTTCCACGACCCGGATCGCTTCGCTGTCGGCAGGGGGGAGAGCACCCACATCGGCTTCGGCGGCGGCGTGCACTTCTGCATCGGTGCGCCCCTGGCGCGGCTGGAACTGGCGGTCTCGTTGTCCCAGCTGCGCGCGTCCGCTCCTGGGCTGCGGCTGGCCGCCGAGCCGGAATACCAGCCGCATTTCGTGATTCGTGGCTTGCGCGCCCTGGTCGTGACGACCGGCTGATCCGGACCCGGCCGACCCGGCCGACGGCCGACCCGGCCGATCTCCCGGACCGCGCGGGCCACCCGCGAGCCGTCGTTGCGGGTCACCCTGCGGTCGGTGCTGGTCAGCAGCCCTGCGAAGCGTCCCCCGGCGATCGGCGCGCGGACGGTAGCGTGGCGGACGTGCCGGACGAAGCCGTACCCGAACCGAGGCGCGCAGGCCTCGGTGCCAGCCGCTATGAGGTGTCCGCCGACCGGCCCGCACGGGCGGTGCTGCTCTCCGGCCTGCCGTCGATCCTGCTGGTGCTGGTGGTCACCTACCTGTTCGCGACCTTCTTTCCGGCGATCGGCGCGCTGCTGCTGATCGTGATCCCGGTCGCGGTGGTCGCCGCCCTGGTGGCCGGCGCGGTACGAACCCGGCGAATCCGGCTGATGGTCACCGAGGAGGTCGTGAAGGTCACCAACGGCAAGGCCGGAACAGCCTGCCTCAGGTCTGAGATCCAAACCGCTGTCGTCGTCGAGCGATTCGCTCGCCGGCCGCTGTCGCCGCGGACGACCAACCTGATCCTGCTGAACGACAAGGGACGCACGCTGCTGATGCTGAGCGGGCTGCTCTGGCCGGTGCACGTGCTGCGACGAGTGATCGACATGGTCGAGCCGGACGAGGCGGTCGACGTTCCGGGGCGGCAGACGCCGAAGACGCTGGCCGCGAGGTTTCCCAGGATCCTGGAACGCGCGGAGCCCGCGCCCCCCAGCCGTCGCCGCTGATCGCCGCCACCTGGCGTTCGAGTTCGGGGCGTCGAGCATGATCAACTGATCGGGTGGACTTGTTGCCGATCTACCGCAGCGCTGTTCGTCAGTTCGACTCCCGGGTTCGCGCCGTCGGCGACGCCCAATGGGCGTCCAAGACACCGGACACGGAGTGGGACGTCAGGGATCTCGTCGGCCATGTCATCGACGGTCAACGCGCTGTCGCGCGAGTGATCGAAGAAGCGTTCGCCGCTCGCCAGGGTCATGGCGCGGACGCGGCCCGTCCGAACCCCACAGTCGGCACCGCGCGCGCAGGAGGGGCCGGCCGGGCGACCGGCGGTTCCGAGCAGTTGAGCGACGATCCGGTCGGCGCGTGGGAGCAGGCATCCGCGGCTGCGGTGCAGGCGCTGACCAGACCGGGTGCGTTGGACGGTGAGGTGCCCGCCGGCGACAGCATGATCACGGCAATGGAGTACGGCTGGCGGGCGGCCAAGGAACTGACCGTGCACGCGTGGGACCTCGCGCGCGCGACCAACGGCGTCGATGAGTTCCCGAACGATCTGATCGGCGAGGTGCTCGGACACGCCAAGAGCTCGTACGACCAGTGGTACACCAGCGAGAGGTACGCGCCGTCGATCCCGGTACCGGGATGTACCGACGACCTGATCGAGTTGCTCGCGCTGACCGGCCGGAACCGGTGGTGGCGACCGGCCTGAGCCTGACTGCCACGACTTCCGGTCGGCGATCCGCCGATCAGTTCGCCCCGCGAGGCTCCTCGGGCGCGGCGGCGGACCCCGGTCGGCGACCGCCCAGCACCGTGACTGCGGTCGCCGTCGCTCGCCGCACCCTGGTGTCCGCGCGCTTGGCCTCGCCCACCCACTGCGCGTATTCCCGGCGGTGGCTGGGCGGCAACTCGGAAAACGCCGCGCCGGCAGCGGGGTTCCCGGCCAGCGCGGCGGTCAGTTCGGGTGGAATGTCCGCGTCGCGGGGGGTGTCGTCGAGCTCCACGGACACCGTCACGTCGTCGTCGACTCGCAGCCCCATGTCGGTGAGTTGGGCCTTGCGCAGCCCGATCCATCCCCGACCACCATAAGAGACCAACGTCGTGCGGAAAGCGGTGTGGCCGTTGATGATCACTATTACCGGCGCCCGGGCCCGCCCGAATACCTCGACCGGGTCGAACGGCACCTCGATGGCGTGGCCCGGTCCGTCGTCCGGTCGCAGCACCTGGGCGGTGAACGTGCGCGACGTCATGACCAGAGTGTCCGCCGGCGCGACGTCCAGGTCGAGTTGCGATGTCGAGGTCGAGTTGCGCCGGGCGGGTTCCGTAGGCCGGGTCGGACGGCATGACGGCTGGGCTCACCGCGCTCGATGGGTGATCCGGAGGTAGTACCCGTCCGGATCGGTCACCCGGAAGTCCTGGAGACCCCAGGGCCGCCGGACGATGTCCTCCTCGATCGGCCAGCCGGCATGCCGGATGCGGTCCCGCTCGGCGTGCAGGTAATCCACCTCGAGCACGATCTCCACTCCGGTCGGCGGCCGTCGCTGGGCCGGGCTCCCCTCGCCTGGCCGGGCGGCGGCCCCGATCCGCACCGCGCCGCGTTCCAGTGCCAGATAGGGCTGCTCGTCGCCTCGGCGGTCGGTGACCAGGGTGAAGCCGAGCAGGTCGACGTAGAACCTGACGGTCGCATTCAGGTCAGCGGGGAAGATCTCGAGACGCAGCGTGGTCGGCACCGCTCGACCCTCTCACGCTCTCCTCGCATCGCTGGGCACATCACCGTCCCTCCGCCGCCCCGGCTATAGGCGGGCCCCTTTGACAGCGCGGATCATCTACCTCAGCGCGCATGAAATGGGCAACTTCTGTCACACCAGTCCCACAACCGGCACGTTTGTCCGCGCGGGCAATGTTGATCCGCGCCGGTGTCGCGGGTCTGGTCGGTCGGCCCGCGCCGGTATCGGGGGGCGACTCAGTCGGCGAAGATCGACAGCGGGGATCGGCCGGTGACGACCGACGTGAGACCCGCCAGGTGGGCGAGCCGCGCGACCTCGGAGTCACGCATGGCAGGGCCGCCGGCGCGGCCGACGATCACCGCGGTGTCCGGGTCCCACAACGGCGCGGCGGCCATCTCGGTGCCGACGGCCTTCCAGTCATGCGGTACCCAGGCGGCCTCCGGATCCAGTACGGCGGCCTGGTCGACCGGCGCCCAGCCGGGCGTCACGCCGTCCAGATTCGGTACGCCTCCGCCCCCGGCCAGCAGTCGGACGGTTTTCCCGCCGTTGGACTCGCCGTTGGACTCGACGCGAACGATCATCGCCCAACTCGCCCGCAGCACCTGTGGCAGCATCCTGGCCAGAATCGCCACGGCGTCCTTGGGAGTCGCCGCGATCGCCTCGACCAGCTCCCACTCCCGGTGACGCGCCGCGATCCCCGGATCGGGCCGCACGGATTCGACTCGCACCCCGGGCACCGCCTCCGCAGCGGTGATGAGGACGTCGGGTTGGCGGCCGCTGGGCAGCGCAACGACGATGTCGTCCACCGCCTGGTCCGGTGAGCGCTCCACGATGTCCATCGCCAGGATGTCGGCGTCGACCTTGCCGAGCTCGGTCGCTACGGCGCCCAGGGTGCCCGGCTTGTCCGGAAGTACCAGGCGCAGTACGTATGACATAACGATGTGCTCGCCTCCTGAATGGCGGCCGTGACGGAGCCTTCCGCAGCGCTCCCCGGGCATCTGTCGCGGTGCCCATTGTTGCCTCATCGCGTTTCGATCAGATCACCGAGGTGCGTCCTGCGCGAAATGCGGCGGTCGGATCCGGCGCTGACCAGCCGCCGCGTCACGCCTGCGCCGGCCGGAATCACCCGGCCGGGCGAGGCATCATCCCATGCAGGCAAAGGGTCATCACGGCGAGTGAGAGCAGGTGTTCGTCGACCGACGTCCCCCGTGGCTGCGGTTGCGGCCAAGCCGTCGCCGCCGCGGCCTAAGATCGAGTCGCGCGCCCGGTCACCATCGGGAACGGTCACCCGGCGGTGTCTTCGCTGCACGGACCCGACTGCACCCAGACGCCGCCCCGATACACCGCACACCGGATTGACCGCCCGGACCCGCACCGATCCCCTCCGATACCGCACCGATCCCGAACAGATCCCGAACAGATCCCACGCCGAATCCCGAACCGAGCGCCCAGGAGAACAGTGTCCAGCGTCCCACCGCCAGAGGCCGATGACCCGGGCCCGACCCTGACCCGCGACAGCGTCGCCCACCTCGCCCACCTGGCGCGGTTGGACCTGACCGAGGCGGAGCTGGACCTGTACGTCGACCAGTTGTCGGTGATCCTGCACTCGGTAGCGGCCGTCTCCGGGGTCGTCGGGACCAGGGATATCGAGCCCACGTCGCACGCCGTGCCGCTGACCAACGTGTTCCGGGAGGACGTCGTCCGACCCGGACTGACCAGGGAGGCGGCCCTGGCGGGTGCTCCGTCGGCGGAGAGCGGCCGGTTCCGGGTGCCGCAGATCCTGGGTGAGGAACAGTGACCGCCGATCTGACGAGGCTCACCGCCAGTGCCTTGGCCGACGCGATCTCGACAGGCCAGGCCAGCGCCGAGGAGGTCGCCCGCGCGCACCTTGATCGCATCGAGGCCGTGGACGGGGCCGTGCACGCGTTCCTGCACGTGTCCACCGAGTCCGCGCTGGAGCAGGCCCGCGCCGTCGACCGGGCCAAGGCGCTCGGTGACGCCCCGGTCTCCCGGCTGGCCGGGGTTCCGCTGGCGCTGAAGGACATCGTGGTGCAGGCCGGGGTGCCGGCCACCGCTGGTTCCAAGATCCTCGAGGGCTGGATCCCGCCGTACGACGCGACGGTCACCAGGCGGCTGCTGGAGGCGGGCGTGGTGATCCTGGGCAAGACCAACCTGGACGAGTTCGCGATGGGATCGTCCACCGAGAACTCCGCCTACGGCCCGACCCGCAACCCCTGGGATCTGAACAGGATCCCGGGCGGGTCGGGTGGTGGCTCCGCGGCCGCCCTCGCCGCGTTCGAGGCCCCGCTGGCCATCGGCACCGATACCGGCGGGTCGATCCGGCAGCCCGCCGCGGTCACCGGAACCGTCGGCACCAAGCCCACCTACGGTGGCGTGTCCCGGTACGGCGTCATCGCGCTGGCGTCCTCCCTTGACCAGGTCGGGCCGTGCGCACGGACGGTGCTGGACACCGCGCTGCTGCACGAGGTCATCGCCGGGCACGACCCGCTCGACTCCACCTCCATCCCGCAGCCGGTGCCGCAGGTGGTCGACGCGGTCCGGCTCGGGCAGGCCGATGGCGTCGCCGGCATGCGGATCGGCGTGGTGAAACAGTTGCGCGGCAAGGGCTATCAGGCGGGTGTGCTGGAGTCGTTCGGCGCCGCCGTGGCAACCCTGGCCGGCGCCGGCGCGGAGATCATCGAGGTGGACTGCCCGCACTTCGAGTACGCGCTGGCCGCGTACTACCTGATCCTGCCCAGTGAGTGCTCGTCCAACCTGGCCCGTTTCGACGCGATGCGGTACGGCCTGCGGGTCGGTGACGACGGCACCGCGTCGGCCGAGGAGGTCATGTCGCTCACCCGCGGAGCCGGCTTCGGCGCCGAGGTGAAGCGGCGGATCATCCTGGGCACCTACGCGCTGTCCGCCGGCTACTACGACGCCTACTACGGTTCGGCGCAGAAGGTTCGCACGCTTATCAAGCAGGACTTCGAGAAGGCTTTCACCGCAGCGGATGTGCTGATCTCCCCGGCGTCGCCGGTGACCGCGTTCGCGATCGGCGAGAAGGTGAACGACCCGCTCGCGATGTACCTGAACGACCTGGCCACCATTCCCGGTTCGCTGGCCGGCATTCCGGCGATGAGCGTGCCCAGCGGCATCGCGTCGGACACCGGATTGCCGGTCGGGCTGCAGATCATGGGCCCCGCGCTGGGCGAGGAGCGGATCTACCGGGTCGCCGCTGCGTTCGAAAGCGCCTATGTCGCAGCACATCACCGCTCGGTGCCGGATGCCGCGCCGGAACTGGAGGTCGGTGTTCGATGACCACGGCCCAAACGCTCGCCGCCGGCCTGATGGATTACCACGAGGCGATCGATAAATACGACCCGGTACTGGGTCTGGAGGTGCACGTCGAACTAGGCACGGTCACCAAGATGTTCTGCGGCTGCCCGACCGACTTCGGTGCCGAACCCAACACCCAGGTCTGCCCGATCTGCCTGGCGTTCCCGGGCGCGATGCCGGCGGTGAACCGCACGGCGGTCGAGTACGCGATCCGGATCGGGCTGGCGCTGAACTGCGAGATCGCCACCTGGTGCCGGTTCGCCCGGAAGAACTATTTCTATCCGGACATGCCGAAGAACTTCCAGACCTCCCAGTACGACGAGCCCATCGCCACCAACGGGTACCTGGACGTCGAGGTCGACGGGCAGACGGTGCGGGTGGACATCGAGCGCGCCCACATGGAGGAGGACACCGGCAAGTCGACCCATGTCGGCGGCGCGACCGGCCGGATCCACGGGGCCGAGTACTCGCTGCTGGACTACAACCGCGCCGGTGTCCCGCTGGTCGAGATCGTCACCAAGCCCATCGTCGGCACCAAGGCGCTGGCGCCGCAGGTGGCCCGCGCGTACGTCACGGCGCTCCGGGATCTGCTGTCCTCGCTGGGTGTCTCGGACGTCAGGATGGACCAGGGCTCGCTGCGCTGCGATGCGAACGTCTCGCTCACCCCCGCCGGGAACCCGGTGTTCGGCACCCGCACCGAGACCAAGAACGTGAACTCGCTACGCTCGGTGGAACGGGCGGTGCGCTACGAGATCACCCGGCAGGCAGCGCTTCTCGCCACCGGAGCCCGGATCGTGCAGGAGACAAGGCACTTCGACGAGTCCACCGGAACCACCTCGCCCGGCAGGTCGAAGGAGACCGCGGAGGACTACCGGTACTTCCCCGAGCCCGACCTGGTTCCGCTTGCCCCGGAACGGGAGTGGGTCGAGTCGATCCGGGCGTCGCTGCCCGAGCTGCCATGGATCCGGCGGGCCCGCATGCAGGCCGAATGGGGCCTGACGGACCTGCAGATGCGCGACCTGCTGGCCTCCGACGCGCTGGACCTGGTGGCCGCGACGGTGGCGGCCGGGGCGTCACCGGCGGAGGCCACCTCGTGGTGGTCGTCCTACCTGGGTCAGCAGGCCAACACCCGCGGCGTCGCCCTGAACGAGCTGCCGATCACCCCGGCTCAGCTGGCGGCGGTGATCGCCAAGGTCGCCGACGGGTCGCTGAACACCAAGATCGCCCGGCAGGTCGTGGACGGCGTGCTGGCAGGCGAAGGGGAGCCGGACGAGGTGATCGCCGCGCGCGGGTTGGCGGTGGTGTCCGACGGCGGTGCGCTGCAGGCGGCGGTGGACGAGGCGCTGGCCGCTCAGCCTGCCGTGGCCGAGAAGATCCGCGCCGGCAAGCTGCAGGCGGTGGGCGCGATCGTGGGCGCGGTGATGAAGGCGACCCGCGGCCAGGCCGACGCCGCCAAGGTCCGGCAGCTCGTCCTGAGCACCCTTGGCGTCGAGGGCTGACCTGCGTCACACCTTTGCGTCCTGCAGAGTGGGCGCTACAGCGAGCATCCTTCGGGACGCAAGAATGCGGGAGTCTCCGGCAGAAAGGCACCGGCTGTGCGCATCGCCCTCGCCCAGATCGTCAGCAGCATCGATCCGCAGCGCAACCTCGCGCTGGTCGCCGACGCCGCCACACAGGCCGCCAAGGCCGGTGCCCGGATCGTGGTGCTGCCGGAGGCGACCATGTGCTCGTTCGGGGTAGCGCTGGCGCCGGTCGCAGAGCCGCTGGACGGACCATGGGCGAATGCCGTGCGGGCCATTTCCGAGGTCAACGAGATCACCGTGGTGGCCGGCATGTTCACCCCGGCGTCGGGCGGCCGGGTGCGAAACACGTTGCTGGCCACCGGCGGTGGCGTCGAAGCCTGCTACGACAAGATCCACCTGTTCGACGCGTTCGGGTTCCGCGAGTCCAAGACCGTTGCGCCAGGGACCGACCCCGTGACGATCGACGTCGACGGCGTCACCGTGGGGCTGGCGACCTGTTATGACGTCCGGTTCCCGGGGCTGTTCCAGACGCTCGCGGACAAGGGCGCGGTGCTGACCCTGCTGCCCGCGTCCTGGGGCGCGGGGCCCGGCAAACAGGACCAGTGGGACCTGCTGACCAGGGCAAGGGCGCTGGACAGCACCACGTTCATCGCGGCCTGTGGGCAGGCCGACCCGCTCTCGGTGGGGCTGACGCCGCGTGGCAACGCGCCCACCGGCATCGGCGGCACGGTGCTGGTGTCGCCGCTGGGGGTTGTCGTGGATCAGCTGGCCGACGGGCCGGGGATGCTCGTGGCCGACATCGATCCGGCCGAGGTCGGCGCCGCCCGGCAGGCGATCCCGGTGCTGGCCAACCGCCGGTTCTGACCCCGCGTGGCCGTTGCTGGCGCGGATCAACTTCGCCGGCGCGGATCATGGTCGAGGTTGTGGGACTGGCGAGGCGCAAGTGCACGATTTCATGCGCGCGGGCGTTGCGGGGTCGAGAACGAACGGAACCCGCCCGGTACGACGAGCGCGCGTCAGCTCAGCAGTTGCGCGTCATAGGAACCGCACGCGGGATCGACTGACGCGAAGGTCATCGACTCGACCACGGCCTGCGCGATCAGCATGCGATCGAAGGGATCGCGATGGTGCCACGGAAGCGCGCTCAGGTGGTCCGCGTGTTCGGCGGTGAACGGGAGGTGCGACAGTCCGGACCCGAGGATGGCTGTGGCGAGATCGCCTGGTGATTCCAGCTTTCCGAGTGAACCCTTGATCGCGATCTCGGCCACCGAAATGGCGGAGACGTACACGCTGTTGCGGCCGTCGGCCACGGCCGCCCGAATCGGACCCGGTAACCGCTGGTCGTCGGCGAGCCACCACAACAGGATGTGAGTGTCGAGCAGGATTCTCATCGATCGGCTGTTGTGCCGTACCAGACTTCGGCGTCTGCGTCGCTGAACTCATCGAAATCGGCCGCGATTCGCAGTCTTCCCTTCCACACACCGGGAACCCTGTCGGGCCCACGAGTGGACAGCGGGGCCAACCGGGCGACGGGCCGACCGTTGCGAGCGATGATCACTTCCTCACCGGCCTCGACAAGAGCGAGCAAGGCCGAAAGCCGGGTCTTCGCCTCGTAGATGTTCACGGTTGTCGTCACGCCGACAGTATATCGAGGTCTGGTCTGGTCTAGTCTGGTCAGGTTTGCCGGAGCGAACTCGGCGTCGGCGCCGCCAGCAGGATCGCGCTGCTTCCGGGTTGCGCGGACCAACGTGCCGCTGATGGGACGCGTGAGGCTGGAGTCAACCATTTGAGCCGCGCCGTCGTTGTTGATCCGCGCCACCAAGGGGCGCGCCAGGTCACCGCCCGGGGGGCGGGTCAGTCGGGGCCGCCCTCGCCGCCGGCGTCGGAGGCGGGGACGACCACCACCCGGTCGTCGCTGGGCACCGGGGTACCGACACCGTCCTTGTTCGAGGTGGTCAGCCACAGTAGGCCCTGGGTGTCCGCGGTGACGGTCAGCAGGCGGCCGTAGCGGTTGTCCAGGATCACCGTGGGTGTGCCGGTGAAGGTCCCGGAACCCATCTGGATCCCGGTGAGCTGCTGCTTGTCCAGCGACGTATTGGCAAGCAGGCCGCCGCTGACGGCACAATCGGCCGCGCGGCCGTCGGCGACGGTCCAGGTCCATCGGGCGTCTCCGGGTGCCAGCGCCGTGTAGTCGTGGCCGGCGGTCAGCGGCAGCAGCACGTCCTGCGTGGTCCGCTGGTCAAGCGCCGCGACCGTGCCGCCTTCAAGCTCGCACATCCCGGTGACCTGGGAGAACCCGCTCGCGAAGATCGGCGAAGCGGCCGTCGGGTTTCCTTCCGCCGGCTTGCCGAACTCGTCCAGCCGCAACACCTTTCCGGCCAGCGACGTGGGGTCGGCCGGGAGCGCCGGGTTGCCGGTATCGCCGGTCCCGACGTACAGGCTGCGATCGGAGGCGAACGCCAGTCGGCCGCCGTTGTGCGTCGCGCCGCGCGGGATCCCGGTGAAGATCGGTTTCGGCACGTCACCCGAGGCGATCCGGATGATCCGGTTGTCCTGCGGAGTCGTGACGTACGCGTAGATCAACCCGTCCTCGTCATATGAGGGCGACAGCGCGATGCCCAGCAAGCCACCGTCCCCGCTCGCGTCGATGCCGTCGATCTTGGCGACCTCGACGGGTTGCTCGCCCCTGGCGACCTGCAGGATCCGGCCGGTGGTGCGCTCACCGACCAGCGCCGACTGGCCGTCGGGTAGCGGAGCAAGGCCCCAGGGCGCGGTCAGACAAGTCGCGATCACCGATTCATCCGTCGGTGCGCACGGATCGCTCGGTGCCTGGCTGCCGCTCGGGCTCGGGCTGGGCGACTGGTCGGTGGGCGACGGCGACCCTGACGACGGCTGCGCGGTGCTCGGGTCCACCGGCTGCGCAGCCGGCGCGGTCAGCGACGGCTGAACGGTGAACGTCGACGTCTCGCTGGAGAAATCCGCGCATCCGGCCACGATCGACACCAGCCCGACGCTCACCGCCGCAGCGGCGAACGCCCGCCGGAGGCGACCCCGGGCCGGGATCGGCGAGGGCGTGGGCGACGTGGACATCGCCATCCACGGTACGGCCTGCTGCCAGCGCGTCTGGAGTCGTCGTCACCCGACAGGCGGGCAGGCCTGCGGGCCCGCACCTAGCTAGGTGCGTGATCAGCCTTGAGGACGGATCCGGTGACGACGAGGTCCGCGGTCGGGTGTCAGACCGGTGCCACGGCAACGGCCAGTGCGAGGTCAAATTGCGTCCTGCGCGGGCCCGCGCCGACCCACCACGTGGGTGAGCATCAGCGCGTCGTCGTCGGCCATGTAGCGGATCTTCGCCGAACGGCCCGAGGAGAACCGCATCTTGAAACCGGCGACCCCGGCCCGTGCCTTCCAGGGCGAACTGGACCATTCGACCTCCTGCACCCCGTCCCGATGCGCCACCACCGTGTTGCGCGCCAACAACCGGCGCCAGCGCAGCAGGACACTGCGCTCACCGACCCACCAGCGTGCCTCGCGAGCGCGGGCAACGCCCAGCCAGTACGCCAGCGGCAGCGGGAACAGCGCGAGCAGCCGCCACCACCCCGGCAGCAACAGCAGCAACAGCGTGATGCCCGTGCCGTATTCGGCAGGCACGGTCAGGTACCGGCGATGGATGCGCTCCGGGATCGGGTGCGGCGGATCCTCGGGCCAGTGCAGTTCGGGCAGCACCCGACGCACCAGGTGCGCGGCACGAGCGGTGCGAACGAGCGGGAAAAGCATGCGTTGGTTGGTGTTCGCCCGGCCGATGCCGGCCACCTCCACCTGCAGGGTGGCGTACCCGAGCATGGTTCGCCACACCCCTTCCACCACCCGAACCGCCTGGACCCGGGCGACGGGGATGGCCGCCGTCTGCTTGCCGAGCAGACCGCGATGGTTGCGCAGCACGTCACCGTCCCGGATGAGGGTGAACCTGTTGAGCCGCAACGCGGACAGCACCACGCCCGCGACGACGGCGGTCACCACCAGCGCGGTGACGACGGCGAGCCACCCGCGAGGTTCAACGGTCTGGGTCATGAAGTCCTGCGCCCGGCTCGGCACGTACTCGGAGAACTGGTACCAGACCACGAGCGCGACGGCGAAGATCAGCGGGATGCTGTTGTTGGTCACGGCGGCGATCAGCATTTCCTGCGTCGTCAGCACCGCGATGGTCTCGTATCCGGCCGGCCCCTTGGGGTTTCGGCGTCGCCGGCTGAAACGGTGCAGGATGCTGGTCATCGCCGGCTTCGCGGCCGGCTGTGGCTCGGCGGCGGTGGGCGGTCCGTTCGTCGCGCCGGACTCGCCCGTAGCCGGGGACTCGCCCGTAGCCGGGGACTCGCCCGCAGCCGTGGACTCGCCCGTAGCCTGCGACTCGCCCGTAGCCGAGGGCTGGCCTGCCGGGGGCTGGCCCGCCGGGGATTCCGCGGGCGGGAGCGCCGTCTCGGACTCAGCCGGAATTTCGGACTCCCCGGCTGCTTCGGGCAGCGGGCGGACGGTCTCCAGCGCGGCCTGCAGCTGCTTGAGCCGGCTGGTCGACAGGCTGCCCAGGCTGACCGCAGCGCCACCCCGGTCGCCCGGCGACTGCACTCGCAGCCCCCAGACGCCGACCAGCCGCTGGCTCAGCGACCGGTAGGCGTCGAGTGCGGTGATCCGGGTGATCGGGACGACCCGAACGATGCGGTTGACCAGGCCGCTGCGCAGCCGCAGCACCCCGCTGATCACCGAGTACTTGCGGACGTACCACTGTGCTATCGCAACGATCATGATCAGGACGAACAGGGTGACGTTCACCCACCACGGGGCGCCGCCCAGGACGGTGACGACCAGGAACGGGATCGCCGAGCGCAACGTCCGAGCCGTCTCGATCACCAGATAGATCGGGTGCAGCCGGGTGTCGGGCACGGCGACGCCCCTGATCCGATCGACCGATCCCTGAAACGGGACGGAGTCAAGGGCAGTTTCAGACATCGTCAGACATCGTCAGACATCGTCAGGCGGTCAGACATCGTCGGCGACGTCGGCCAGCGCGCTGATCCGCTCACACAGCTCGTCGGCCTCCCGACGGTCCAGGCCGGACAGGTTCACTGACCCGGCCGCGGTGCGGATCTTCAGGTTGGTCATCCGGTAGTGGTCGGCGATCGGGCCGCGCTCGGTGCGCAGGTTCTGCACCCGATGCACGGGCACGACGCTGCGTTTGATGAAGATGATGCCGTGCTGGATGTCGATCTCGGTCGGCGAGATCGCATACCAGAACACCCGATAGCGGATCGGCGGCAGGATCACCATCGCCATCACGACCAGCACCGCNGCGATCCCGACGATGCCCCACCGGATCCACCACGGGCCCCAGGGGATCACGATGGCCAAAGCGATCAACAGCAACAGTGTCGGGACGGCCGACCCCAGCGCCCGCCACCGCCAGTACGCAATGACCCGGTGAGAGAGCCGGTGACGTTCACCGGGGATGTCTCCGGCCAGCGGCCGGGAGGCCGGCGGTTCCGCGACCGACGACGTGGTCTGGATGGCCGTGAGCGGCGGATGTGGCTGGGGTGCTGTCGGAGGCCGCGCGGTGGAGGGCGGGGTGAAGGGACGCGGGGTGAGCGACGGGCCGGTGGAGGATGGGGTGGTCCCGTCCTGCGGATCGGCCGACGGTTGCCCGCTCGGAATCGGCGCCCCAGCCGCGGCCGGCCCGCGGGGTGGCAGCCCCGTCGCGGGTCGGCTTGTCACTGGGTCAGCGTACGGGGCGGGCGGCCGATCGCGGTCCCTTCTCACCCGGCCGAACTGGCCCGACCCGCGCCCTGCCTGTCGGCGGTGACCGCCCGCCCGGCCGTTTCGCGGGCGGGGTCCTCGGCGGGGGCGTCCTCGGCGGGGACGTCACCATCCTGGCGAATCGTTGCATCATTCGTGACATCCCCGGTCGGGGACACGTCGCCCGTCGCTGAGCCCGCATCAGCATCCGCACGGTCATCCGCACTGTCATCCGCACGGTCATCCGCACGGTCATCGGCGCGGTCATCGGCGCGGTCATCGGCGCTGTCATCGGCACTATCAGCGTGACTGCCA
>JGI20200J14955_1000053_pt1 | contig 23476 bp, 27 predicted proteins | sample NGESurshal092012_FD_14955 | JGI IMG/M metagenome (IMG submission 14955) | reverse complement strand
CGGCAGTTCGAGTTGATGACCGGGCTGCCGGCGCCCGCCGAGGCGATGCGCCGGGGGTTGCGCGAGGCGTCGGGAACGGATCTGCCGCTGCCGGTCGGCTGAAACCCGGCGACTGCTGGCCAGCCGTTGTGGACAACTGCGCCCTCCCGTCGCTGCCGTGAGACTGTCGTGACGTGCCCGACTTCTTCTGGCTACCCGCGATGTGTGGCGTTGCGGTCGGCGCTGTCGTCGGGTGGGTCATCCGGCGGTTGCTTGCGGTGCTCGGCCGTGGAGCCGTGCTGCGCCCGGGAATCGCCGAGGCGACTACTGCGGTCATGACCGGTGTCGGGGTCGGGTTGGCGTGGGGCAGCCCGCTGATCGCCCTGGTGGTCTGGGCCGGCTGGTTGGGTGTCGCGCTCGGGGCGGTGGACGTCATCCATCATCGTCTGCCCGATGCGCTGACCCTGCCGGCGATCCCGATCACCATGCTCGTCGTCGGATTCACCGAATGGCTGCGCCCGGAGTCCGGGAGTGCGGTCACGGCGCTTGTCGTGGCGGCCGTACTGTCGGGGTTGTTCTTGCTGCTCGCCGTGGTGGCGCCGCGCGGGATGGGTCACGGTGACGTGAAGCTCGTTCCGTCGCTCGCGCTGATGACGGGGTACGTCTCGGTCGCGGCGGCGGTGCTTGGCGTTCTCGTGGCCTTCGTGCTGGGTGCCGTGTTGGCGGTGGCGGGCTTGGTCTCGCGGCGGATGACCATGAAGACGGCCATTCCGTTCGGGCCGTTCCTGCTGGCCGGGTGTTGGCTGGTGCTGGCGTTTCCGGAGCTGGTGACGAGGCTGGTGCGCTGAGCGAGCGGCGCACACCCGTTGGCGACGGGCGCCGGGTCTGATCTGCACTGATCTGCACTGATCTGCACTGATCTGCACTGATCTGCTCTGATCTGCTCTGATCTGCTCTGATCAGCTTTGATCCGGGTCCGTTGGATGGGCGTCGATCACCGCCCGGCATCCCGCGGCGTCGAGGTCGAAGACGACAGGTGCGCCGCTCACCGGAATGACGGACACGGTCAGGGTGTCCGCAAAGAGCTCGACGAGATTGAACGCCCCGTCCTCGAACGTTCGCTCGTGCCCGGCGGCACCGAGCGGGTCGGTACGGATCGCCGTCGACCCGGCCACGGCGACCGGCACGGCACCCAGCATCCCGGACTGCGGCAGGTGGTGATGCCCGGCCAGGATCAGCCTGACGTCGGTCCCGGCAACGGCGGCGGCGAGTTGCCGGCGGGACTCCGATTCCAGAGCGAAGTAGCTCAGCAGCGGCGACGGCGGCGGCAGCGGCGCGTGGTGCAGGACGACCACCGTGCCCTTCTCGGCAGGCGTGTGGAGTTCGCCGCGGAGGGCGTCGAGGTGCCCCGGGAGCAGCCGGCCGTGACCATGGCCCGGGATGGTCGAATCCAGGACGATGATCCGCAACCCGCGGACGGCGTGGACCTGCAGGATGGGATCGTCGGTGTCGCCCTGCCGCAGCAGATGTCGGTGAAACTGACGCCGGACGTCGTGGTTGCCGGTCGCGAAGATGAGCGGGACGCCGTGACGTCCGTCGCGGGCGACTCGGCCCAACGCCGCTTCGAGCCGGAGGTAGGCGGCCGGGTCGCCGGAGTCCGTCAAGTCGCCGGACACCACCACCGCGTCGATCCGCCTGCCGTCGGCCACGGCTGCGCGGAGCACCGCGACGGCGCGGTCGAGCGCCGCGTCGGCGTCGATCACGCCGTTGTAGCGGATCCCGGCGGAGGTCAGGTGGGTGTCCGACAGGTGCGCCAGGATGTGGGTGGGGTAGTCGACGGACTGCCCGTCCGAGGTGAGCCAGTCGTCGCGGCGGCGATCCCGGCCGACGATCCCGTCAGCGTCGTCGGCCGTTTCGACGGTCGGATGGTCGCTCTGGGTGGTGCGGCCCTTGGTCATCCGCGGACCGTCCCCGATGCGGCTGACCAGCGATGAATGTCCGCTACCAGCTCGGCGAGTTGGGCGCCCCGCCAGGTCGGCGTTCCGCGTCCGCGGCCGAATCTGTCGACCAGCGCCGTCGTGCAGCCGGCGGCGTGCGGAACCGCGAGATCCGGATCCCAGCGGCTACCGACGACCAGCAGGCGATCGGGCGCTGACGTGGCTCCGGTCGCCGCAAGGACTCTGCTGACGACCTGCTCCATACCCTCGGTGCCACCTGCGTCGACGAGGAATTCGTCGACGGCGGAGGCGATGTTGACGGCGTCCAGGACTTCACGGGCGCCCGTGAGGTCGTGGGCGACGACCGCGATGTAGGAATCTGGCGGAATTCCGGCAATCAATCCGGCCAACCCAGGGGCCGCGTCGACGGCCCACGCCGAATTCGCGAGATCGACCCGCGACGCGCGGCGCGCCGCAACGATCTGGCGCGGAGTCAGACCCGCTGCTCTGCAAAGGATCTCGACGGCTTCATCGCCATCCTCGGCTTTGCTCAGTGCCTGGCTCACACTGGGGTCGGCCGGCAGGAGATCGGGCCGCCCCTCAAGAAAGCCACACATTCCGCCGATCAGCGCACGTGTGGTGTCGGCGGCCGGTGGCGCCAGTTGCTCGGCGGCATGCCGAGCGAACGACTGCACGGCCAGATCGCTGACGTGCACGACTCCGTCAACAGCGAGCAGCACCGACACCATGGGTGCCATCAGGCGGGCGTTCGACGGGGAATGGTCGGAGGTGGATCCATCCGGCAGCGGTGGTGGCACGTCGGCGAGCCTATCCGCGCACCTGGCACCAAGGGCGGCTGGAGTCGCGAAGCGCGTCGGTCATGTCACGCTGCCGGCATGGCACGCGCGGCGGGCCGATAGGCCGCCATTCACTCACCAAAGGTCACAGGTCAGCTGCGGAACGTCACCAACAGGTATTGCCGAACGTAACCTCACTATCACTGAACGTCATCGCAGCGGCGCGGTCCTTGGGATCGCCCGTTGCTCTCGTTCGCGGTGCCGGAGCGGCATATCGATACCCGCGCCGCCGTTGCCGGAGTGTTCGGTGAGTACTTGGACGCGGAATTTCGAGGGACTCCCGCGGGCCCATGGGGGTCTGCTGACTCTGCTGGAAATCCGCCAATCCGAGAACCCTGGTCCCAGGATGAACAGTCCGATGACGAGCCGGGAGGGGTCGATCATGGTGACATTCCACTGTTCCGGGGGCCGGAATTCTGTATACGTGGATGGCCGCGGAGTGGCTCCGGCCAATGGTGCGCCAGCCGATCCGGCTCACCGGACGTCCATCGGAAAAGACTAGCTGTCCGGCCGCTGCCAGTGAGATGGCAATCCGCCGCGTTGGTGCCCGACGTCGAGTCAGGAATACCGGCGGAGGGCGCAGGGACCTGGCGGCCGGGCTCCTGATTCACGGCAACTGGTTCGTCGCACCCCGCCGATCATGTGCGGGGCGAAATCTCGAGCGGGTTGTCCCGCGCGATTGTCGGGGAGATTTTCATACCGCAGCCGGCTGGTGGATGCCGGAATCAACGAGCGAGTGGATGAATCTTCGGACGCGCACCAAATCCACCGGGGGTTACCCAGCTTTGATGCATTGCCAGGAGGGGAAATGTTCACATTCCATGGCCGGAAGGCCGACGTCGAGAGCGCTGGTATTCCGGTATCGCGACGGACCGGTCGTCGATGGTCCGGTCGTCGATGGTCGGTGTCCACGAAGGCGGTCGCCGTGGTGATGACGGCGAGCATTGCGTGCCTCGGCCTGCCGGCAATTGCCCAGGCGGCGCCGCAATACGTGCCGACCGGTACGTTGGCGACCGACTCGCTGTCCCGCACGGTGAACGGCGGCTGGGGGTCGGCGGCCGTGGGTGGCGCCTATACGGTCTCTCCGGCGTCCGCGGCTTCGGTCACCGCGGCCGGCGGCCAGTTCACCCTGACGCCCGGCGTGTCCGCGGAGGCAGTCCTCGGCGATGTCAAGACCCAGGACGCCATCGCGAGCGCCGACTTCTCGTACTCGCTGGTCTCCGGTTCGTCCACAAACACCTACCAGGAACTCCGGTTGCGTGATACCGCCGCCTCCGCGTACGCGGTCCGTCTCAAGACGACCGGCACGGTGGGCGCAGTGGCGATCACCAAGTTGATCGGTACCGCGGCAACCACCATGGTCAAGCAGGATCTCGCCGCGCCTGTCGTCGCGGGTAGCTGGACGAGTGTCGAGATCCAGGCCACCGGAACGAATCCGGTCACGATCACCGCGCGGGCCTGGCCCGCGGGTACCGCAAAGCCAGCCTGGCAGTTGACCTACGCCGACTCGGCAGCGGATCGCGCGACGGCCACCGGTCCGGTCAGCATTTGGGGCTACGTGTCCAGTGCTGGATCATCGGCAAACGTGAAGACCCGGAATATCTCGGCGCGGGCCGTTGCGTTGCCGCCGACCTTCGTGCATCCGGGAATCCTGTTGGGCACGCCGCAGCTCAGCTTCGTGAAGGCCAAGCTCGCTGCCGGCGCCCAGCCGTGGTCGACCGGGCTGGCGAACCTGAAGAACGCCAAGGCCGACACCGGCGCCAACAAGGGCGTCGCCTACAGCTCACTGTCCTGGACGCCGCGCCCGGTCGCCTATGTCGGTTGCGGTGCGTACCACAATCCCGACGAGGGCTGCTTCGACGAGGTCAATGACGCGGTCGCCGCCTACACGCAGGCGCTGCTGTGGTACTACACCGGGAACAACGCCAATGCGCAGCTGGCCATCAAGATCCTGAATGCCTGGTCGGCCAAACTGATCGACCACAAATTCGACAGCACCTACAGCGACGGCCACCTGCAGGCCGCCTGGATGGGCCAGGTTTTCCCGCGGTCCGCGGAAATCATCCGCTACACCTACACCGCGCCGGCCGGCCAGCCCAAGTTGAACGTGAGCCAATTCTCCACCATGCTGAAGAAGGCGTTCCTGCCGCATGTGATCAACGGGTGGACCGGCGGCGGTGCCAACTGGGTGCTGTCGATGGCCGACGCGACAATGAACATCGGCATCTTCAACGACGACCGGGCCACCTTCGACAACGGTGTCGCCGATTGGCGGGCGCAGGTCCCGGCGGCCATTTACATGGCCGGCGACACCAATGCGCTGCCGCAACTGGCCGGAATGCCGATCTCACCTCCCGGGACCATTTACGAGCGGTCCACCACCAGCGCCGCGACCTTGAAGAATTACTGGCACAACCCGACCAGGTTCATCAGTGGACTCGAGGGCGAAACGCTGCGGGATATCAACCACATGGCGATGGGCTTCGGCGCGATGATCGACGGTGCGGAAACCGCGCGGCTGCAGGGCGTCGACCTGTACGGCGCCGAGAAGAACCGCATCGTGACCGCGATGGAATTGAACACCGGCTACATCCACGCGGCGGTCAAGGGCGGGCAGAATCCGCCGCCGAACTGGGTCGGCACCGCTCCGATCAACACCACCAACGGTTCCTGGAAGATCACCTGGGAGATCGGCTACAACCACTTCGCCAACCGGCTGGGCGTGGCGATGCCGAACACCTCCAAGCTGCTCACCGATCTGGTGCGGCCCTCCGGCTGGCGGACCACGCTGTTCATGGACTACGAGACCCTGACGAGCTACGGCACTCCGTAGCCACCAAGGACCCGGACCCCCCTCCCGGGTGATTCGCGGCCGATCGCCTCACGGCGACCGGCCGCGGTCACGACTGCAGGGCAGGATGCAGGCGTGTCCTACCGCGCATCGCTGACGGCGTCCCTGTTGGTGATGGCGTGCGCGAATGTGGCGGCCAACAGGCTGCCGGGTGCGAGCGTGGCCGTCGGCCTCGGCCTCACCGGCGCGCTCGCGGTCGTCGCCCGGCTCGGCGGGCTGACGGTGGCCGACGTCGGCCTGGCTCGGGCGACCTGGCCGGCCGGGCTGCGCTGGGGAGGCGCGTGCGCGGCCCTGGCGGCGGCGGGCTACGGCATCGCCCTGCTGATTCCGGCGGTCCGCGACGCGGTGTCCGGGTCCGCCACCGGCTCTTGGGCGCAGACCCTGCTCGCCTCGCTGGTGGTCATTCCGTTGGCCACCGTGATTCCGGAGGAATTCGCCTTCCGCGGGGTGCTGTGGGGATTGCTCCGGCGGCAATCCGGCCGCCGGGTCGCCACCGCGGTGTCGTCCGCCGTGTTCGGTCTCTGGCACGTGCTGCCATCGCTGGCCGGCGGTGCCGCCAATGAGGCGGTCGACGGGGTGGTCGGCGGCGGCGCCCCTGGCGCCGTACTGCGGGTGGTCGGCACGGTGGTGTTCACCGGAGCGGCGGGTGTCTTGTTCTGCGAAGTGCGCGCGCGCAGCGACAGCCTGCTGGCCCCGATGCTGGCGCACTGGGCGGTCAACGGACTCGGCGAGATCTTCGTGCAACTCGCCTGACGAGGCACAATGGCGGCGCGGCGGCGTCGCGAAACAGTCGTCTCCGGCAGGCATAATCGCGCTCGAAACCCCGGTCCGACGCAAGGTGGAACAACGATCATGGTGACGCAGTCCGGTGCTTCCGATGTGCGGGGCGTGGCACCCGAGCCGCCCCCTCCCGCCGACCAGCCCGCCGGCCAGCCCGCCGACCAGCCCTCCGGCAGTGCCGGCCCCGGTGGCCTCCCCGCGTCTGATGGCAGCCCCACGCCTGCTGGCCCTGCCAGGCGCTGGTTCCGGTACACCCTGCCGGGGGCCTGGGTTGCGCTGATCTTCCTCTGCCTGTCGTTCACCCCGTCGCTGCTGCCGCGTCCCGGGGCCTTCCAGGGTCTCGTCTGCGGGATCACCGGCGCGATCGGCTATGGCCTGGGCGTGCTCGGCGCCTGGGTGTGGCGGGAGTTCGCCGACCGCCCGGTGCGGCCCGCGCGCCGTCGGTCGTGGCGGGTGTTCTTCATCGTCGGCGGGGTGCTGCTGGTGGTCAGTTACCTGCTCGGGCAGCGGTGGCAGGGGCAGATCCGTGACCTGATGGACGCCGAGCCGGAAGACTTCGTCTCCAGGCTGCTGCTCCCGGTGGTCGCGGCGATCATCTTCGTCGGCGTGATCGCCGCCGCCCGCGGGATCAGGTGGATCTACCGATGGGTTGCAGACCGGCTCGGTCGGTGGATGGGCCGGCGCGCGGCGCGGGCGCTGGGATGGGTGCTGGTCGCGGTCATCACGGTGATGCTGGTCAGCGGTGTGCTGCTGGACGGGATCATCGGGATCGCCGACCGCACGTTTGCGCTGCAGGACACGACGACCAGCGACACGGCTGTGCAACCGGACACTCCGCTGCGCTCCGGTGGTCCGGACTCCCTGGTGGCGTGGGACACCCTTGGTTTCCGGGGCCGCAACTTCATCGGTGAGGGGCCGACGCCGGCCGAGATCTCGGCTTTTTCGGGTGCACCGGCGAAGGAGCCCATCCGGGCCTACGCCGGGATCGCCTCCGCGCCGGACGTCGAGGAGCGAGCCCGCCTGGCCGTCGCCGACCTGGAACGGGCCGGCGGGTTCGACCGCGCGTACCTGCTGGTCGCGGGCACCACCGGGACCGGTTGGGTGAACCCCGGCGCGATCGACACCTTCGAGTACGAGACCGGCGGGGACTCCGCAGCGGTCGCGATCCAGTACTCCTACCTGCCGTCGTGGATCTCGATCGTGGTCGACCAGACCAGGGCGAGGGAGGCCGGCCGGGCGCTGTTCGACGCCGTCTACGAGAAGTGGTCGGCGCTGCCCGCGGATCAGCGGCCCAAGCTGTACGTATTCGGCGAGAGCCTCGGCTCGTTCGCGGCGGAGACCGCGTTCAGTGGCGGGTCCGACATGGCCAACCGCACCGACGGGATCCTGTTCGCCGGACCGCCGAACTTCAACGCGCTGTACCGCGAGTTCACCGACGGCCGCGATCCGGGCAGCTCCGAGATCGAGCCGGTGTACCGCGACGGCCGGACCGTACGTTTCACCAGCGATCCGTCCGCCGGGATCGCGCCGGTCGCGCAGGACTGGGATGGCACCAGGGTGCTGTACCTGCAGCACCCCTCCGATCCGGTCGTCTGGTGGAGCCCGGATCTGATCCTGCACCGGCCGGACTGGCTTGCCGAGGCCCCCGGCCGCGATGTGCTCGACGAGATGACCTGGATCCCGTTCGTGACGTTCTGGCAGGTGACCATGGACATGGCCGAGCCGGTGGACGTGCCGCCGGGGCACGGGCACACCTACACCCAGGAATTCGTCGACGGCTGGGCCGCGGTGATCCAACCCTCGGGTTGGACCGCCGACAAAGCGGACGCGCTGCGGGCGATCATCGCGCAGAGCTGAGATTCTTCGGGCGCAGCCCGCCTGACCGTGGATCATCGGTTCGGCGCGGTCGAGCCGATGATCCACGATGCGGGCGCCGAGGACCGTCGGCAGTAGCGGCCGGTCGGACAAATCGGGCAGTACAAATCCCTGACGGCTCTTGCCCGGCGGTGGTACAACGGCGAGTGAGCGGGGGATCACGCTCCAACGGCTCCGGTACCGCCTGCCGGGTCGATCACCAGGAGTGTCATGTCCGAATTCTTCGCCTCATTGCCTACATGGCTGTTGCTGCTCGGTTTCGTGGTCGTCGCCGCGCTGGTCGTGTTTGTGCTGTTCCGGTCCGTCTGGCGGGTCGCCGAGCCCAACGAGGCGCTGATCCTGTCCGGGCTGAGCCGGCGCAACAACGCGACCGCGGAAGGGCTGGATTTCAAGATCGTCACCGGTACCGGAACCGTGGTGATCCCAGGGCTGCAGACCGTCCGCGCGCTGAAACTGTCGCTGTACGAGACGGCCCTGGACGTCACCTGCGTCACCACCCAGGGCATCCCGGTGATCGTCCGCGGGGTGGTCATCTTCAAGATCGGCGACACCCAGCCGTTCATCGCCAACGCTGCCCGCCGCTTCCTGGGTCAGCAGGACCAGATGACCGGCCAGGTCTACAACGTGTTCGAGGGGCACCTGCGCTCGATCATCGGCAGCCTGACGGTCGAGGAGATGATCCGCGAGCGGGACAAGCTGGCCTCCAAGGTCCGCGAGGCCAGCGGCACCGAGATGGAGAAGCTCGGGCTGGTGGTGGATTCCCTGCAGATCAAGGACTTCGAGGATCCGACCGGGTACATCACCAACCTGGCCAAGCCGCACATTGCCGAGGTGCAGAAGGCGGCGCGCATCGCCGAGGCCATGAACAACCGGGAGGCCTCCGAGCGGGAGGCGGAGGCGGCCGCGCAGATCGCGGCCGCGCAGAGCGAATCCCAGATCCGGCAGTCCCGAGCCAGGGCCGAGGCCGAGCGGGTGCACGCCGAAGCGGCGCAGGCCGGCCCGCTGGCCGACGCCACCGCGCGCCAACAGGTGGTGGTCCAGGAGACCGAGATCGCCAAGCTGGAGGCGTCCCGCCAGGAGCAGCGGCTGAACGCCACCGTCTACAAGCAGGCCGACGCCGATGCCTACGCCAAACGCGTGCAGGCCGAGGCCACCAAGGCCGCTGACATCAGCGCCGCGGAGGCCGGTGCGCGCAAGGTGGAACTCGCCGCGCAGGCGGAGGCCACCGCCGCCGAGTCCAGGGCGAAGGCCACCAGGACCACCGGTGAGGCCGAAGCCGCGGCGACCACGGCACGGGGTGTGGCCACCGCGTCGGCCACCAAGGCCCTGGCCGTCGCCGAGGCGGACGGCATCGAGGCGCGGGCGCACGCGTTGTCGGCGAACCAGGACGCGGTGATCGCGCAGCAGCTGGCGGAACGGATGCCGGAGATCGTCCGCGCCGCCGCGGAGCCGTTCGCGCACGTCGGCCAGATGACGGTGTTGAACGGCGCGGAAGGCCTGAACGGCATGGTGGCCGGCATCATCGCGCAGGTCGGCACGCTGCTGCCGCAGCTGACGTCGGCACTGGGTCGCCGGGATGACCAGCCGGCCGGCGCGCCGGCCTCGCAGCCGGCCACCAACGGTGGACCCGCGTCGCTGCCTCCCCCTTCAGTGACGCCCCCGCAGGACGTGGCGAATGCACCTGCAGCCCAGCGATGACCTGGTCGGCAAGATCGGCCGGGTGACCGGGCGCATCGCGCCGGGGCAGATCGGTGAGGTGATGCTCGCCGTCCGGGGCGGCACCAGCGCGTACCACGCCTATCCGGCCGATGGGGTCACGGTGATCCCGGTCGGCAGCCGGATCCTGGTCGTCGACTACCGGCCGCCGCAGGCCGTGTATGTGGACAAGCTCCCGGCGTTCCTGGAGTGACGATCGTGGCACGCGAAAGGCGAGCCGACACTTGACAGCATGCTGGCGTGATGACAACATGTTGTCTATGGCTACTACTCCAACCGCGCACGTCACTGTCTACGATGCCCTTGCCGATTGGGAGGTCGGGTACCTCCTCGTGGAGCTGCGCACCGGACGTTTCACCGGCACCCCGTGGAACGTCGTCACGGTTGCCGAGACGCTGGAGTCGATCACCACCATGGGCGGGGTGCGCATCCAGCCCGACAGCGTTCTGGACGACCTGGACCCGGCGTCCAGCGACCTGCTGATCCTGCCCGGTTCGGCCCTGTGGGATGCCGGCGGCGGTGCCGAGTTCGCTGCGGCCGCCGCCCGATTCCTGGACGCCGGAGTTCCGGTCGCCGCCATCTGCGGGGCCACCGCCGGCCTGGCCAGGGCTGGCCTGCTCGACCATCGCCGGCACACCAGCGCGGCTCCCGATTACCTGGCGGCCACCGGATATGCCGGCGCGGATTCCTACGTTGACCAGCGCGCCGTCGTCGACGGGGACCTGATCACGGCGGGCCCGCAGTCGCCGGTGCAGTTCGCCAGCGCCGTGCTCCGGCGACTGGGTCTGGCATCCGATCGAACCCTGCAAGCCTACGAGGACGTCTTCTATGGGGCCGACCCCGCCGGGTACCCGGTTCTCCTGCAGGCGGGGACGGCCGCGTGACCACCGGCCAGGACGCGCGGGGTGCGTTGGTGCCGCCCCGCGAGGACTGGCCCGAGCCACCGCGCTTGACGGACGCCGGCGCGGTACTGACCGCTGTTGTGCTGACCACTTTCCGGCTCAACGCCAGGCTCATGGAGGTCGCCCAGGAGTTGGCGATAGCGGGCGATCTGACCGCTGCCTGGTGGCAGGTTCTCGGCGGTGTCCTCGACCAACCACGGAGCGTGGCGGAGATCGGGCGGCGGATGGGAATGACCAGGCAGGGGGTGCAGCGCGTCGCCGATCTGCTGGCGGAGCGCGGCCTGGCGGAGTACCGCCCCAATCCGGCTCATCGGCGCGCCAAGCTGCTGGCGTGCACCGAGGCCGGCTACTGGGCCATCCGCCGGATCTCCCTCGTCCAGCAGCCGTTCGCCGATCGGGTCGGGGCCGAGGTGGGGTCCGACCGGCTGCGGACGGCGCTGGCCACGATGCAGTCCCTGGTCGCCGTGCTCGAGGCGGACCAGCCCGCCGGCGAGTAGCTGGTGCTCATCGGCACGAAAGCTGGTCCCCGCGGTTGTGGTGGCGCTGGGTGCCGCGGTTGTGGCGCTGGTTCCTGCGGTTGTGGCGGCGCTGATCAAACCGACCCCATTGCGAGGACGCGCTTGTGAAAATCGCAGCATTTCACCCGTAAGCCCCGGCCAGAGGTGCAGATGATCAGCGCATCGGTTGGGCGAGATGGAGATGATCAGCGCATCGGTTGGGCGAGGTGGAGATGATCAGCGCGCCATGGGATCCCGGTCTCGGGTCATCAGGTCTCCGGGCGTCGGCGGCCGACTGCGATGACGAAAGGCTGCCGGCATCCTCCCCGCCCGGTGTGCCGGGCGTCGGCCGTGATGACTGCGGCGGGGCGGAACACCATGGTGCGTCGACGATCTCCATTGAGGTTCTGCTGGTGACGGTCCTGCTCAATTCCATCTCGGACAACGGTCCCGCGGCCGGCGGTCGGCGGCACCGGTGAAAAACCCTGGTACCAGCCCTGGTTCGGTGGGTGGGGCAGCATCGGGGTGTCATCGGACCGGGCGTGCCGCAGTGGTGTCAATGGCCAAGTGGCCTCCGCTGCTGTGCTCAGCGCCGGTCTTCGGGTTCCGCACGGTACTCAGCGCCGGTTTCATGGTCTCGGCTCCGACATATGTTGGCGTTGAGTCAACAAGAGCGGCGCCGACTGAGGCGTGCCGGTCACCCGACCCGCTGTCGCTGACGGGCGCGCTCCGACAGTCTCGCGTGGCTATCGTGTGGTGATGGGCGAGTCTGACAGTGAGGCTCTTGTCCGCCGCTATGTCCAGTTCATCAGCGGCTCGACCGGATCCGGGATCGAGGACGTCCTGACCGAGGATTTCTTCGACCACGTGAGTGGTCAGCGGGGGTCGGCGATCTGGGCGCAGGTCGCACAGTGGGCAAAAGCAACGTTCGCCGATCCGGTGGTGGATGTGCACGAGATCATGAGCCGCGGTGACCGGGTGCTGGTGTGGATGACGGTGACAGCAACGCACGTCGGGAGCGGTTTCCCGCGGCTGCGGGGCATCGCGGTGACCGGCAAGCGGGTGGCGTGGCCGCAGGTGCACATCTTCCGATGCTCAGGCGGACTGCTGGCCGAGCACTGGGCGGTCCGTGACGACTACGCCATGGTGGAGGCCATTGTCGGAGGCGGGCCGCTGGCGGCGCCGCCGCATGCCGATTGACAGTCCGTCGAACTCATTTGCCTCGAGGAACGGCGCTCAGTGTGGAGGGCGACCCACGATGTCACAGAGTGCGCCGGCCAGCGGAGGTGATGCAGCGATGAGGATGTCGAAGTCGGGCGTTCCGACGCTGCGCACGGCACCGCCGGCGGCCAGGACGATCGCCTGCCCGGCGGCGGTGTCCCATTCCGCGAGCCCGCACCCGACGAAGGCGTCGCATTCGCCGTGTGCCCACGCCAGGAAGTCGCACGCGGCCGAACCGACGATCCGCACACCGCGAACGTGCGGGACGGCCGCCCGAATGATCGCCAGCGCGGCCTGCCTGGCCGACATGGCGTACGGCAAACCGAAGGACACCAGCGCGCCCGCGGCGTGGGCCTCGTCGTTCGGGGCCGAGGAAACATGCTGCCGACCGGCCAGTTTCGTGGTCTGCGGCGGCGAAAGCTCTGCACCGATGGCGATCTCGGACCCGACGACATCGGCGAGCACCCAGCGTCCGTCCGACGGTCGGATGATCGCGCCCGCGACGATCGCACCGCCGGATTCGACACCCACCGACACCGCGAAATCCGCCCGCCCGTAGACGAAGTTGGCGGTGCCGTCCAACGGGTCCACCAGCCACCGGGTGCCCGAGTTGCCGGGATGCGCGCCGCTTTCCTCTCCGAGGATGGCGTCGTCGGGCCGCTCGGCCCGGATCACCTCGATGATGGCCGCCTCCGACGCCCGGTCCGCTGCCGTCACCAAGTCGTGAGCCCCGGTCTTGACATCGGGCCGTACCTCGCCCCGGGCGACAATCGCGGCGATCGCCGCCGCTCCCGCTCGCGCCGCCCGTAATGCCAGCGCTGGGAGCGGCTGTTCGTGAGCCTCGCCCCGGTGTGCGGTCATCGGTCGAATCTCCCCTGTGCGTCCGGACAATCGTGCCAGACGGCGGGTCAGGCGTGAGCCCGTTATCACCGTAGTCAGTGCAACCGGCAGCGAACCTCGCCGGCCTTCGGCAGCACGAAGGTGCCCCGTCGGGCAAACTCCGGTCTGCGTCGATGACCCGGCCTCGCTGTCCTGTGCGGGTCCGGGTCCCGGTATCCAGTCCGATGGTGGCCGCCTGCACGTCACCGTGTGGCGAGCGAGGTGATCAGGTCGGCGACTGCGCCGGGACGGGCCATCATCGGGCTGTGCCCACCGGGCCATTCCTGCCGGGTGGTTGCCCGGGCTGCCATGGCGCGCTCCAGATCCGGGTGCACCATCAGGTCATCGGCACAAACGACGTACGTCGATGGGCGATGGCGCCAACCAATCTGGTCAGGCACACCGCTGAAGACCGCTCGACCCACCGGCCGCAGTCGGCCCACCGCGTCGGCCACGATCTGCTCGGGCGCGTCTCCGAACAGCAACTCCGCGGCCAGTCCCGGGTCCAGGCTCACGACCTTGCCGTCGTCGGAGAAGCGCAAGGCGTCCGCCAGCCGGGTCGGGGGAACGCCGAGGTCCGGCAGGGTGCGCCCGACCGACTCGCCCTCCGCGAGCTGGTAGGCCGCCAGGTACAGCAAGTGCGCAACATGTGGATGCGTGCCGGCACCGGTGATGACCGCCCCACCGTAGGAGTGCCCGACCAGCACGACGGGCCGGTCGAACTCGTCAAGCGCTCGCCTGGTCACCATGATGTCCGAGGCGAGATCGTTCATCGGCAGTTCGACGACTCGGCTGACCACACCCGCACGGTCGAGGTCGCGGCGGACCGCGTCCCAGACCCACCCGCCGTGCCACAGTCCGTGCACCAGGATCACTCCGAGAACATCGCTCGTCTGCTGCATGGTCCTCCGCGCCTTCCGTTAGGTGAGTTGATGGCGACACCTTGCCCTTCGAGGGCGATCGTCGCCGGAGCCGAGTTGGCGTCCAATTGGCCAGCGATCCTCACCGTCATCCGACACGAAGACCCTGCCTCGCGATGCATCACGGCTACCGGCACCCAATAGCTCCGGTGTCGTCGCGGTCGTGCCCGGCATTTCCCGGGAGCGACCCGATGGAAAGTCGCTGATACCGTAGCTCTCGGACGACACTCCGTGCGGTGCTGGCCCATTTGCTTGATCGCGGCCCTGCAGCATCCAGTGCGTCGAGGTACGGAACGAGGTCGAAAGACCACCCGGGCTGGAAATGTTGGTCGGGTGGTTCCCGCGTCACCGTCGATCCCAGCGTGACGTGCGGTTCTCGACAGTGGCGTGGCTACGGGCAAATGGCGCTGGCAATGGCGTGAGCGAGCCAGTGTGAATATCTCTCGAGCGGCCATCCCTGGGACAGCACCAACCGCTCGTAGGTGTCGATGGAGAGGTAATTCCACAGCACGTCGCGTACCTCGTCAAGATCGATCCCGTCACGAAGCTGGCCGCTGTCGAGCAGATGGCGGCCCAGCATGGTCATGCCGATCAGACCTTCCTCGTTCAACGTCGCCCAGATCGGGGCCAGCGAATCGTCGACGTGTCTCCCGTCCCGGATGAGGATCTGCACTTTCGCCGAGCGCGCCTGCCGCTGCGCCAGTCCGCCGACGTACAAGTCGATCTTCCGCCGGACGTCGGGCTCGTCGCGAATCGCCTTCATGGCGGGGCGATCGGCGACCGGCACCGGCTCGTCGTCACCGGCGATCACCACGTCGAACACAGCCTTCGCCAGCGTGGCCTTGGTGCCGAAACCCTTGTAGATGCTTTCCGCCGAGACTCCCGCATGCGCGGCGATCGCGGCGATCGTCGTCAACCGGAACCCGTCGCGCTCGAACAGCTCACGAGCGGCCAGCACCACCGCCAGGCGCCGGGCGCGGGCCTGCTCGCGTCGTCCTGACGCGTCGTAAGACCTCTTGACATCCGACATCACCTGCTCCAAACTTCAGATACAGTCAGACTGTATCTGATTGGGATCTGATCGGATCTGAAGGGAGACAGCATGAACACGAACTCCTCCGCGGTGTCGGCCGACGCGATTTCCGTGGCGGTGCGCAGCATTCACACCATGGCCGATGGGGATCGAGCCGACATCGAGTCCCTGTACCACCCGCGCGCCGTCGACCGCGAGAACCTGGTCCAACCACCGTCGTCCCGGGTTCCTGGGCCGGCCGGCTGCTACTCGACCGCACTGTGGATGCGCGCCGCATTCGCCGACCTGCACTACGACGTCCACCACGCGATCGCCGTCGGCGACCTGGTCGCGGTGAACTCGACGATGAACGGGCGCCACGTCGCGCCGTGGGCCGTCTACACCGACGACGGCGCGGTCGACACCGTCTTCCCGCCGACCAACAAGACCTTCGCGACCACACAATCGCACTGGTTCCGCATCGAGGACGGCATGATCATCGAGCACTGGGCGAACCGCGACGACCTCGGGATGGCGAAGGAACTGGGCTGGGTTCCGCCGACACCGGCCTACCTGTTCAAGATGGCGAGGGCGAAGCGCGCCCTGCTGCGGCAGGGTTAGTTCGATCTGCGTCCGAACGTGCGGCCTTCATCACACGGTTGGCGGTGCACTCCCTGGCCATGCGGACTACCGTCTGATCAGGAATTCGCTCAAACGGGGGGGTCGAGCCCGGTGAATTCCGCGTCCGCATCTTTCGGTGACTGCACCAAAGGAGCCCTCGTGCGTCGGAATCGGTCTGTCCTCACGGTCCTGCTGACTACGGTCCTTGCGGTCGGAGTGATGACACCGTCCGGGACTGCGGCCGCGAATCCGCCACCGACGACCTATTACCTGGCGTTGGGTGATTCCTTGGCCCGCGGGTACCCGTACGATGTCGGTTCCGATTCCGATTACGGTTACGGTTACGGTTACCATCTCACCAGGACATTTCAGCAATCCCCAACCGGGCATCAAGCTCGAGAACCTCAGCTGTTCCGGTGAGTCGACCACCACGATGATCAGTGGCGGGATCTGTCCATATGCTGAGGGATCGCAGCTGGCCCAAGCGAAGGACTTCATCCGACATCACCAGGGTCAGGTCGTCAAGATCACCATCACCATAGGATCGAATGACGTCCTGCATTCATCGAGTACCCCGTCGGAATCCTGCCTTACTGCGACCGGGATCAACGCGACATGCGCCTTGGCTGGCATCAACGACGTCCATGAGAACTTGCCGACCATCCTCAACTCGTTGCGAGATACGACGGGATTCAGTGCGGTGGGAGCAGGCATGACGTACTACGACCCCTACCTGGCGGCCTGGTTGCAGGGAACGGAGGCCGGACAGGCGCTCGCCAAGGAGTCGTTGATCTATAACAATGTGCTGAACGGCGTGCTGGCGCTGGGCTACCTGAGCAATGATTTCAGGGTTGCACCGGTTGCATTCGCTTTTCAGACCAACAACTTCACACCCCGGGTTTTCCCCGATGACCGAGAACTACCCACCAACGTCGGAACCATCTGCACCTACACCCTGATGTGCAGCGCAGGCGATATCCACGCGAACAAGGACGGGTACCAGAAGATTGCGGGCGTCTTCGCCAAGACCTTCGGGATTTGGTGACCTCGGCCTCATCAACCCCCCTGCTAGAACGACGGATTGCACGGGCACACCGTGCGTCTCTCCCGGACCAATGCGATGACTTCTCCCGGGTCCGCTCCGCCTGGGCCTATGAATCTGGGTTCCTCGGTCTGCTGGGACCGGAAACAGCCTTACAGCCAACGCATGTCACCGCCGGCGGCACCGGGGAACGCACTCGATGGCCGCCGCGCGGCGTCGAGGGCGGCGCTCTGCCTTGGTCCCGGCTGTACCCGGCGCACTCGCTCGAGGAACAAATCCGGAAGGTGTTCGCGCCAACTGGGATTTCGGGCAGGCTGTGCTCGCCGGACGGATCTCGTGGGGCCGCCGAAACTCTGTGCTGGAGTACTTCGACCAGGGCGTCATCGCGCCATCAACTTGCCATCGCCATGACCAGGATGACGATCAGCGGGATCGCGATCAGGATCCCGCCGATCCACAAAGGCAGCAGCAGCACAGCCAGGAACCCGACCGGGATCGCGAGCGCGCTGAGCGCCGCCCATTTCGTGGCCCGCCCGACCGGCCAGCCCGGCCGGTCACGCAGGTTGTCGTACCAGAGCAGGACCAGGATCAGCAGCAGCACGGCCTCGACCGCGGCGCCGACCCAGTGCCACCCGTCCACCCGCCCAGGGTAGGTGCTGCGCGACGGGTGCACCCGTCGCGCCATCCCACCAGGGCGGTGCCGGCGCCGCAGGTACCGCCTGGGTTCTAGAGTCTTCGTCATGTCGACCCCTTCGCGCCGGACCTTCGAATACGCGACCGTTCCGCTGCTCATCCACGCCACCAAGGCCATCCTGGACAGCTGGGGCGAGGACGGCTGGGAGCTCGTCCAGGTGGTGCCAGGACCCAATCCCGAGCAGTTGGTCGCCTACCTCAAGCGGGAACGCGCATGACGGTGCGCGATCGGCTGGCGGAGCTGGGCATCGTGCTGCCGGGAGTGGTCGCCGCCGCCGGTTCCTATGTGCCGACCGCAAGGGCCGGGGACCTGCTGTTCACCGCCGGGCAGCTGCCGTTCGTGGACGGCGCTTTGCCGGCCACCGGCCTGGTCGGAGCTGACGTCAGCGCGGAGGAGGCGAAGGGCTATGCCCGGATCGCTGCGCTGAACCTGCTCGCCGCCGTCGACGCAGCGGTGGGCCTGGATGCGGTGGTGCGGGTGGTCAAGCTGGTGGGATTCGTCGCCTCGGCGGACGGCTTCACCGGTCAGCCCGGCGTGATCAACGGTGCCTCCGACCTGATGGCCGAGGTCTTCGGCGAGGCGGGCCGGCATGCGAGGTCGGCGGTCGGCGTCGCCGAACTGCCGCTGGGCGCGCCGGTCGAGGTGGAGGGCATCCTGCAGGTGCGCTGATCGGGGCCCGGACTCGGGTGGTTCCCCCCGCTACCCCCGACTGACACCTGCCCCCGACTGACACCTGCCCCCGACTGACACCTACCCCCGACTGCCGCGGATCAGCGGACGGCGCGGAACAGCATGCTCGTCCGCTGGCCAACCTCCTGCACCTTCACCTTTTCCCAGCTGACCTTGTCGACCCGCGCCTGTTCCGGCCCGCTGCCGTCCGGCGAGAATCGCAGCCCGGCGCCGAGCAGCACCGGCATGACGTCGACCTGCAACTCATCGACCGCCCCGGCTTCCAGCAGTTGCCGATGACGTCGACCCCGCCGACCACCTGCACCGCCCTGTCACCGGCGGCGGTCGTCGCCTGCCGTACCGCCGACGCCAGCCCATCGGTGACGAAGGTGAACGTCAGGTGCTCGTCCTGCCGGGGTGGTACCGGAGGTGCCCGGTGGGTCAGCACGAAGATCGGCACCTGGAACTCGTAGTTCCCGACGTACTCGTCGGGGTCACCCATGGCAAAGGTCCTGCGGCCCATCAGGACTGCGCCGGTCTGGGCGATGGTGTCGGTCATGTACGCGGTATCCCGCAAGCCGTCGAGATCGGGATAGAGTTCGCCGGCGTTGCCCCGGTCATCCGCGACGAACCCGTCGATCGACATCGTCATTCCGGCGATCACCTTTGCCATGCGCTCTCCCTGCAGTGTGGGCTACCCATGGCTGACGGCGCCCTGCCGCCGGACTCATCGGTGCCGGGCGAGCGTCAGGTTCGCCCGGTGCACCTCCGCCATCCCGAGCAGCGCCCGCCGGGGATCGTCGGGATCATCGCCGGCCAGCAAGGCGTAGATGTAGTCGTGATCTGCCCGCCAGCGGCGCAGCGGCTCGCCCTCGGCACCGGGATGACCATGCCCGGGAACCACGACCTGCGCCGTCGACGCACAGGCGTGGAGCGCATCCAGCCCGGCCGCGTACTCGGCGAGGCCGGTCTGCTCGGGCAGCGGCAATTCGACGTCACTGAGCATGTCGCCGGCCAGCAGTACCCGGGTGTGCGGGACCCACAACGCGGTGTGCCCAGCGGTGTGCGCGTCGTGCACGATCAACCGCACCTCCGGGCCGGGCCAGGGCACCCGATCGCCATGCACGGCTTGCAACTGCCCCACCAGGCCGGCCAGGCCGTCCGGCCACGGTCCGAGCGCCGTGACGAACTCCTGACGTCGCTCGGCGGCGGCCCGCGCCGTCTCCGGGGAGGCCCACCGCGGCCCGTCACCGAGACCGGGGTGCCAGAGCAGGTGGTCGTGGTGCGCATGGGTCGAGAAGCCGGCCGACACCGTCAGCCCCTCGGCGGCCAGGCTGGTGGCGATCCAGTCGAGCTCGTCGGGATCCCAGCTCGGGTCGACCAGCAGTGCCGAGGCGCCGGACACGACGACCGTGCTGGTGGTCAGTTCCCGCCGGCTGGTGGTGACGCCCACTCCCTCGGCCACCCACTGCCAGCTGCCGGCCATGCGCCAGCCTAAGGCCGCCTTGAACCGACTGATCCAGACGGACCGGACGGCCCGCCCGGATAGGTTGGGACGATGGTCGAGCCAGTCAGCATCGAACCGCTCGGCGAGCAGCGCCCGCCCCCGGTCGCTCCACCCGCAGAGGTGCCGGTCCGCCCGGCCGCCACGGTGATGCTGGTCAAGGACACGCCGGCCGGGCTCGAAGTGTTCGTGCTGCGCCGGGTGGTCGGCATGGCATTCGCGGGCGGGATGACCGCCTTCCCGGGCGGGGCGGTGGACGGCAGCGATCACGAAACCGATCACGCTGCCCCGCTCCGATGGTCCGGACCGGACCCGCAGTGGTGGGCCGGGCAGTTGGGCGTCACGCCCGACACCGCTCGCGCGCTGGTGGTGGCGGCGGCGCGGGAGCTGTTCGAGGAGACCGGGGTGCTGCTGGCCCGCCCGTCCGCGGGCGTTGCCGAGGCCGGATCTGACGGACCCGACCAGATCGCGGCGGGGTCGGTGACGGACGCGGACCGGATTGCCGTCCTCGACCGCCGGGTGCCCTTTGCCGACGTGCTGACCGGCGCCGATCTGGAACTGCGCGCCGACCTGCTGCGACCCTGGGCGAACTGGGTCACCCCCGCCGGCCACACACGCAGGTACGACACCTTCTTCTTCGCCGCAGCGTTGCCGGCAAGTCAGCGGGCCAGGTTGCTCACCAGCGAGGCCGATCTCGGGCAGTGGCGGGCTCCGCAGGCCCTGCTGGCCGAGTACGACGTCGGCGCGGTGCAACTGATGCCGCCGACCCTGGCCATGCTCACCGACCTCGCCGGTGCCGGATCGGTGGCCGAGGTGATGGCCGCCCGGCGGGTCGTCACCCCGGTACGGTTCGGTGAACCGAGTGGCGGTGGCACCGTCGGCACTTCGGTTTCCGTCGTCCAGATCGCTGCAGCACCCGACGTCACGATGCGAAAGGGCTTGTCATGACAGGGTTGTCGGGTTCGATCCGTCGGCTCACCGAGCAGGCCTCGGTGCTGGTGGCACCCAACGCCGGGCCGATGACGCTGGATGGCACCAACTCCTACCTACTGTCGGTGGGGGTGCCGGACGCTGGATCGACGTCGGCAATGGCCTCGGGAACGGCCTCGGGAACGGCGTCACGAACGGCACCCGCGATCGTGGTCGATCCCGGACCGGACGACCCCGCTCACCTGGCAGGTCTGGCCGAGGCCGGCTTGGTCGAATTGATCCTCATCACCCACCGGCACCACGATCACACGGCCGGCGCGCTCGCCCTCGCCGAACTTACCGGTGCCCCGGTACGGGCGGCGGACCCGGAGCACTGCGTCGATGCCGAGCCGCTGCGCGACGGCGAGATCGTCAGCGCCGCAGGGGTTTCCCTCACGGTTCACGCCACGCCGGGGCACACCACCGATTCGGTGTGCTTTCTGCTGGGCGGGGACGGGCCGACCGGTTCGATCCTGACCGGCGACACCATTCTCGGGCGTGGCACGACGGTGATCGCCCACCCCGACGGCCGCCTCGGAGCGTATCTGGACTCCCTGCGACTGCTCGTCGGGCTGGGCAACCCGCTGGTACTGCCGGGCCACGGCCCGATGGTGCCGGACCTGGCCGCCGTCTCCGGTCAGTACCTGGCACACCGGGAGCAGCGGCTCGCCGCCGTCCGCGAGGCGGTGCGGGTGATCGGTGCCGACGCCTCCGTCCAGGCCGTCACCGACGCCGTCTACACCGACATCGACTCGTCCGTCCGTCCGGCCGCCGAGCGGTCGGTGGCCGCCCAACTGGACTATCTCCGCGAGGAGCGCGAAGCCGGTGCTGGTCGCGGCTGACCGGGCCGGCCGGTGATCAGGCCGGGCCTGGCGGGTGTGCTGCCGCTGTTGGCCTGCCCTTCGTGCGGTGGCGGTCTGACCGACTCGGGTGTGGACAGCGTCGGGTGCCCGGACGGCCACCGGTTCGACCTGGCCCGGCAGGGCTACCTGTCGCTGCTGGGGCCGCGGTCGCGAACGGACACCGGCGACTCGGCGGACATGGTCGCCGCCCGAGAACAGTTTCTCGGGGCAGGCCACTACCGGCAGATCGCCCGGGCAGTTGCCGATCGCGTCGCCGCCGGGCCGGTGGTCGAGATCGGTGCCGGGACCGGCTACTACCTGTCCGCTGCCATCGACGGCTTCACCTCGACGGACAACGCGTCGGCCGCGGCTACCAGGCCGATTGTCGGTCTGGCGCTGGACTCCTCGCGATACGCCGCCCGCCGGGCGGCCGCCGCGCATCCCCGGATCGGGTCGGTGGTGGCCGACGCCTGGTCCACCCTGCCGGTGCTTGCCGGGGCGGCCGGCACCGTGCTGAGCGTGTTCGCACCACGGGACCCCGATGAGATCACCAGGGTGCTGGCACCGGGCGGACGGCTCGTCGTGGCGACGCCGCGGCCCGAGCACCTGGCCGAGATTCGCGGGCCGCTGCGCATGCTGGCGGTGGACGAGGGCAAACCGGAACGGCTGGCGGCGGCGTTCGCGGGCCGGCTGCGGGTCAGGGAGCGTTCCGACCTGCGAGCTGAGCTGCAACTGTCGCGGCGCGACGTGGGGGCCCTGGTCCGGATGGGGCCGACGGCCCGGCACATCGAGGCCGCTGACCTGGCCACGAACCTGGCCGAACTGGGCGACGTCACCGACGTGACCATGGCCGTGACGATCAACGTGCTGGAACGCTGACCGTCACCTTGGCCCATCTGGCTCGTGGAGCACGGGTGCTCTCAGCCCGTTGGCCCGGAATCCCGGGTGTCAGCGCGCCCGGCGGGACAGCCGCTCGGCGTCCAGCAGCACGACGCTCTTGCCCTCCAGGCGCAGCCACCCACGGTGGCCGAAGTCGGCCAGCGCCTTGTTGACGGTCTCCCGGGAGGCACCCACCAGCTGGGCGAGCTCCTCCTGGGTCAGGTCGTGGGTGACCCGCAGATGGGCCCCCTCCTGCTGACCGAACTGGCGGGCCAGCTGCAGCAGCGCCTTGGCGACCCGGCCGGGAACGTCGGTGAAGATCAGGTCGGCCAGCGCGTTGTTGGTCCGGCGGAGCCGGCGGGCCAGCACCCGCAGCAGCTGCTCGGCGATCTCGGGGCGTTTGTTGATCCACTCGCGCAGTGCGACGCGGTCCATGGTGGCCAGCCGCACGTCCGTCACCGCGGTCGCGGTCGAGGTCCGCGGACCCGGGTCGAACACCGTCAGCTCGCCGAACATGTCCGACGGGCCCATCACGGCGAGCAGGTTCTCCCGGCCGTCGGGGGAGTGCCGCCCGAGCTTGACCTTGCCCGACAGGATCACGTAGAGCCGGTCGCCGATCTCGCCCTCGGAGAAGATCGAGCTGCCCCTGGAGTACTCGACGGTCTCCATGTGCGAACCGAGCGCAAGCGCCGCATCCGGGTCGACCCCCTGAAAGATCCCGGCCTTTGCGAGCGTTTCTTCCACCCTGTCCTCCTGACGAAACCGGTCCGTACGTGATCACTCCTGGTGAGACGCAGAGCACAGTCTAGGGTGCGCGCCAAGCTCGGAGA
>JGI20200J14955_1000050_pt1 | contig 24497 bp, 19 predicted proteins | sample NGESurshal092012_FD_14955 | JGI IMG/M metagenome (IMG submission 14955) | reverse complement strand
ATCACTATGCTCAACAGCTTTAGCCGAGACAACGATCGTGCCATCGACCGGGGTGTACTTACAGGCATTATTGACCAGTTCCACCACAATCCGCTCTAAGCCCCTGCGGTCAGCCATCAGATGGCTTGTCTGGATATCCAAAATAAATTGCTGTTGGACCTGTTGCACCCGACCAAAAAAGGGTTCTACCGTGCAGGGCAACCAGTCATGGAGAGGAATCAATTCAGGTTCTAGTCTCTTTGCGCCAGCTTCTAGACGCTGTAGGTCCAAGAGGTCATTGATCAGCGTGATTTCGTGGGTACATTCTTCCTGCAAAATACGCGTATAGCGGTCGCGACTCTTGTCCGAAGTAGCCGTTTTCAACATAGTGATCGCTAAATTTATATTATTCAGGGGCGTCCGCAATTCATGGGCTACGGTGCTCAAGAAGTCATCCTTGATCTGATTGAGCTTGCGCAATTCCTCCATTTGGGTTGCTAGTTGCTTAGCCCACTCTAGGGCAGGGTACTGTTCTTCGGCCTGAGGGAGCCTTTCGCTGGTAGCAATTTCCTGGACTAAGACCAGATTGGCGGGCTTTCCTTCAAAGAGGAAGGCCATGGAAGTAGTACTCACATAGAGTAAGGTCCCATCTTTTTTACAATGTTGGTATTGTTCTGTATTGTCCGGATTCTCTTGGAGCAAACTGGGAAGACTTTCCAGAGGACGAATATCCCGCAGGGTCATATTTAAAAATTCTTCTTCGGTATAGCCATAGTGAGCCACCATGCTTTCATTGACAGCCAGGAACTTTAGGGTTGTAACCTCATGGACCCAGATCGGAACAAGACTTTTGGCAAATAAAAAATGGCCCCACTCTTCTGCGTATTCGAGCGGTCCCGATTCTTGATCGTCTGCTTGAGGTTGTTTAAAACTCACTCTAGCCTGGGCCATTAACAGGTCATCTATATCCAGCAGACGAGGGCCTAGAGCTGTATGCAAGACAATCGGTTCGTAGGCTTCTCGGTCTGGACGTTGGAGCGCATAGATCAAACCATCCCTCAGACACGCCTGACCTTCAATCTGCAAAAAGTGCTGACAGGCCTCCCAAAAATCAGGGACATCGGTGAGCTTCTTATNTAAAGGAACAGGATCTCCTTCGTAGGAAGAAAGCCATTCTAGAAAACGACGGTGAGAAACTACCGCGATCGGGGATTGCTGACGGGAGAAACCTTTTTCAAAAATCAGGATTCCAGGGGCCGTTGGACACTTGCGGAAAGAGGAGGCGATATCTTCGAAAGATACTTTGCCCGTAAAACCGAGGTTGTACAGGGGAAGAGCTTCCAAGGCAGAACCCAGGGAGAGGGTGTCACTGGAACTGTAGGGCATATTCCTAATAGGACTCAATTTTCAGCCTACTGTGCCCGAAAAGGACAAATGCATGGGTCATCAATTGTTATACACAAGCTAGAGTGCACAACCTGAATATATTGATAACACGCTTCATCAATTAAAAATACTTGCGCCTGCAGGGATTCGAACCCCGGACCTACTGATCCGTAGTCAGTCGCTCTAATCCACTGAGCTACAGGCGCTTGAAGCCTAACGATTATCACAAAGTTTTTGCCGCTGGTCAATCAAGTCGCAAACAAAGCCCCAATAAGCCCACATGGAGCAAGTTAAACTCCTACCTTCTTGACCTGCCTCTGCAGCACCTGCAATACACGCTCGGCGATACCAGCCCCAGTCAACCCCAAGTCTTTCAGCAATTCACTGCGGGTAGCGTGGGTGACAAATGCATCAGGAATTCCGATGCGCGTTACTGGGACCAAAACTTCGTGCTCTGCCAGCGCTTCTAGCACCGCAGAACCAAAGCCACCGTTAATGGTTCCTTCTTCTAGGGTGACCACGCGACCGATTTTCCTAGACAGACCGATAATCTGCGGGTCTAAGGGTTTGATGAAGCGCGCATTAAACACGGTGCAATCCACACCATGCTCACTAAGCAACTGAGCCGCTTGCATCGCTGGATAAACCATCGTCCCTACGGCTAATAAGAGCAGGTCATCCCCCGTCCGCAGGACTTCTCCTTCTCCAATCGGCAGAGGCTCAAACCCTCGCTCCACCAAAGGGACCCCTTGCCCGGAACCCCGAGGATAGCGAACGGCGATCGGGCCATCGGTATAGTTGATGCCCGTAGCGATCATCTTTTGGAACTCTGCCTCATCCTTGGGAGCCATAACCACCATTTCAGGAATAGCTCTGAGATAAGCCAAGTCCAAAACACCATGATGGGTTGGGCCATCTTCTCCCACCACCCCAGCTCGGTCCAGACAGAAGAATACGGGCAAATGTTGGATCGCCACATCATGCACAATCTGGTCAAAAGCCCGTTGGAGGAAGGTGCTGTAGATAGCAGCTACCGGACGCATTCCTTCTGCGGCTAGACCGGCGGCCATCGTTACGGCATGCTGTTCGGCAATACCTACATCCAAACAACGTTTGGGGAATCGAGCCTGGAACTTATCTAACCCCGTTCCCGTGAGCATGGCGGCGGTAATTGCAACGACATCAGCTCTTTCTTCGGCAATCGTAGTCAGCGTGTCTGCGAAAACTTTCTGATAGGCTGGCGGTGTTGGTTTGGTCGCGGGATAGACTTTGCCGGTGCTCAAGTCAAAAGGCGTTTTGGCATGGTAGCCAATTTGGTCTTTCTCCGCGCTGGCATAACCTTTGCCCTTGATCGTATTCACATGCACGAATACAGGACCGGGCTGCGTATGAGCCAGCGTAAACGTATCGATCACTTCCTGGAGATTATGGCCGTCAATAGGCCCCAGATAGGTAAATCCCAATTCTTCAAAGACCACCCCAGCCTTGGAACGGGCGACGGTGTAGTACTTCAGTAAATCTTTTACACGCTCTAGCTCCGGTCCCATCGTGGGGCCGACCAACGGCAAGTGTTTGATTTGAGTTTCAAAGTTTTCGCTCAGGAAACGGATCGGTTCGGAAAGGCGCATCCGGTTGAGGTAGCTTGACAGGGCTCCCACGTTTTCAGAGATAGACATCTCATTGTCATTCAGAATAACTAAGAGATTGGTTCGCTGCAAATGACCAGCATGGTTGAGCGCTTCTAGAGCCATGCCCCCGGTCAGCGCCCCATCCCCAATGATGGCAGCGACTTTATAGTCTTTGCCTTGGAAGTCTCGCGCTAAAGCCATTCCCAGAGCTGCGGAAATTGAAGTGGAAGCATGGCCAGCCCCCCAGCAGTCAAAGCGGCTCTCAGCGCGTTTTAGATAGCCCGCGATGCCATTTTTCTGACGGAGAGTATGGAAGTTGTCATAGCGTCCGGTGAGCATTTTGTGTGCATAGGCTTGGTGTCCGACATCCCAGAGAACTTTATCTTGGTCGAGATCTAGGGTGGAGTACAAGCCCAGCGTCAGCTCTACCACTCCCAGGCCAGGCCCTAGATGCCCGCCACTGGTAGCTATTGTGTGTAAATGCTTTTGTCTAATTTGCTGCGCTAATTCTTTGAGTTGGGCTATGGAAAGCTTCTTCAGTTGATTTGGATGCTTAATATCGCTCAGGTTCATGATGACAGCAAAAACAATCTAGCTACCAATATAACGAGGTAAGGCGACAATCTGACTAAAACTAAGGGTTATATGTACGTTTCGACAAACTCTTAATCCCACCCTAGCGTTTTACCTCGGAGGCTCGCTATCCTAGAAGAAGGTATTTGGGATACGGGTTATGCTCTGGTTTTTACTTCTTGCTATTTATGGTGCTGGCTTCTGGTACGTCATGAAAAAAGCGGACCGCAGCTTTGAGCAGGGCAAGGCTTTGCAGCTTGCAGCCCTATGGCCTCTCTTGATCTTCACGTCACGGTTTCGCCAAAATTTACTCCGATAATTTGCCCCCACCAGGACTTGAACCTGGGCACAGAGTTTAGGAAACTCCTGCTCTATCCCCTGAGCTATGAGGGCATGAACTNATTATATTGACACTCCCGGCCCACCCAATCAGCAACGCCCGCTTTAGGAACAGAAATAAATATCTTTTTCNNNAGCANNTTTCCCCNAGGCCAATTTAGAACATAAATACGGCCCGCAAAGTNCCTAAGACGAGGGTAGAATTCCCCGCAACATTACCGGGCTGACTGATAATTTGCAGGTCTGGGGTCAAGGTCATGCGGTCATTTAAGCGAAANCTGTAGTACAGNTCAANGTCGGTTTCCGAACCATTGGCTTTATTCGTGGCGCGAACAGGCTGACCTACGGCAAAAGCTAAAGTATTCCCCGCGGCTAATAGATCGGGGAAAGCCAAGCCAAGTTGCCATGTGGTCAGATTATTATCAGCAAGATCAGGGGTGAAAAGCTGCTGCGTTCCTAAACCATAGCGCCCAAAAATGCCCACGCTGGGTGAAATAGACCATTCTGCATTCACCCCAAAAGCATCAGTTTTACTAGGGGTATCTGCAACAGCTTCTTGCAGCGTATAGGCACTGTATTGAAGTTTGATTTTTGCCGTCTCAGAAGGACGGAAATCTAGTTCAACGGAGCCCTGCGTATTGGAACCAGTCAGACCACCGAAACCACTGTCAACTGAGCTGCCACCATTAGAGGCGATGTATGCAGCCCGCAAACTAAATTGGTCAGAAATTTTCCAATCAAATCCTGTACCAGGGCCGACGAATAGAACAATAATTAGAGGATTATTGATAAAAAAGCCACTGGAAAAATCCACTTCCTCATCATTAGCGAAAGAGTTAGTATCAATGATTTCAAAGTTTTCAATACGAGGGCCTATAAATACTTGAAAATTTTCCCCAAATAGGGGAGTCATATAGCGGATCTTGTCGAAGGAAACGGTAGCATTACCGTTTGTCTGAACAGGGTCAGTAGAACCATCAAAAGTTCCTGCATAGAGCAGTGTGCCTAAACTACCATTGACACCGGGGACTATACCCGGAAAACTGCTGGAAATATCTTGGCCTGTTACCCCACGCAGCCGGATTAGCAGCTCATCTTTCCCGGTAAAGCTAGTCCGCAGATTGAGGGAAGTACGCCCAACGAACGTGGTATTCGCAGCCCCACCAGGGGTTACAGCCCCGTCTTCGACAGCACCAGTGGCACTTCCTTCTATGATGTCTCCTCCCGCACCACCTTGAATGGCCATGACCACAGAGCCCTCCAGCTTCGTGGTAGTGGAAAATTGCTGAGATTCCAGTTCCTTGGTTTTGGCTTCCAGGGCATCGACACGGCCCTTCAGGACTGCTAATTCAGTTTGAAATTCTTCCAGTAGACGCTGGACTACAGCCAAATCATTTTTAGTTGCTAAATTGTTCGTAGCGGCGGCAACTTGCTCACCAATTTTATCTAGGCAAGCATTCAGCCCCGCCGCAAACTCATAACGGCTTAAAGGCCGATTACCCAAATATTTCTTGCTGGGATAACCTTCAATACAGCCATAGCGTTCCACTAGAGATTTCAAGGCCTGAAAAGCCCAGGAATTAGGGTCTACATCGCTGAGTTCAGAAACCGACCTGACCTGCGAAAGCGTGGAAGGTGACGGCTTCGTATTGCTACGGAGAATGTCTGCCACAACAGGCTCTGCTAAAGCCGTAGATGTTGTGCATAGCATGCTCAAAACAAGAGAACTAGCAAACCATGCCCTAAGCTTAGATTTCGACATTCCCACTCATCAAAAGCGGAAGTGAGAATAGTACGTTTTGGCGTCTTCTGTCCACAGACAGGCTGTCAAAGTGACAGACTTAGACTTGATTAGCCTAAGTATTCATAAAGTGAATACCATGCGCAAAGTACCTACCGTTAAGGTTGGATTACCGACAATATTACTGGGTTGTGAGATGAACTGAAGGTCTGGGGTCAAAGTAATGTGGTCATTCAAGCGGAAGTTATAGAAAACTTCAATATTGCTCTGCCGCCCACTGGGGACTAATCCAATTTCATTTTGAGTGCCCACATTTACGCGAACCGGCTGACCATAACTTACACCCAATATGTTGCCCGGAGCAAATAAATCCAGGAGGGAGAACCCTATTTGATAGGTGTTCGAACTGATATCGCTATAAGAATCGATAGCACTATTCACGTGTGTATTCGCCGTTCCATAGCGACCGAAGATACCAATGTTTGGAGTAATAGCCCATTCCGCATTGATACCGAATACATCGGTTGTGGAATTATTGATATTACCCGCTAGACTTGCCGTCAAAGCAGTCCCCTGTTCATTGATACGGGCATACTGCAAACGAATGGCTGAAGTTTCTGAAGGCTTCACTTCCAATTCAGTGAGGATTTGATTAGCCCCTCCAAAAAGGCCACCATTCCCAAAACCAAAGGACTGCCCTCCTTCGCCTGCGTTATATACAGCTCGCAGACTGACATTGTTAGAAATAGACCAATCAAAACCAGCCCCAGGATCATCTCCACCTACTACTTGAAAGAAAAACAGATTATTGATGAAGAGTGTGCTGGAGAAGTCGACCTCTTCATTGTTGGCAAAGCTATTTATGTCAACAATAAGCTTTGGGTCTATGGCAGGACCAACAAAATACCGAAAGTTTTCACCGATTTTGTTGCTGTATGCAACCTGGTCGATAGATACGTTCGCCCTACCATTAGTAGCTCCTCCTCCATTTTCAGAGTAGTTTAAATCTCCTGCATAAAAAGGGGCTCCAAAAGCAAATGAAATATCATCTCCTGTGCTTTCCGCTAAACGAATGGTTAAAAGATCATCTCCTGTAAACGTAGTGATGAAATTCAGACGGGTGCGGCTGACAAAAGTAGTGTTAGCACTACCACCTGATACTATGCCTCCTATACCTGTGGAATCTGAATCCCCAAAAGCAGGGGCTGTATTCCCGGTAGCTCCTGGGACAGCAACATCTCCACCAGCGCCACCTCCCGTCAGTCCAAATACTACTTTACTCTCAAGCTTAGCGGGTATTTGTTTTGTATAGGGAATAGTGAAAAACTGTTGATCATCAAGTTGCTTAATTTTTGCTTCTAGCGCATCGACACGACCCTTCAGGGTTGCTAATTCAGTTTTAAATTCTTCCTGTAAACGCTGCACTGCAGCCAGGTCATCTTTAATCACCAAATTGCTAGTCGCTGCAGCAATTTGTTCCCCTATTTTATCCAGGCAAGCATTCAGCCCAGCTGCAAATTCATAACGACTTAAGGGACGGTTTCCGAGATATTTCTTGCTAGGATAGCCTTCAATACAGCCGTAGCGTTCCACTAGAGATTTCAAGGCCTGAAAGGCCCAGGAATTAGGGTCTACGTCCGTAAGCTCTGACACCGAACTTACCTGACTAACTTGAGAGTTTCCACCTTGTAGTGCACTAACAGAAACATCGGGTGAAGCCAAGACAGGCAGCGCAGTCATCGCAGATGTTCCCAATAGGGAAATAGTCGCAACTAGAAACTTATTCATCGTTTTTCTCCTCACACATCAAATTTACTTGTACAACGTCGCACTCACAGCAGTACCTGACCTTTAGTACAAGTAAGGGCAAAATACGGACACAAGTTCGCCTTCCCCGTGATCAAATTTTTTCGAGGAAATCACCAATCACCAATCGCCACTACCAGCGAGTCTTCCATTCCCTCCCGAAGCGTGATGAATATCACCGGGAGGGCAAAAGACCAATCCATGGGTCCTAACCTCTTGAGAATTACTCTCAATAAAAGCTATGGGAGCTATACTAACCATACCCATGGATGCCATGTCAAGTAGAAACTCTTCTCAAAAAGAAAAAGTATTTTTTTTGAGAATTATGCTTCAAAAGCTGTCTTAGCCCTATTTCCTTAGAGTTTGAGATTATCCTGGGTGAATCTTAATGCTGCAATTAATAGAAAAGATTATCAATAAATTTGAGTGCACCAAGACCAAATATCAGGCCAGAGCCTCTTTGAGAACTTCTAGATTGGCCCGCATGACCTTGAAGTAATAGTCCGGGTCCAAGGTGCCATTTTCCAAAGAGTCAATGGTCTTGACGTTGATATTCAGATCTTTAGAAAGGGTAGTGAACAATTTATTATCCACACCAGGTTCAGAAAGTAGAACTTTGACTTTGTATTTTTTGGCTGCTTGTACAGTCTTTTGAACATCTTTAGGAGTCAATTCATCTTCAGGGATAGCAATAATCGCCAACTGTTTGAGGCCATAGCGGTCTGCCAGATAAGGAAAAGCATCATGGAACGTTATAAACTCTTTCTTGTTGCTTAAAGCGAGTGTTTTTTTGTACTCTTGGTCTAAGGTTTGCAGTTTACCTATATAAGCTTCTGCATTCCTTTTGTAGGATTCACTATGGCTCGGATCAACAGCAATCAAAGCTTCTCGGATATTTCCGATTTGCTGCTGTACCCGTACAGGATCTAGCCAAATATGAGGATTCGAGAGTCTTTCTTTCTCTCCTTTGACAATAGGAACCAGTTCCCCCACTTGACCAAGAGTCTTCACCCCTTGGCTAGAATTAACGACTTTAAGGTCCTTATTCTCAGAGCTGGATACCAATCCATCGACAAAGTCATCTAGACCCAGACCATTTTTAATCAGCAACTTAGCTTGAGCCAGTTTCCTCAAATCTTCTGGCTTCGTTTGATAATCGTGAACTTCACTGCCCGGTGGAATCAAAATTTCAACCTGGGCTTTATCTCCAGCTACCGCTTTAGTAAATTCATACATGGGAACAAACGTGGCGACCACGGTCAGACGTTGTGTGTCCATAGGGGGTGGCATGGAACTACAAGCCAAGAGCATCCATGGGATTATCCCTGCCTGTAAAATCTGTAACCAGTTGCGGAATTCCATAGTTCTACAAAATATAGTTACCAAGAACGATAATGGTTATCATTTTTATGGTCAACTATTTGACAGGAGGCCAGTTTGTAAGAAACGCAGGCTAAAGAACCTTCAGCTAGCTTTATCTATGCACTCTTGAGTTTCGGTCTAAGCGGTTACATCGATTGATGCCTAGGCAGAAGGCACCCTTCGCTGCTGTTACATTGGTTGAGAACCGTTCCTCCCTGCTATGACTTCCCGTGATACTGCGCTCCTGGATACCCTCAAACAAGCCTCCGCTGGACTACAGTACACCAGCGAATCTGATTATCCATTTGATGTATTCTCATGGCAAACCGATACGCTGACCGCTGAACAGGTCCTCATCGAAACAAAACATCCTGAGAATACGCCAGTTCAAGTTTGGGACCTTGATAAATTTTTTGACCAAGCGACCGAGGAGAAAGATTGGTATGGGCCAGAAGATAAGAAAACAGTTGCCCGTTACAAGCACTTGGTCCATACCCTCCAGACTACGCTCAGCGATATTCAGGTGTATCGAGTAGGAGCGATAGAGTTGGATGTCTACATAGTCGGCAAGACCCCAGAAGGTGCCCTCGCCGGACTTTCCACAAAAGTAGTAGAAACTTAAACTGATCTTCTCTAAGGACTATCCACCTTGCTCTCAATAACTTGTTGGACCTTATCCGGCACATTAGAAAGCAGGTTATAGCCCGTAGCTGCTTCTATCTGCTTCACCGTAGTCCGGTATTCGGTCCAATCCTTTTCTTTAAGGCCTTCTTCGTTAGGCATATCTACTGCAATCACCCGCGTATTTGCGGTAACCCCAGCGAGGCCCAAACCTGGCTTCTCTAGAACTACCACTACTTTCCAGTTTCGAGCAGGAATACTGATTTTCCCCTCGGCGAAGGTACCCTTCTGACCCGTTACTCCAGCGATGGTGTAGAGCTCCTTCCCCTCAGACACTAATTGACGAGAATAACTCTCCAGCTTCTGCCAGGGGCCTCGGTTCAAATCTGGAGTTTGCGGAATCATATTCGACATCAAAAACGTGGCTGAATTATCTTCCTTGTTAAGGGTCCTGTCTCCCGAAGGAGTCTGATGTCCACGGTCGTAACCACTGCCTGAATAGTCAGAGGGGAGCACATGATAGAAATTCGAGGGCAGCGTGTCATCGGGTCGAAAATCATTTTGACGGTCTACTGGACCGAGCCAACTTTGATTGAGTTGCCAAGATACCCAGTTAGGGATTCCCTTAGAAGCATTATAGGAAAGAGCATACTGAGGCTTGAGTAAAAGATAATTATCAGGTCGAGTTCCCGCTTGGCTAGGATTGCCCATTGTCAGCTGCATTGGGGAAGAAGCAGGAGCGGATAGGGTGCTACTTCCGGAAGAAGATATAGCCTGTTGTTTAGATCTAGCTCTTGCTGGAGGTTTATGCTTCTTGCCTTTTAAAACATAGACATTCCAAGTTTTCTCACAGGCATAGCCATCTCCATTCCCATCCAAATAGGTAGCCCCAGCCCGGTAGGCATCAATGACTTGCTGCGCAGTTTTGAAATCAGAGCATCTATAGCGTGGACTTTCGCAAGCTTGGACGGCGAAGACAAGGGCTAGGGAAAGAAAAGAAAGGGCTGAAAAGAATTTCACAAAAAATCTGATTCTAGGACTGCATCATAAGTATCCCAGAAGAAATCAAGATATCTAAAGTCCTGCATATCAAATATTTTAGGGAACAACCCGAACAGACCAGTTTATTTGGAAAGGATTAAAGGCGACCTTACTACCTTTCTTCGGTTTACCCGATAGTTGCACGGTATAAGGTCCAGGGCTAGGGAACATAAGCTTCGCCGTCACCCGCTCTCCACCAGAGAGCGTATATTCACCAATCGGCTTTACTGTTGGTTTTGGCTTACCGGAATAAAGCTTAACAATACAAGAGCAGTCCTGAGCTGTAATGCTATTTCCGCCCTTTTTACGGATCTCAAACCATCCTTCCACCGGCACTCCAGCCTTTGGCTGGTCATCAGGTTCAATATGGAATAAAGCCCCTACATTTTTGTCCTTTTCTAAGTCGTGGGCAAACACAGGTATTGTAGTCAAGACCAATAAACTACACAGAGCGAAAGCATACTTCATAGATTCACAATTCATCCTTTTTGTAGTGAGAAGACTGAGAAAACTGAATAGATAAATATTTTGCTAGAAGAACCAATACAGCTAGTGTTAATAACAATAAACTATTGGCGAATTTAAGAACATTCCATTCTGGTGCTAAATAATGAACACCGACCCAAATACTGTGAATTACGCCCAAAATGAGAGCAGGATAAACCAAAAGATGGAGTTGCTTCCAATATTTCCCCAACTTCCGGATAGAAAATTGATTACTGGTTAAAACGAGAGGAACCATTAATCCCAGAGCTGCTACTCCTAGCCAAGCGCCTAGTTGAAAAACAGGTAGCAGAAAACTGATACCATCCCAGCGTCCTCCCAAAATATGTTCAACAGAAGTGAGGGTATGCATCACAGCAAAACCAAAAGTCGTCAACCCCAACCAACGGCGATCTTGCATGATGCCGGGCAAAACGGGTTCTAGCGGTCTACTCAGTATCAACAAACCAAAACAGATTAAAGCGCTATGTCCCTGGAGTTCCGAAATCAACTGACCGGCTTGGTGTTCTCCCGTCGTCCAATAATCCCAAATCACGAGACCGACCCAGGTAACGCCAATTCCTATAGCCAAAATGGGCCAGCGCAGCAAACGGAGATTGGGGGTAGTGGAAGGAGCGGCCACGCCTGGTCTTACTTTAGGGCACCTACAATCATACTAAAATTGAGATCTGGGAATCGATGGGAGATTGGAAAGATATCTTGGCTGACCGCAAATTCATACCTGTTGCAAGAGGGTGGATACTTTACAGCCTACTGATCCTAGGTTTTGTAGTTTATGGCCTAGGAGAGTTCCTTTCTAAAGACAAAGAGCCTAACTTTCTTTTTCATGGGCTTGGAGCGGCCCAAACCTCTAAAACCAATATTCCAAGCAATGCCTACCTATCCACCCTCAAAGATTTTGCTTTCCCTGTAGCCGTGACGCAAGACCTGGAAGGAAATCTATGGGTTATTGACCATAGCAATAACCGGATATTACGGGTAGAAAAGGACAATCGGGTTTACTTAGTGGCAGGCAATGGTTCCAGCAAAGCTAGTGGAGATGGTGGACCAGCTCAAACAGCGGGAATTTTTCCTATAGCCTTTTCGCTGGGTCCTGATGGCAGTCTTTACGTAGCTGACCATGAGAATCATCGCATTCGCAAAATCTTTTCCGACGGGACGATTGAGACCTTAGCAGGCACTGGCCAGGCTGGCTTTTCTGGAGATGGCGGACTGGCCTGGAAAGCCCAACTTAATGACCCGACAGGGGTAGCCGTAGACCAAGCCAACAATATATATATTGCAGACCATGGTAATCACCGAATTCGGGTGGTTCGTCCTGATGGCACGATTGAAACTTTGGCTGGCAACGGTCAAGAAGGATTTTCTGGAGATGACGGTCCAGCCCTAGAAGCAAAACTCAGTAGTCCCTGGTCTGTCACAGTAGATTGTAAGGGCGGTCTACTGGTCACCGATATAGGCAATAACCGCATACGCGTCATTCACTCAGACGGGAAGATCCAGACGGTGGCGGGCGATGGAAAGAGTGAATTTAAAGGGGACGGAGGACCAGCCGTGGCAGCCTCTATTAATAGCTCCGTAGCCGTAGCCCCCGATTGCCGGACCCAGTCTCTCTATATTGCAGACACCGGCAGTGATCGGATTCGCCGGGTAAACCAGGAAGGCATTATTCAAACGGTGGCGGGGACGGGTATTTTTGGATCCAAGGGAGATGGCGGTACCGCCTTAAATGCTGAGTTTGGTTCTCCCTATGGTCTATGGGTAGACCCTCAAGGGGGCGTTTATGTCGCAGATGCCAACAACCAACGAATCCGCTACATAGCCCCCAATCAAATCGTACGAACTGTTCTCAGTCCCCGAAGGGCTGAATACAAACCCAAATCTGGAGTAGAGGCTTCAGTTAAATAGCAGATCCCGCCGGGCTGACCGGGGTCTCGTATGATCTAAATAGCTCTTGTGATAAGTCCCGCATGGTCAGTTTTGATTCTATCCCCAATGCCCTAGAGGACCTCCGCTCTGGAAAAATGGTGGTCGTGGTTGATGATGAAAGCCGAGAAAACGAAGGGGACCTGATTGGGGCCGCCCAGTTTGCCACTCCAGAGATGGTCAATTTCATGGCTACCGAAGCCAGAGGACTGATCTGCTTAGCCATGACCGGAGAGCGGCTAGACCAACTTCAATTGCCCTTAATGGTGAGTGTCAATACTGATAAAAATCAGACAGCCTTTACGGTCAGCATTGATGCAGGGCCAGAATTAGGGGTCAGCACCGGCATTTCAGCAGCGGATCGTTCCAAAACGATTCTGGCTACCATCAACCCGTTGACGCGACCGGAGCAACTACGCAGACCCGGACATATTTTTCCTTTGAGAGCTAGAGAGGGCGGTGTCCTCCAACGAGCAGGTCATACCGAAGCAGCCGTGGACATGGCCCGCATGGCAGGACTCTATTCAGCAGGTGTGATCTGCGAAATTCAAAACTCAGACGGCACCATGGCGCGATTGCCTGAACTCATCGAATATGCCCAAAAGCACCACCTCAAAATTATCTCGATTGCAGAACTGATTAGCTACCGCCTACAGACCGAGCGATTGGTCCTGAGGGAAACTAGAGCCAAGCTACCTACGGAGTATGGCCTATTTGAAATTTTTGGATATCGTAGCACCCTAGACAATTCGGAGCACGTAGCTATTGTGCGGTCTCAAGCCGATCCTGAGACTTATGCTCCTTTTGCCGATAGCCAAGAGTCAACCTTAGTCCGAGTCCACTCAGAATGCCTTACAGGCGACGCTTTCGGTTCTTTGCGCTGTGATTGCCGGAAACAACTCCAAGCAGCCCTGAAAATGATTGACCACTTGGGAGAGGGCGTTGTAGTTTATTTGCGACAGGAAGGCCGAGGCATTGGGCTGGTGAATAAACTGAAAGCCTATGCACTGCAGGATATGGGCTTAGACACGGTAGAAGCCAACGAACGCTTAGGTTTTGCCGCAGATCTTAGGAATTATGGTATCGGAGCTCAGATTCTCAATGATCTGGGAGTCCGCAGAATGAAGCTCATCACCAACAATCCTAGAAAAATTGCCGGAGTTTCAGGATATAACCTGGAAATTACGGCAAGAGTCCCCCTCATCGTCGAAGAAACAGACTTTAATGCCCGTTACCTGAATACTAAAGCCCTTAAGTTAGGCCATCTACTCCCCCAGAAGCCGACGCATTATGTGACCGTTGGTCTGCAGTTCACGGGAGAACAAACCCCCAATCAGCGAGCAAACTACGTTGCTCAGATCCGGGATTTAGCTGAACGGTCCGACCTGACGATCCGAGAAGAAGGCCGTCTAGTCGCTCGGGCTCTTTTCGGAGCAGAGAGTATTATTGTGCATGCGGGTTGTTCACTAAAAACGGATGAAGCTTGGTATCTAGACCCCCAACAGGAAGCCTATCAGAAACTGACGAATTTTCTGATCCAGGTTAGTCAATGGAAAAACTTGACCCGTATGGAGTTTTTGGTTGGGAGTGAGAAAGACCCATTAGCCCATCTCAGCGAAAGATTAGACCGCAAAGAACGACCCTTAACCTCTTTAAAGGACTACCTGAATGGGGCACTTTCCGAACAGTTAGTATACAGCTTTACAAAATAACCGCTCCGTAGTGATCCCCGAAATACCAACTTTCTTGAAAAATTTCCGCGTTAGTACGGTAATGCATTTGAACTTTATGTAATACATTAACTGAAGTAACAGAATCCTCACGACTTTAGCTATGCATTCATTAAAACTTTACCTTCAAGGGAGTTATAGGGCCATCAAGGTGGTCGGCCATATTCCTCTCCTGCTTTCTCTGTCGCTGATCGTGCTGATCAACCTCGTCTGTTGGACCCTGTGGCAACCGATTCTCATCGCAATGTTTGGCCAGTTCCCAGGATTTTGTTTGACCTGGGCCCTCTGCGCTGTGCTTTACATTTTAGGAACCCAGATTCGGGAACCTTCTTATCTGATTTGGCAAGGCTGTCTTCTTGGAAGTCTTTGGCATTTGATTAACAAATCTTGCCAACCATTTCTGGGTTTTTGGGCTAACCTGTTGGGGCTTATAGTTACCGCTGGCTTGGTGTGGTGGTTTTTCTTGAAAGGAAATGAGCGTGGCGATGGCGGTCTCCCCTTGTCTGCACCGACCCCGCAGACTCCTAGCCCAGTCTTGGTGCGCTGAATATGTCACGCACACTTATCTTGAGAGGTTGTAATTAGCTATGAGTAACCGCCGCATACTAGATCCACATGATATCCAAACTTATCGTTATAGAGTAAGACTTTTGGGCCGGGAACTGTTGGAGGAAGAAGACCAAATCAAGCGAACCACTATTGCTTTACTTTTGGCTGATACCGCAGTGACTTTAGCTAAGTTAGAAGTCCAAGAGACACAGAAACTCAGAGAAGAAAGCTCCCCCCGTAAAACTACCAATCATATGCACCTACTTGATGGGTCCTATATGACCGCTGAGAAGTAACATAGTTGCACTTATCGGTTAATGCTAATTAGGGCAGGGAGCTTTATGTCTGTTCTTCTATGTATCGATCCGTACGATACATAATTGTTCGAACGTCCATTTCAGATCTTGAACAATACATGCACTCCTTAGAAAGTTCTGATCCCACTTTCAATTGGTAGGATCAACAAAAGTGTTCCTCCCGTTGATAGAAAGACGGAGTATTGCTCAAAAAACTACTCTGCTGGAGCCAAGACTTGTCCTTGCGCTTGCACAAGGGCACTCTCTGCCTCAGAAGGAGGAACTACTAGCCAGAATTTCGGCACGTAGGATTCCCACTGCTCTAAGATCGTCCGGGCTTTTTCACTATCGGTGTAACGGTAGTGGGACTGGATGAGCGACTTCAGTTTGGCTTGTCCGTCAAGACTGGTCACCCGCTGCAGTTTCTTCCCATTATCCGCATTAAACTTCTCCGAGAAGGTCCCAAATTCATCGAGGACAAAAGCCAGACCTCCGGTCATCCCTGCTCCAAAATTACGGCCTGTTGGTCCCAAAACCACCACATGGCCCCCTGTCATGTACTCGCAGCAATGGTCTCCAGCACCTTCGACAACTGCATCCGCCAAGGAATTGCGTACGGCAAATCGCTCACCAGCGCGCCCATAGGCATAAAGCGTTCCTCCGGTAGCCCCATAGAGACAGGTATTCCCGATAATCACATTTTCCGAAGGGAGGTAGGTCGCCCCTTCAAAGGGGCGAATGATAATTTCTCCGCCGTTGATTCCTTTACCCACATAATCATTCGCTTCACCAATCAAGACCAAACGCAGTCCTTTAACGCCAAAGGCTCCAAAACTCTGCCCTGCAGAACCCCAGAACGTCAGCTGAATCAGTCCAGTAAATCCATCATTCCCATACTGTTCCGCGATCACCCCACTCAGTCTGGCTCCTACCGATCGGTCTGTATTGAGGATGGTATAGGTTTTGTCGAGGGTGCCATGTTGAGCGATGGCCCCTTCAATGTCTAGATCAGCGACCAATTCATCGTCAAGGACTGGACCATTGCTATGGGCTACGGGGCTACGGGCAGCGACCCAAGAACGGTCGGAGGAAGTACCCGCTCCATCCAGGAAGAAGGACAAATCCAGATTCTTGACCTTACTCAAATGCACAGCGCGTTCTTTAAGCAAGTCCATACGGCCCAACACTTCATCCAACGTCTTGAACCCAAGGCTAGCCAAAGTGACCCGGACTTCTTGACCGATATAGTTGAAGAAATTCACCACATGGTCAGGAACACCGGGGAAACGAGCCCTCAACGCTTCTTTCTGGGAGGTAACCCCAACGGGGCAGTTATTCGTGTGACAGATGCGCGCCATGATGCAACCTTCTGCCACCATCGCAATCGTGCCAAAACCATATTCATCCGCACCCAGCATCGCGGCAAAGACGACATCCCAACCTGTCCGCAAGCCCCCATCGACCCTGAGTTGGACCCTATCGCGCAAACCATTCAAGATCAGAGACTGATGGACTTCTGCTAAGCCCTGTTCCCAAGGAGAACCAGCATGCTTGATNGAGCTAAGCGGAGAAGCCCCTGTCCCCCCATCATGNCCAGAGACTTGGATCACGTCCGCATTGGCCTTNGCAACTCCTGAGGCAATNGTTCCAATTCCGGTTTCAGCCACTAACTTCACTGAAACTTTGGCNTGGGGATTGATCTGATGCAAATCAAAAATCAACTGAGCCAAATCTTCAATGGAATAAATGTCGTGATGAGGAGGGGGGGAAATCAGGGAAACACCAGGCTTAGAACGCCGGAGCGCTGCAATATAAGCAGATACCTTATGGCCAGGGAGCTGCCCTCCTTCCCCAGGCTTTGCCCCTTGCGCGATCTTGATTTCTAATTGGTCTGCTAATTTCAAATATTCAGGAGTCACCCCAAAACGTCCAGAAGCGATTTGGCGGATGGCAGAACCAGCCCGGTCCCCAGGCTTCAATCCCTTTAGCCCAGGAAAGTGAGGAGAAGTGCCGTCGGGTTGGATATCCTGAATCGGCTTGTAGCGTAGCGGGTCTTCCCCCCCTTCCCCCGAATTGGATTTACCGCCAATGCGGTTCATCGCAATCGCTAAGACTTCGTGGGCTTCCTTTGAGAGCGCTCCTAGAGACATCCCGCCCGTGCAGAAACGCTGCACAATAGACTCTACGGATTCCACTTCTTCTAGGGGAATAGCAGTCCGGTCAGAGGTCAATTCAAATAGGTCTCGGATCGCGGTAGGTGGACGATTTCGGACAATAGACAGATACCGTTCGTATAGCTCGTACTCCGATAAACCGGACTTGTCTTCTTTGAGCCCCACGGCCGCATGGAGAGCCTTGACCATCTGTGGATTGTTGATGTGGTACTCCCCATCAGGCTTGTAGGCCAAAAGACCATACTGGATGAGCTTTGTACTCTTCAGCTCCGGATAGGCCTGTTGGTGGAAGGTAACCACTTCACGGGCCAAATCTTCCAGTTCGAGACCACCCATGCGAGAAGGGGTGCCATCAAAAGCTCGTTGGACTAAGGCCGGTCCCAAGCCCAAGGCTTCAAAAATTTGGGCCCCTGAATAGCTGGATAAGAGCGAGATCCCCATCTTAGAAAGAATTTTCAGAATCCCGGCCTCTACCGCCTCGACATACTTNTGCTGCGCTTCTGTGACCGNAAGTTTTAATTTGCCCTGGCTCAGTTCCATTTGGGTTTTCGGATGGTCATACCAGTGACGAATTGTTTCATAGGTCAAGTAAGGACAGACCGCGCTGGCCCCATATCCCAGCAAACAAGCAAAATGATGGGTACTCCAGCAGGCCGCCGTATCGACAATAAGGCTGGCTTTCATCCGCTGTCCCGCACGAATCAAATGATGATGAACCGCCCCTACCGCCAGCAGAGGCGGAATCGCAGGATGGTCAGCATCCAAAGCCCGGTCACTAAGAATCAAAAGAGACTTGCCCGCTCTGACCTGAGCTTCAGCATCGGCACAGAGCTGGTCTAAGGTTTTTTCTAAGCTTTGGGGACCATCCCCAAGCTTAAATACGATAGAGAGTAAGGCCGCCCCGAAGGGTTCTGGTTGCTGCTTCAGCTCTTCCAGTTGATTTTCACTCAGCACTGGACTCTTAAGATGAATAGTACGGGCAGCTTCAGGGGTTTGGCTAAGCAGATTAGCCCGTGCTCCTAAGTGCATCTCCAAGGACATGACCAATCCCTCACGAATCGGATCGATCGGGGGATTGGTCACTTGCGCGAACCTCTGCTGGAAATAGTCATACAGGGAACGGGGCAGATCCGAGAGGAAGGCCGGACGGGCATCATTTCCCATCGAGAAGGTAGGTTCTTTGCCTTCGGCAGCCATCGGATTGATCACCACATCTACATCTTCAGCCGTGTAGCCAAAGGCCACTTGGCGGGTCAGCAGTGCAGGCGCATCGAATACCTTGTCCGTTAGATAGCTGGGGTTACTAATACGGCGGCGATGGGCAGCAATCCATTTCCCATAGGGTTTTTCCTGAGCAACCCGAGTCTTGATTTCCCAGTTGCGCAGTACTTCTCCTCGCTCTAAATCTACAGCCAGCATTTGCCCAGGACCGAGACGCCCCTTTTCCACAACTCGTTCAATCGGGACATCAACCACTCCAGCCTCGGAAGAAACAATGACCGTATCGTCGTCCAAAATCATGTAGCGGGCAGGCCGCAGACCATTGCGGTCCAATAGAGCCCCTACTTGTTTCCCATTGGCAAAAGCAATGAGTGCTGGGCCATCCCAGGGCTCTTGCAAAGCGCTGTGGTACTCGTAGAAATCCACTACCTCAGGATGTGCCGACAGCTCTGGTTGGTTCTGATAGGCTTCAGGCACCAGCATCATCAAAGAATGAAGCGGGGAACGTCCAGAGTGGACCAAGAGTTCCATGGCATTATCCAGGCTGGCTGAATCGGAACCCGTCGGAAATACTACAGGTTTCAGTTCTTCCAGACGGTCTGCCCAATAGGGGTGGCTCAGGTCTGCTTCTCGTGCCCTCATCCAGTTGCGATTACCAATGACCGTATTTATTTCTCCGTTGTGACCGAGGATCCGTAAGGGTTGAGCCAGCGGCCATCGGGGGTCGGTATTCGTCGAAAAACGACGGTGGTACACTACAAACGAAACTTGATAGTTGGGATTGGTCAGGTCATCGTAAAACATCCCCAGGACTTCAGAACGAACCAAACCCTTGTAGATAATGGTGCGGCTGGAAAGTGAAGCAACATAGAACGCCTGATACCACTCAGGACGTTCGATCAGCGACTGCTTCATCCGCTTGCGCACTAAAAACAATTCCCGCTCCATCCGGTCTTCTGACCAATCGGTCGGAGACTCCAAAATCACCTGATAAATCTCAGGACAGGTCTTGCGTGCCTGCCTGCCGAGAAATTGAGGACGGACAGGCACCTTACGCCACTGAACCACCCGAAATCCAGCATCCGCCAAAACCTGATCACACTGGCTCGTACAGTAGGAGATGGCTTCGTGTGATCCTTCCGCCCCTTCTATCTTGGGCAAAAACACCATGCCTACGGCTCGATGGGCGGCAGGAGGAAGAACAATACCTTCAGCCTCTAAAAGTTCCCAGGGAATATTCGAAAGAATCCCAGCCCCATCCCCTGTATCTCGGTCTCCGCCGCAGGCGCCTCGGTGCTCCATGCAATCTAAGGCATGCAACGCCTTAGTCAGCATGTCATGAGTACGACGGCCTTTGGTGTCCGCCAAAAACCCTACACCGCAGGCATCATGTTCTTCAGTCAAGAAGGAGTAATCTTTCATAGGGATGGGTACGTTCATATATTTAACTTAGGTCGGCAAAAAAGGTCCATAAGAACCGATCGCTGTTCCAAGATTCAGCATTCAGGAGTGAACGGTGCACAAGCGACAGATGAAAACCGTCGATGGCAACCTCTTCCCTCTAAACGTTTTCAAATCCTGAGCACTTGGGACGCATTTTCCGCTGCAACGAATTTCAGTTGGATGAAATCGTTTCAGCGTTGGCTGCACTCTTGCGTTTAACTATTCTAATCTAAAGCCTAAGTTCCAATACGTGGCTATTTATCGCCAGCAGCCTGGGCAACTTTAGCCAACCGTGCTAGTTCAGCTTCNGCAGCTTGAGCTACTGTCTCAGCCGGATCTTTGGCGAGGAATTTCAGAGGAGCCAGGGTCTCAGGGATACCAATATTTCCTAACGCTTGAGCCACTTTCTGACGCATCATCCAAGACTCAGAGCCGACGAAGGGCAAAATAAGGGGCAGCCCCCTAGGGTCTCCTAGCTCTCCAAGCGCACTTACGGCCCCCTCTTGCATGAGGCCATCCCCCTGTTTAAGGGCAGCGGCAATCAAGTTAAAAGCTCGTTCATCTCCTAGATTGCCTAGGGCTACAATGGCACTGAAACGGACAATCCATTCCGTCTCTTCGTAGAAAGCGCGGACCAGGGCATCATAGGCCCTCAAGTCTTCCAGATTGCCTAGAGCGCCAGCGGCATCTGCGCGTACCCCATGGTCTGGATCTTCTTGTAGTACTTTGATCAGGAGTTCTAAAGAGAGGTCACAGGGCTTCTTGCCCAGCAACACGCAGGTATAGGCCCGTAGCTGGACAGTCGAGTCTTGAATAATACCGCGAGCCAAATCGGCGCAGAGTTCAGCCGGTTCATCACGTAAAGACAGAAGAGCTCTAAGCCGTTCTTGCCGTTCTGGGCTCTGGAGACGGAGCCGAATAGACTGAACATCAATCACGGGGATCAGACCTCAGTATATTTGCAATATTAGTACACAATCCCATGCTGCACATAAGAGATGTTCGCAAAAAGGACTTTATTCAATATCAAGACCTCATGGACCTCCTGGGATTTGGTCCCTACGGGGTTTTAGGAGATCTTAAAAAACGTTATGCCGTGGTGGTCTTCGATGGTGTTACCTGTGGATTGGTCCGCTATACCGTCAGCCAAAAGAGGGCCTTGGTCATTTACGACCTGCTGTTCCTCGCGGATTATGCAGACCAAGACTTAGAGAACTTGGTGGTAGAACTCTTGAAAGAACGCCATCGACCGGAGAAAGTGGTAGTTAAACCTAAAACGCCACGTTGGGATCCCCGGCCGCTCACTGACTAGACTTTAGTGTTTATACAAACCATGAGCAGATAACGGGATTCATGTCCCCTGGAAGTCTGCGTGATACAATTCTTACCAATTTAGTCTGCTGATTTAGCAACACAAATGAGCTTCCTTACATGGTCGATACTGTCGATTCGTTCCCTGCTGCTCTCCACCAAGCCCTTAGGCCGCTCCGTTTGGGGGTCATTGGCGTAGGAAATATGGGACAACACCATACCCGCGTCCTTAGCCTGCTCAAAGACGTTGAACTCGTAGGTATTGCGGATACCAATCAAGAATTGGCTGTGGATACGGCGGGAAAGTATCGCATCAAGTGCTTTGAAGATTATCGAGAATTGCTACCCTATATCGATGCCGTATGCATCGCCGTCCCGACTCGTCTCCACTTTGACGTCAGTATGGAGTGCATGAAAGCAGGGGTCCATATCCTTATCGAAAAACCGATTGCATCCAATATTCAAGAAGCGGAGACCCTTGTCAAAGAGGCTGTCGAGCGCAATTTGATCTTGCAAGTGGGTCACATCGAACGGTTTAATCCAGCCTTTCGCGAACTCTCCAATGTCCTCAAAAGAGAGGAAGTCCTGGCCTTGGAAGCCCACCGGATGAGCCCCTATTCTCAGCGGGCCAACGATGTCAGTGTGGTCTTTGACTTGATGATTCACGACATTGACCTCGTCCTGGAACTTGTTCCCTCTCAAGTGGTCAAGATGCAGGCTTTTGGCAATCGGGCTTCAGATTCTGGCTATCTGGATTTTGTAGCTGCTACCCTAGCCTTTGCCAATGGGGTAGTTACGACGCTGACGGCTAGCAAAGTCACCCATCGCAAGATTCGGACTTTGGCCGCCCATTGCAAAAATTCGCTGGTTGAAGCAGATTTTTTGAACCATGAAATTCTGATCCACCGTCAAACTACCAGTAACTACATGACGGAGTACGGTCAGGTGCTCTATCGCCAAGATGGACTAATTGAGAAAGTTTCTACCACGAACATTGAACCGCTCCATGCCGAACTGGAGCATTTCATTCACTGCGTCCGAGGAGGGGAGCCCCCTTCGGTAGGGGGGGAACAGGCTTTGAAAGCTTTGAGACTGGCTAGTTTGATTGAGCAAATGGCTATAGATGGCACTGTTCGCGATGCCAATGATGCCGACAACCCCATGACCCGGACGGAGGTCCCAGTTTGATTCCCATTTTTGACACCAGTGCCCAAACAGCCAAGCTCCAAGAACAATTCAAAGAAGCCCTGGCCGAGGTTATGCTCGATGGTCGCTATATCCTCGGTCCCAACGTCCAAACTTTTGAGCAAGAAATAGCCGAACTCTGTGGAGTAACCCAAGGCATGGGCGTTGCTTCTGGAACCGATGCGCTCCATCTCGCGCTCAAGGCCTGTGGCGTAGGTCCCGGAGATGAGGTGATCACGCCCTCGTTTACGTTTATTGCGACCGCCGAAGCGATTGTCTATTGTGGGGCGACGCCTGTTTTCGTGGACATCGATCCTGAGACGTTTAACCTTGACCCCGTGCAGATAGCCCAGAAGATTACCTCCCGGACGAAGGTGATTATGCCCGTCCACCTGTTTGGTCAGATGGCAGATATGGACGCGATCATGAGCCTGGCTCAGGAACATGGGATTCAAGTCGTAGAAGACTGTGCTCAAGCGATCGGAGCTACCTATAAAGGTCGTCCTTCCGGTTCTTTTGGAGCAGCAGGCTGTTTTAGTTTTTACCCAACCAAGAATTTAGGAGCCTTCGGAGACGGTGGCATGGTTGTTACCAGGGATCCAACCCTAGCCGCTCAGGTCTGCAAACTACGGGCCCATGGTTCTAATGTCCGTTACTACCACGATGAAGTAGGGTTTTGCTCCCGACTGGACGAAGTCCAAGCGGCTATTTTGCGGGTGAAGCTTCCTCATCTGCGGAACTGGAATAACCGACGAGCCGAAATTGCCCAGTTCTACAATGAACGGTTTGAGAACCTACCGGTACAAACCCCTGCAACGGCATCAGGTAATACCCATACTTATCATCAATATACCCTCCGAGTTTCAGACCGTGACCGTTTGGTGAAAGAAATGCAAGCGGCGGGTATTGGAGCGATGATTTACTACCCCGTCCCGATTCATTTGCAGAATGCCTTCCAATCCTTTGGTTATAAATTAGGCGATTTACCCGCTTCCGAAAAAGCTGCTGCCGAAGTTCTTTCTCTCCCCATTTTCCCTGAACTCACAGACTCACAGGCGGAACAGGTTGCGGATACGTTGACAGCTTGCTTGAGCAAAGTAACTGTTTAGTTATCACTAGAAGCTGCACAAGCGAACCCCTGGAATGTTTATTTGACTAATGCAGCATACTTGCATGGCTTACTATGCCTAAGACAAAAGTCGCGTTGACCTTAGTAACTGAGGTGGACCCCGGATTTCGGACAGTTCTCTAAGTGAGTCTCTTGCTCCTCCGTACACTGTCAATACTAGACCTCTTGCGTGAATAAGAGAGAGGTAGCTATAAAGTAGGTCACGGAGGAAAGGGATGACCTATAAACAACTCAAACACCTTAAGCCTAGTGCCTTCAAGCGCCGATGTGGCGTCCGTCCAGAAATTTTTGCGCAGAGGGCAGAGGTCCTGCATCCCTACCTTGACCGTAGCGGAAAGCGCGGTGGACAGTGCAAACTGAGCGTTAAGACCAACTTCTTTTGGTGCTTGAATACTGGCGGGAATATCGCACGCAATTTCATATTGCTACCACTTGGGGACTTTCTGAGTCAGCCGAGTGTCGGCTGATAGGGAACGGGCAGGCCCTACAGAAAGTTGAAACCCAATTGATGAAGTCTGGCAAGTTTCGCCTGCCGGGTAAAAAGCAGCTTTAC
>JGI20200J14955_1000049_pt1 | contig 24750 bp, 20 predicted proteins | sample NGESurshal092012_FD_14955 | JGI IMG/M metagenome (IMG submission 14955) | reverse complement strand
TGGAGGATCGCTGGGACGACGCGGTCCGGGAGGTCGGCGCCAACCGGGCCAGGGTCTGGCGGCTGTACATGGCCGGCGCCGCGCTGGGCTTCGAGGAAGGCACCCTGCAAATCGACCAGGTACTCGCGGTGCGCCCCACCGCCCGCGGTTCGAGCGGCATCCCGCTGCGCCCCGACTGGGAACCAGCCGCACACCCCGCGGAGACCACACCACGCTGAGCCCCGCGGCGTCCGCGGATCGCGGGGCGAAGCCCGCGGCAGGCACGGGAGACCACGGTGCCCGTTCACTGGGCACAGCTCATCGCGGCGATGCCGTCGCATCGCATCGCGGCAACGGCGTTGGTACGTCGGCCGGACGCCTGGGAGGCCGACGACCCGCGGGCCGGGGAGGCCGACCTGATCATCGCCGAGCACCGCAACGGCCCGACCACTACCGTCGCCGTCGCGCACCAACTGCACTACTCCCGGTTCGCCGACCTCGCCGGCTGAGGCGAACCCGGCCCGCGCAGGTCAGAACCGTTGCTAGGCGAGGAATTTCGCGATTCGGGGCGCGAAATCCTTTGGCGCCGCGAGCGGTTCGACATGGCCGCCGGCGAAGACGTGCAGGGTGGCATGCGGGATCAGCCGGGCCAACAGGCGGGCGTTGACCAACGGCACGATCGCGTCGTCCTTACCGGCGATAACCAGGCACGGCTGGCGGATCAACCACAGGAACGGCAGGCTCGCCCAGCAGGCGACGGCGGCCATTTGGTATAGGTACGCCAAGCTGATGCCGGTGACCTTGGTGTTCCGGAAGAGCCGGCGGACGTCCTCGGTGTGCTCGGCTTCGTCCCCTCCGTACAGCAGAGCCGCCGCGGCCTTGGCGTCGTAGAAGCTCTCCACACGCATCATCTTCGCCAGCACCTTCGGGTTGCCCGGGAGCGACAAGACCCCGGTGCTGGTGCTGATCAGGACCAATCGACGACAACTATTGCGGTGCTGGGCGGCGAACTGCTGCGCCAGTGCCCCGCCCCAGGAGAAGCCGAGGACGTCGACCTCGTGGTAGCCAAGGTCATCCAGTAGTTGCGAGAGCATCCAGGCCAGTTGCGGGAAACCCAGCGGCAGCGGGCTGGTCGGCGAACCCCCGACCCCCGGGACATCGACTCTGATGATCGTCATGTCCGGGCCCAGCGCCTCGACCAGCAGGTCGAAGCTCTCAAAACTGACCCCGATCCCGCCCAACAGCAACAACGGAACACCATCGGGCTTGCCCGGCCGGACGTCAACGCGGAGATCCTGGTGATAGATCCGCGACCTCCAGGTGGTGGTGGTGGTGGTCGATGGCGCTGGGATGTCATTCGGGGGGGCGGACACCTTCGATCCCTTCGTGGATGGGACACGAACGGCCCATGGGCGGACAAACAGCCCACATCGCGACGGACCCTCATGACAGAGTGCCACGCCAAATGGGCGGCGCGCCGATTATCGGCTGATCATCACCTCACAGTTTGCCCAGTCGTGTGACAGTGCGAACACCGGTTGTGCATCAGCCGGAAGCGCTTCCGCATCGGGACCTTTGGCCCTGACGGGCGGCTCCCGGCAGCGGGACGGTGGAGGTGCGTCAGCCGCCGTCGACCGCGGGTGATCGGCGAGCTGACCCCTGACGCTGTGACCGCGGCCAAGGGAAGTGGCAGCAATGCGTCTGACCTGGAAGGACGGCCTCGCAACGGTGTTAGTCGGGCTGGCCGTGGTGCTCTTCGTGGTCTGGTCGGCCGGCGCGGCGGTAAGCGGGATCTCCGGCCGCGGCCTGGTCGTGGCGATTCTCCTGCTGGGGATCGCCGGGTGCTACACCGCACGGTCGCAGTTCGAGACCTTCTACGGCGTCAACGGCACCGCCCGGGCGCCGCTGGCGTACGTCGTGCTGATCTCAGTGGTGGGCGCTCTCGCGACGGTGGCGGGCATCGTGGCGGTGATCGGCGGCGGGACGGTGGCGGTGACGACGCTGTTGCTGGCCATGGTCGTCATGTGGATCCTGGCGACTGTTCGGCATCAACGACGAGCCTCCGCCGATCGTTCCGCCGCGACGGGCGCCGGAACGGCGAGCCGGACGCGAAAGATCGGCGCTGCCGGATGATCAGGCGACGATGGTGTCGAGCATGACCTCGATGTTCCCGCGGGTGGCGTTGGAGTACGGGCACACCCGATGGGCCTTGGCGACCAGATCATCGGCCGCCGCCTGATCGACTCCGGACATCTCGACGTGCAACGCCGCCGCCAAGCCGAACCCGCCGGCACCGTTCGGGTTCAGCGAGATGTCGGCGGTGACTGCGGCATCGGCGATGGGCAACTTCTCCCGCCGGGCGATCAGCTTCAGCGCACTCAGGAAGCAGGCCGCGTACCCGGCGGCGAACAGCTGCTCCGGGTTGGTCGCGCCGCCGGGGCCGCCCATCTCCACCGGCGTGGCGAGGTCGACGTCGACGATGCCGTCGGACGAACGGCTGTGCCTGTTGCGACCCTCGCCGGTCGCGGTGGCGGAAGCGGTGTACAGCGCGGTGGCAGTGGTCATATCGCACTCCTTGTGGTGTCGCGAATGAGCAGGACAAGCAGCGGGCCGGCGGCGATCGTGCGCGGGCCCAGGGGTTGACAACCGCTTCAGTCCAGGGTTGTTCCCCCACCGCCGGCCGCCGACACTCCCGCCCGCTGAATCGGCGATATGTCACTGCAGTGCGGTCGCGGTATCGGCCGAGGCCCGCTGTCGGGGTTGGCTCCTATGCTGGCGGGGTACTTGTGGAACGACCACATCCCGGAATGCCCACCGCCGACGGAGGATGACGCCCGGATGACCGATCTCGCCACCGAGACCACCGACATCACCGTCGCGCCAGGACCTTCCGACCTGGAGGACTACCGCACCGAGCTCACCGGCTACTGCTACCGGATGCTCGGGTCCGCGTTCGAGGCGGAGGACGCGGTCCAGGAAACGCTGGTGCGGGCGTGGCGCGGTTCGAGTCGATTCGAGGGCCGCTCCAGCCTGCGCTCCTGGCTCTACCGGATCGCCACCAACGTCAGTATCGACATGCTGAACGGCCGGAAGCGGCGGGCGCTGCCGATGGACATGGGCCCCGCCTCGGCGCCGGTCGTCGACTCGATCGGCGCACCGGCGGCCGAGGGCAGTTGGGTCGATCCGATGCCCGACGGGCGGGTCATCCCCGCTGGCGGGGACCCGGCCGATGTCGCGGTTGCCAGGGAGTCCGTCCGGCTGGCGTTCGTGGCCGCCCTGCAGCACCTCCCGGCTCGGCAGCGGGCGGTACTGATCCTGCGCGAGGTGTTGCGGTGGGAGGCCAGTGAGGTCGCCGATTTGCTCGACACCAGCGTTCCCGCGGTCAACAGCGCGTTGCAGCGGGCCAGGGCGACGATGGCCGCCCGTGACCTCGGCGAGGATCCCTCCGATCCGGTTGGCGAGGCCGAGCAGATTCTGCTCGATCGCTATGTGGACGCCTTCCAGCGCTACGACATCGCCTCGCTCGTCTCCCTGCTGCACGAGGACGCCACCCAGTCGATGCCGCCGTACCCGATGTGGCTGCGCGGGCGGGATGACATCGGTCGTTGGCTGCGGGGCCCCGGCAGCGCCTGCGAGGGATCAGTGCTCGTGCCGATCAGGGTCAACGGGCGCGCCGGTTTCGCGCAGTACCGGGCCGACCCCGATGGGCATCGCCCTTTTTCGCTGCAGGTCATCGACATCTCCGACGGCCGGATCAGCCGGTTCACCCATTACGTCAACCCCAGGCTGTTCGCTCTCTTCGGGCTGCCGGACGAACTTCCCTGACGGCAGGCAGACTGGCCTGATGACTGAGAGAAAGCGCCGTCCCGCGGGCATCACCGTCATCGGCTCGGGCACGGCAGCCGCGCCGGTCGACCAAGTGTCGATCTCCTTGGGTGTCGAGGTGGTCAGGGCCGCTCCCGGTGAGGCCTTCACCGCGGCGGCGGGAACGGCCACCCGAGTGCTGTCGATCCTGGCCGACGGCGGGGTCAGTTCGCGGTCCGTGCGCACCTCCGACCTCACCCTGGGGCCGAAAACCGAGTATCAGAACGGCCGCCAGCTGCTGCTCGGATACCAGGCCGGTCAGCGATTGTCGGTGTTGCTCGAGGGCCTGCACGGGATCGAGCGGCTGCTGACCGATGTGGCCACACTGGGCGGCGAGGGTGTGCGGATCGACGGCGTGACGTTGACCGCGGGTCATCCGCAGGAGGCCATGGCTGCCGCGCGCGAAGCGGCCTTCGCCGACGCGGCCGAGAAGGCGCAACAGCTGGCCACGCTGGCCGGGCGGGCGCTCGGCGAGGTGCAGTGGATCAACGAGCGGCCCAGCGGCGGCGGGCCGCGCCCGATGATGGCCATGCGCTCCGCGGCCGCGGAGGCCATGCCGGTGGCCACCGGCGACACCCAGCTGACGACCGAAATCACGGTGCACTGGCTGTTCGCCTGACGATCACGGCGTGGGCAAAGGCCGGTAGCCGCGCGCCCGCGTCCACCTCCCGCCCGATGCGATCCGGTCGAGCACCAGGCGCTGCAACGACGACCGGCGCGGCAAGCTGTGGATGCCCTCCAGTGAACGCACCCCGAACGTGAAGTAGACCGCGTCGAGATCGTCGTCGACGGGCTCGCCGTAGGGGGTGAAGGACTGACCGAACGTGACAATGTTCGAGGTGGGCGGCAGATGGTCGGCCAAGAACGGATCGAGCAGCCAGGAGTTGCAGATCGCCGTCTGGGCAGGCTGTTTCGGGAAATGGCGGGCGAAGAACAGCGCGGCGCGATGGAAAGACTCGCCGACCGCATCCGGGGCGAGCGGTCCCGCCTCGGGGATGTGCACGTCGAGGAACCACGGCGCGGGCGCAACGGGCGGCTGCGGCTCATCGGGCCGTAGCCGGCGCAATTGGAACTGCAGTCGTCCCAGCTGAAACAACGTGCCGGAGAGCACCGTCGCCAACCACCAGGTGGCGTCAAACCCGAAGGCGCCGGTGTGCGCCCGGTGCAGCCGAAGGTGCCGGCCGAGATCACCGATGGTGGCCGCGATGGTGGCCGGGGCGATACCGCGCCGGATCATCCAATCGGCCACCGCGGGCGCGGCCTCGAGGTAGGCGGCAAGCAGCACCGTGTCCGACGAGGTCGGCAACGGAGTTCCCGGCGCGAAAGCGCCGACGCGGGCGATGATCTCCTCGCGTGCCTGATCGACTGCCGTCCGGTCTGTCCCGGACAGTCCGGCCAGCAGCCGCCGCGCGTGCCGCACGCTCCACCGATCGAGATCCAGCAGGGTGGCGGTGTCGTCGGTGAGGGCAGCGCGGGTCACGACGATGTCACCCGGGGCCGGCCGCAGCGGCATTCTGCCCGCGGACTCGCGCGGCGACGTTTTCGCGATATCGACAATTCAGACACCACCCGGATGCCTGGCCACGTCTGACCGTGAACGTCTCGGTGGTATCGCGGGGCGAACTGTCATCGCAGACCTGTCAGGTGCAGCCTGACAGAGCGCCGTTGTGGAGGCCAGCGGAATTCTCCACGGCTGGCACGGCGCGAGCCCGAACACCGCGTCGAGCATTGCCGAGTGCTGATCATCTCGTCAATTCTTGGGCTCCGGGCGATCGCGCCGGTGTTCCGCCGGGGCGCCGGCCGACCATGCTCCGTTCGGGAACGGCGACTCAGCGCGCGGCGACTTCGGCGAGCCCCTGGATCGCCGCGGTGAAGCAGTCCATCGGCGGGGTCACCAGACCCGCGCCGACCTGCCCGGTGCCGGCGACACGGCCCGCCATCCCGGTGTTGATCTGCGGCAGGATCCCGGTGCGCAGCACCCGGGTGACGTCGATGCCGGTGGGCGCGCCGCGAAACTCCAGGATGGGCACGGCAAAGGCGGGGTTCTCCGCCTGGGTGATCTCGTACATCCGCCGGGTGGTGGCCAGAGCATCGGGAACGGAGCCGCCGACGAACCGCACGATGGCCGGCGCGGCGGCCATCACCATTCCGCCGATGCCCATCGTCTCGGCGATCGCGGAGTCGCCGATGTCCGGGTTGGCGTCGTCCTCGCCGAACCCCGGCAGGAACAAGCCCCGCGGGTACAGCGCAGGCCCGGTGAACCAGCGGTCGCCGGTCCCGGAGACCCTGATGCCGAAATCGGTGCCGTTGCGGCACATCGCGGTGACCAGGGTCGAGCCGGCAATGCCGTCCGCCGCGTCGCCGACCAGCTTTCCCGCGGGCATCACCAGGTTCAGGAAGAAATGGTCATTGCCGGCGACAAACCTTGCCACCTCGGCAGTGTCGGAGGCGGGCAGGTCGGAAGCGATCAACGCAGGCAGGATCTCCCGGAGGAACATGAGAGTGCCTGCGCGGTTCCGGTTGTGCCCTTCGTCGCCCATCTGCACCATCTGGCCGATGATGGCGGTGATGTCCACCGGCCCGGTGGCGCGCACCGCCGCGGCGAGCGCGGGGCCGAGCACGTCGGCCATCCAGCGCAGCCGGGTGATCACCTCGGGGCCGTAGGCGCCGTACCGCAGCACCTTGCCAAGGCCCTCGTTCAGCGAGCACCATGCGCGCGCTCCGGTCGCCGGATCGGTCAGCTCGAACAGCCACATGGACGGTGAGATCACCCCGGCCATCGGACCCACCGCGTGCCGCTGGTGACACGGGGTGAACGAGATACCTTGTCCGGTTTCGAGTTTCGCGACGGCCTCGGCCTCGTCGGCGGCGAGGCCCTCGAAGATCAACGCGCCGATCAACGCGCCGCGCAGTGGGCCCGACGCCCGGTAGAACTCGATCGGCGGGCCGGCGTGGCAGAACTCACCGGGTTGCAGTCTCAACGCGTCCCGGGCCGGCCGGACGTCCACCAGCAGCGCTCGGGTGTCCAGCATCCGTTGCGCGGCCAGTTCGTTGGCCGCGGTGATGCGCGGGTCGAGCAGTACGGCGGCGAGCGCGTCGAGCACGGCGGACGCGGCCGAACCCGGCAGGTCCGGTGGCCGGAAATCGACCGTGGTGACGTCGACGGCCTGCGCGCGCAGCGCGTCGGCGAGTAGGTCGATGCCCACGGTGATCACCGATGGCGGCTCCCCGAGCAGGTCCACCGCGCCGCGCGGTGCCGCCGACGGTGAGACGTTCTTGGTGTCCGCTGTTCCCGACCGGTCGGCGGCCTGCCGGACGCCGGCCGGATCAGCAGCGGGAACCGTTGGCCTGGCTGCGATCTGCCCGGCCACCCCAGCCGCGGCACCAGCGGCGGCCCTGGCCGCAGCCGCGTTCGAGGCGAACACCTTCGCGCCCGCGCCGGTCAACTGGGCTGCCTGGGAATCCCGGCCCTGCGGGTCGCCGTCCGTGCCGCAGAGCGACACCACGACCCTGAGCGCCCGGCCCGACGCGGCCGCTGCGGTGATCGCCTCCCGGATCGCCGCCGCCCATCGGTGTGCGGGGTCCGGGTCCGCACCATGCCCGAGCACGAGATCGATCAGCACCACCGCCACCTCGGGGTCGGCGGCCTGCTCGGCGACCAGCTCCAGTCGCAGCGACGGGTCGATCATCGGATGCGGCCGGCCGAGGGTGAACTCGTCGTCCCCGAGGTCGAGGACGACGTGACCGAGGCCAGCCAGGTGGGGGCGGCCGTGCTGGGTCGCCGACGCGGGCAGCGCCAGCTCCGGCCGGAGCGGGATGTTCGAGCGGATGTCGCCCAGTACCGCACCGGCGACCAGCATCGCCTCGTCGGCGAGAGTGCCACCGGAGAACAGCCCGCGCAGTGCACCCGGCCGAGCCTGCACCACTGGTCCGCGGCCCGCGACGTCACCGGCGGGGCTCGTTGCGGGCTCCCACTGCCGCCAGACCGGGACCGGCGCGCCGACGGCGGCCAGCACCCGCTCGACCCCCGCGGTGATGTCCGGGCAGCCCGGTCCGAGCAGCACGGACGTCACCGGCGTGCTGCTCGCCGCCGCGGCGGCCAGCACGGCAACGGCGGTCGCGGGGTGCGGTGGCTTGGAGATCAGCACGATGTGATCGGTGCCAGGGTCCTCCTCCAGCATCCGCAGGGCGCTGAGCGTGCTGCGGCCGGCCACCGCCTCCGACAGGTCACGCCCGCCGACACCGAGCACGTGAGAAACCGCGACACCGGCGTCGTCGAGCAGGCAGGTCAGCTGCTGTGCGCCGGTTCCGGACGCCGCCACCACCCCGACGCGGGGACCGGAGTCATTGTCCCGCAGGGTGTTCGCGAAACCAAGGCCAACGCCGCCGATGATCGCGGTGCCGCAGTCGGGGCCCATCACCAGCACCCCAGCGGCATCGGCGGCGGTCTTGAGCGCGACCTCCTGTTCGACCGGGACGTTGTCGGAGAAGATCATCACGTGCCGCCCGGCGGCAATCGCGTCGAGCGCCTCGCCGATCACCGACGACCCGGGCACCGACAGCAACACGAGTGCCGCATCGGGCGCCGTCGTGGCCGCCGACCGCACCGTCCTCGGCCGCTCGACGCCGGTCCCGGTGGCTGCTGCCGGTACCGCGTTCAGCGCGCCCTCGACGGCGGACAGACCGGCGGCGAGCGCGGTGTCGTCGTCACCGCGCAGGGTGATCAGCAGGTCGTTCGGTCCTGCGCCGACCGGAACCGGGAAGCCCAAGCCCTCGGCAAGCTCGATGTTGAGCGGGGTCGCCATGGCAACCTGAGCGGCCGTGACGCCAGGAGCGTCGGACGCGGCCTGGGAAATCCGGAGCAGCGTGACCGAGTCGCGGTAGATCCCGCTGCGCACCACCACGTGCTCGACGCCGGTCATCCGACCTCTGCTCGCTCTCGAGTGCCGGCCTGCGCCCCGGCCCGAAGGCCGATGGCAAGCCCGGTCGCCAGGTCGGCGCCGCTGGTGTGCCCGACCCGCAGCAGTCGGTCGATCGCGACCATCACCGCGGAGTTGTTGGGCCGCAACACATCCCGAGGTTGACGCGCCGCGCGCAGCACACCAAGGATTTCCAGGCACGCATCCCCGTCCGCGGCCAGCCTGAGCAGGTCGGCGGACAGCAGGGTGGTGCGGTCGGTGACGTCGTCGAGGGCGGCCGTAGCCAACGCCCGTGCCCGGCCGGTGGCTCCCGTGGCGTGCAGTCCGCACAGAGCGCCCGCGATCACGTCGTCACCGCCGGGGGTCAGGCCGATGCCGCGGCCGACCAACTGGCGGACGGCGGCCCCAAGCCGATCATCAGCCGCCCGCCGCACGGTCGGCGCCGTCGATGTCACCGGTGCGGTCTGCAGGGAGGCCAGGGCCGACCGAAGCGCGGCGACGAAACCTCCCGCCACCCCTGACGCGTGCGGCGCGACCATCGCGACAATCGTGTCGCTGATCATCTCGGCTCTCCGGTGATCCGCAGCCGCTCGCGGCACCCGGCTCGGCCAGGATCGCACCGCCCGGACCTCGACGCCGCCCAGCAGGATTCGACCCCCGCCGACCGACACACTTCCGCCCGGCACGTGACGCGTCAGCACGGATGCGTCCGCCGCTGCAAGACGCACGCCGTTGGGCACGCCGGCGGCGGTGGGCGCGAGCAGGGACAGCACCCGCGGACCGTCCGGCGTCGGGACGCCGATGATCACCGCCAGGGTGAACGCACCCAGCACGGCGCCGTCCCGCACCGGGCCGTTCAGCACCGGCAGCGCCGCTCGGGCCGCGGCCGCGATGACGAGCGCTCGGACCACCGCCGACCTCCGTTCGCGATCGCGTCCTCCGGCGGACAGTCCATCACGCAGGCCCCGGCGGCCAACGCCAGGGCACCGGAACGGATCACACCCCGCTTGTGGTCACGGATCGCGGCGATGATGTGCTGCCGGTACCCGGTGTGTGCTGCCGGTAACCGGGGGTGAACGTGTTGGTCATGGCGTGACGCCCCTTTTCTGTCTCCGCGCGTTCGGCTGAGGCGTTGGGGGCACGGCGGGGGTGTGGGTGGCCGGTCAAGGGCTTGACCCACGCCGCCCGGCAGGACCAGGCCGCGTAGCCTCCCACGGTCTGTCCCGCTCTCCCTCCGCACCGTCCGACCGTCCCATGTCCACCTCGCTCGACCGTAACGAAATGCATCGCGACTGTAACGGAACGACCGGCATCGCTCTCTCATTGAGAGGCCAGTCCCGCGGCGAGCGCTATTCCAACCGATCCGGCGCAGCGGACCTCAGCCGGGCCCACCGGCAGTTCAGTCATTCGTTCGATCAGTATCGAAACCGCGCGAGTGTCACGAAATCAAGGGAAGGCAACACCTCGGTCAGCTACCGACGCCAGAGCAGCGTTTCCCAGTTCAGCTCGAGGAAGCTCTGACATGCACAGATAAGCGCGTAACCGCCGATAATCCGGGCATTATGAGAGGCAGCGAGTGGCCAGTCGATTCAAAACCCGTCGCATAACGTCAAGTGGAGCGCGAAGGTTCTGAGATGAGTTTTGATCCAACGAACGTCCCTCGCCGACCTCCGTGTTGATCTTGCGCTGTCATCTCACAATCCCTCGGATCTGCAACAACCACCCGACCCGGGTTGTGGAATGGAGCCGGCGTCGGCGCGGGCGTTGACATGCTGCGCTCCCGCACTGGTTCCGCCTGCGGGACAACAGATCTGGCGACTTCGTTGTTACGAGCCTGGCGACTTTCGGGCAAGGAGCGGCCGCACACTCACGGTTTGACGCCGACGGTTGGCTGGCGTAGCGGCCGGTGGCCGGTGGGATCGAGGTGGGCGAGTTCGTGGTCGATGTCCACGGTGATAGTGCCGAACAGCCCGATGATCTCGGCCTGTGACGAAGCAGCCCTCGCCTCTCGGGGTCGCGGGATCGCAGGCGACGAAGGAGCAGACCCGGTGGCCGACGGGGCGGGCGCCTTCCACCTTGACCGTCAGCGGCTGGGAGACGAACTCGCTGCCGCGCAGGCGCTTCGCTTACATCTCCGACCATGGCTGTCTTCCGGCTGGTGCCAGGAACCTGAACGTGCTGGTCTTGATTCTGCGGCGGTGTGTGAGGCCCGGCCTGGCGCGATGCCCGCCGGGCTCACAGGCAACCAGTCGCTATCGGGAGGTTGGACGTCACCGGCACGATCGTCGGCTTCCGCGCGCCCAGCTATGCGCAGGGCATGACCGTCGCCGGCTACCACCTGCACTTCATCAGCTCCGAGCACACCCAGGGTGGGCACGTCCTGGACTTCACATTGGCCGAAGGCCGCGTCCTCGTCGACCAGGACACCGACATTCACCTGGAGATGCCGACATCGCCGCTGTTCCTCGGGACTCCCGTGTCAGGGGACCACGTCGCCGATCAGATCGAGGCAGCCGAGAACGCCTCGCGGCAGAGCTGACCGCCCTCAGCCGGCTGCGTTGCTCAACTAGTGTCATGCGCCAGAGATTCGTTTTAATAGTCGTCCGCTAGTCCGTCGCGTGTCGTCTCGACGTGCGTCAGGTCGAGGCGCGTGGCCATTGGTTCGCGCGCTTGCCCACGGACGCCTGCTCCGCGGTCTCGGCGATCCGGCGTGCCCGGGTGGGCGCGGTCTTGGCCTGGGCGATCCACCCCAGGACACCCCGCCGGGCGGACGGCGGGAAGGCCTCCCAGTGCGCCGCGGCATCGGGCAGAGCGGCGAGGGCGGCCGCCAGGTCGTCGGGAACCACCAGATCCTCGACGTCGTCCAGCAAGGTCCAGGCGCCGTTGGCCTTGGCGACCTCGATCGCGCGACGGCCTGCCGGACCCATCCTGCCCTCCGCTTCCAGCCGCTCGACCCGCTGCTTGTTGGGTCGGGACCAGCCGCTGGTGGGTTTGCGGCGGGCGAACCACAGCATCGACCGCTCCTCGTCGATGGTGAGCCCCATGCTGTCCACCCAGCCCACCGCGAGGGCTTCCACGACCGATTCCTCGTAGCTCATCCGGGGTTTTCCGGTCGCCGTCTTCCAGGAGATCAGCCACACCCCGTCGGTGCTCTCGTGGTGTTCGTCGAGCCAGCCGCGCCACTGCGTGCCGGTCTCGAAATGCACCCGCTCGCGGTCCCGATGAGCAACCACGTTCCGTCCTCCGATCGGCAGCGAGCACCTCGCCGAAACCAGTCCCGATAGTCCATCACGGCGAGGTAGGGAAAGATCGTGGGATGAAGCCCGCCCCGTTCGCCTGGCACGGACCGGAGTCCGTCGGCGAGGCCATCGCGGTGCTGGCCGAGTACGGCCCGGACGCCAAGGTGCTGGCCGGTGGCCAATCCCTCATCCCGCTGCTGGCGATGCGGCTCGCGGCGCCGGGCCACCTGGTCGACATCAACCGGATCGTTGCCCTCGACGACGTCACGGTCACCGCCGCCGGGGTCACGGTCGGCGCGCTGGCCAGGCAGACGCGCGTCGAGAAGGATCCCTCCGCGCGAGCGGTCCAGCCGTTGCTGCCCCAGGCGCTTCGGCTGGTCGCCCATCCCACCATCCGTAACCGCGGCACGACCGTCGGGTCGCTCGCGCACGCCGATCCCGCGGGTGAGATGACCGCCGTACTGGCACTGACCGGTGGCACGGTGACGGCCTCGTCGGTGCGCGGGGAGCGGGTGATCAGCGCCGCCGACTTCTTCCGCGGGCCGCTGGAATCCGCGCTGGCGGCGGACGAACTCGCGATCAGGGCGTTCTTTCCCGGGCTGACCGCCGGCAGCGGTTCCAGTTTCGTCGAGATCGCCCGCCGGCACGGTGATTACGCGCTGTGCGGGGTGGGCGCGATCGCCGAGCTGGATGACGGCGGCGGGCTCCGCGCGCTGCGCTGCGGGTACCTGTCGGTGTCCGAGACGCCGCTCGTCCTCGACCTCACCGACGCCTGGTCGGTCGGCGAACAGCACGCCGCAGAGCTGGCCAGAGCAGCCGTCGATCCGGTGACAGACATCCACGCCAGCGCGGACTACCGCCGGCAGCTGGCCGCAGTACTGACCGTTCGTGCTGCGCGGCAGGCGATCTCCACCGCCCGCGCCAGAGAGGTTGCCGCGTGAGCATTCCCAAGGACAACACAGGCAGCCCGGCCGTCATCGTTGCCGACGGCGCAGAGCGAACCTACGACGTGACGCTCACCGTCAACGGCGTGCACCGAGTCGCCAGGGTGCCCGCACGACGGACGCTCTCGGATTTCCTGCGGCACGACCTCCAGTCGACCGGCACCCATGTCGGCTGTGAGCACGGGGTGTGCGGCGCCTGCACCGTGCTGCTGGACGGCGCGCCGGTGCGGTCCTGCTTGACCTTCGCGGTGTCGGTGGACGGGCACAGCGTCACCACCATCGAAGGCATCGCCGGATCCACCGGCGGCGCTGGTGCCGCGGTGCTGTCTCCGGTCCAGCAGGCCTTCCGCGAGTGCCACGCGCTGCAGTGCGGGTTCTGCACGCCGGGGTTCATCACCACCATCACCGCGGGGCTGGTCGAGCAACCGAACCCGACCCGGGCCGACGCGGTCGAGATGATCGCCGGAAACCTCTGTCGCTGCACGGGTTATCAGAACATCGTGGACGCCGTACTGCGGGCCGCCGAGCTCACCCGGGAACGGGGGGAGCGCTGATGGTGACCCGCTATGTCGGTCAGCCGATCCGCCGGACCGAGGATCTGCGGCTGGTCACCGGGGCCGGCCGGTACACCGACGACATCGGCGGTGGCGACCACGCCCTCGAGGCGGCGTTCGTCCGGTCACCGCACGCGCACGCCCGCATCGCAGACATCGACGTCACCGACGCGCTCGACGTCGAAGGGGTGGTGGCGATTTATACCTACGAGGACCTGGAGGGGGCTGCCGCCCGGCCGCTACCCGTACTGATCCCGCACCCGGCGTTGCACGCCGCCCGCACGGCCTACCCGCTGGCGAACGCGGTGGTGCATCACGTCGGTGAGCCGATCGCGATGGTGGTCGCCGAGAACCGTTATCTGGCAGAGGATGCCGTCGCCCGGATCCGGATCGACTACGAAATCCTCGCCCCGGTGGTGGGTATCGACGCGGCACGGGCGGCGCAGCACGCCGTGCACGACGACGTGCCGGACAACATCGCCGCGCACCTGGTGCAGGAGGTCGGGTCGGTCGGGCCCGCGATGGCCGCAGCGCCGCACGTGCTCGAGTTCGACCTGACGATCGAACGGTCCTGCTCCATGCCGCTGGAGGGCCGCGGCGTGCACGCCCGCTGGGACGTCGACGACCAGAGCCTGCGGGTCTACTCCTCGACGCAAGCCGCCACCTCGGTGCGGGCCGCGATCGCCGCCAAGCTGGGCCTGTCGCTGACCAAGGTCGAGGTGATCGCGCCGGACGTCGGCGGCGGGTTCGGGGTGAAGATCATGCATCCCTGGCCGGAGGAGATCGTGGTGCCGATGGCGGCGATCCGGCTCGGCCGACCCGTGAAATGGACCGAGGACCGCCGCGAGCATTTCGTCTCGTCCGCGCACGAACGCGGCCAGCAGCACCACGTCACGGTCGGATTCGACGACACCGGAAGGATTCTCGCGCTCGACGTGACGTTCTGGCACGACAACGGCGCCTACACGCCGTACGGGATCATCTGCCCGATCGTCACCTCCACCCAGCTGCTCGGTCCGTACAAGCCGGGTGCCTACCGGGTGGAGTTCTACTCCGTTTACACCACCACGGTTATCGTGACCCCGTACCGGGGCGCCGGCCGCCCGCAGGGGGTGTTCGCGATGGAACGCACCATGGACCGGATCGCCGACGCGCTGGGCACGGACCGCACCACGGTGCGGGCGGTCAACATGATCCAGCCCGACGAGTTCCCTTTCGACCAGGGGTTGATCTTCCAGGACGGCCGGCCGCTGATCTACGACTCGGGCAACTATCCCGCCCAGCTGGCGATGATCAAGGACATGATCGGCTGGGACGGCTTCGAGGCACAGCGCGCGGAGGCGGCCGAGCATGGGAGACTGCTCGGCATCGGGATCGGTTGCTACGTCGAGGGAACCGGGCCGGGGCCGTACGAGGGCGCGCACGTCCAGGTGATGACCGACGGCCGGGTCGAGGTGGCGATCGGGCTCACCTCGCAGGGCCAGGGGCACCAGACGGTGTTCGCGCAGATCGTCGCCGACGAGCTGGGCGTGCCGTTCGAGTCGGTGCGCATCACCACCGGCGACACCCGCCGGTTCGGTTACGCCGTAGGCACTTTCGCCTCGAGGGCGGCGGTGATGTCCGGGTCCGCGGTGGCCCTGGCGGCCCGCGCGGTGAAGGCGAAGGCGCTGCGGGTTGCCTCGGACGCGCTGGAATGCTCCGCGGACGACCTGGAGCTGATCAGCGGAGTGGTATCGGTGAAAGGCAATCCCACCGCCTGCATCCCACTGGGCCAGGTGGCGGTGCTGTCCAACCCGCTGCGGTATGCGTTCGACGAGGCCGCGCAGGCGGCCACCCAATTCGCCCGCCCTGCCGATCCGAACGTGCCGCCGGTGGCCGAGGACGACGAACCCGGCCTCGAGGGCCGGGAATACTACTCGCCGCCGCGATCCACTTTCGCCTCCGGCGTGCACGCCGCGATCGTCGAGATCGATCCTGACACCAGCGAGATCTCCATCGAGAAGTATTGCGTGGTACACGATTGCGGGACGCTGATCAACCCGATGATCGTCCGCGGCCAGGTGCACGGCGGGGTCGCGCAGGGTATCGGCGGCGCGTTGTACGAGACGCTGGCCTACGACGAGCACGGGCAGCTGCTGAACGCCTCGTTCATGGATTTCCTGATGCCGTACGCGACGGAGATGCCCGACAGGATCGAGATCGGCCATCAGGAGACGCCTTCGCCGCTGAACCCCTTGGGGATCAAGGGTGCCGGTGAGGCCGGCGTCATCCCGGTGTCGGCGGTGATCGCGTCGGCCGTGGAGGATGCGGTCGGGTTCCGGATCGACGCCATGCCGATCAGCCCGAACATCCTTTTCGGATTGCGCGTCGAATTCGCCGCGGGCCGGGTCGAGCCGACGGCGGTCGGGCGTGCCCGCTCGGACCACGCAGACCGGAAGGGAATGGCATGAAGATCGCCGGCTCCGCAGTCGTGCACGCCGACCCCGCGCGGACGTGGGCCGCGATCACCGACCCGACGGTGCTGGCCACCGTCATCCCGGGCTGCGAGGCCCTCACCCCGATCGAGGACAACCGGTTCGCGCTGACCGTCGCGCTCGGGGTGGCCTCGATCAAGGGCTCGTATTCCGGTGAGGTCTCCTTCGCTGATCTCGTCGAACAGTCGTCGTTGACCATGCGCGCCAACGGATCCGGTTCGCCGGGGACGATCGACACCACCGTGCGCGTCACCCTGACCGTGCAACCGGAGGGCACCACCAGGGTCGACTACGACGCCGACGCCGTGGTCGGCGGCATGGTCGGCGGGGTCGGGCAGCGGGTGCTGGCCGGGGTCGCCAAGAAGACCGCAGGATTGTTCTTCGCCGCCGTCGACGACGTGCTGATCGGCGCCAGGCCGGTGGCGCCCACGCAGGCGCTCGCTGAAGCGGCCCAGGTCGCGGTGGGGGGCGGACCTGCCGCATTGCCAGCGCCAGCGGCCGTGTCGGTGCAGGCCGCCCGCCGGGGCGGGCTGTCGCTGATCGGTGCCGCCGCGTTCGGCGCGATCTCCATGCTGATCGGAGTCCTGGTCGGCGCACGGATTTCACGAAAGGCGCGGTGAACGATGAGGGTCTCTGTTCATCTTGATGAGGAGCCTATCGGCGTGTCACGCTCAGAGCGGCGGCAGAGGCCTGCACCGTGACCGCGACGATCGAAGCGGCATTGGAACGGTTCCTGGCGAACCTACGTCGACGGGCGAATCGAGGTTGAACTGCCTGTGCTTGATGGTAAGGGCGGCTTGATGCCAGGGGTCGACCTGACTCACGGGGAGACGTTGTACAGAATTCTCGAACAGGACACGCCGCCGGGCCAGCAGCGGTGATCATCCCCGATGGGGCTCGTCCTTTCGCGGCAACTGATTGACGAGCGGATTTCGGCCGCTGCCAGCGTTCACCGCCGGGTCAGCCATGCTGTGGTGTCCGGCTCGATCCGGCCATCGTCAGTGAGTGGACCGCTGGCCAGCAGGAGCTCCGAACCGGTCGGCAGCGTGAGCGGGTTGGCGGACAGGTTCACCAGGCAGGTGAAGCCCGGCTCGCGGGTGAAACCGATTGCGCCGTCGGGCATGTCGAGCCATCCGAGGGTGCCGTCTCCGAGCGCCGGATGCTCGCGACGGATCCGCAGGGCCGACCGGTAGAGCGACACCATCGAGTCAGGGTCGTCCAGCTCGACCTCCGCGGCCAACGCACCCCACCCATCCGGTTGCGGCAGCCAGGGTTTCACCCCGTCCGGGCTGAAGCCGAACGGCGGTCGGCCGCCGGACCAGGGCAGCGGCACCCGACAGCCGTCCCGTCCGCGGCTGGTCCGTCCTGATTGCTCGAATTGGGGGTCGTCGAGCACGTCGTCGGGCAGGTCCTCGACCTCGGGGAGGCCGAGTTCCTCGCCCTGGTAGATGTAGGCGCCGCCGGGCAGGGCGAGCATCAGCAGCGCGGCCGCCCTGGCCCGCCGTACACCCAGTTCGGGATCGCTGGGCGACGGCAGCAGGTCGTCCAGCGACCGCAGCCGGCGTTCGGTCTGCGGCCGGGCGTACCGCGAGACCTCCCTGGCCACATCGTGATTGGACAGCACCCAGGTCGGCGGGGCGGACACCTCCCGGTGGGAGGCGATCGTGTCGGTGATCGACGTCCGCAGCGTGTGCGCGAGCCACGGCGTCAACAGGAAGTCGAAGTTGAACGCCGTGTGTAGCTCGTCGGCGCGGACGTACCTGACCAGCCGTTCCGGGCGCGTCACCCACGCCTCCGCGACGAAGACCCGCGGATCGGAATACTCATCTGCGAGATCGCGCCAGTCCCGGTAGATCTCGTGGACCTCGTCACGATCCCAATGCGGGTGGTCCACCTGCGGTCCGGTTTGCGGCGGGGGCCAGGGTATCTCGCCCACATCGGGCATACCCGCTGCCTTGGTCAGCGAGTGTGCGACGTCGATCCGGAAGCCGTCCACCCCCCGGTCGAACCAGAAGCGCAGGGTGCGCTCGAAATCGGCCCTGACGTCGGCGTTCGCCCAGTTCAGGTCCGGCTGCGCGGGCGTGTACAGGTGCACGTACCACTGCTCGGGGATCTCCAGGCCGTCCGGACCGACCTCGGAGACCCGGCTCCACGCCGGGCCGCCGAACTGGCTGATCCAGTCGTTCGGGGGTTCGTTCCCGCCCGGCCCGCGGCCGTCGCGGAACAGGAAGCGGTCACGTTCGGGTGAACCGGCCGGAGCGGCGAGCGCCCGCTGGAACCACGGGTGCTGATCGGAGGTGTGGTTCGGCACGATGTCCAGCAGCACCCGCAGCCCGCGGTCGTGTGCGGCTGCGATGAGCTGGTCGGCCTCGTCCAGGGTGCCGAAAACCGGCTCGATCGCCCGGTAGTCCGATACGTCGTAGCCGGCGTCCTTCATCGGCGACGGGTACCAGGGATTGATCCAGACGGCGTCCACGCCGAGGTCGGCCAGGTAGTCCAGCCGGGACCGCAGCCCCGCGATGTCGCCCACCCCGTCGCCGTTGCCGTCGGCGAAACTGCGGATGTAGACCTGGTAGATCACCGCGCTGCGCCACCATGGTTCCGACGCCGCCGTGGCCGATGCGCGGTCGACGCGGTCGGTGGTGTGTTCCATGTCGGGCATGCCCGACAGTCTGCATGCTCGCGGGTCCGATCACCCGACCTGGACGACAATGCAGGTTGCGGTTCGTCGACCCCCAATCCCCGCAGCGGTCTGGAGGAACAGATGCCGGACGATGTCGCCGACGCGTTGCGCTATCGGGTTGCACCCGAGGTTCCGGTGGAGGACTTCGATCAGGATCTGGCCGACACCGCTCGGCCGGGGCTGCTGCACGAACTCAATCAGGCTGCGTTGGGGGATCTGGCGGTTCCTGGGCTGCTGACGTATTCGTTCGTCACCCGGTGGGACCTCGACCAGGCGATCTCCGCGCTCCGCCTCGGACCTGGTCGGCTATTACTGGACCTGGCGTGCGGTCAGGGTGGACCTGGTCTCTGGCTGGCCCAAAGAACCGGATGCGACCTCGTCGGGGTCGATTTCTCCGAAACCGGCCTCCAGGTCGCCAGGGAGCGCGCCGAGGGTCCGCTGCCCGGACCGCGTACCCGGTTCCAGCGGGGGGATCTGGCCGCCACCGGGCTGGCGGACGCTTCGGTCGACGGCGTGTGGTGCGGCGACGCGTTCTTCTTCGCGTCGGACCTGGTCGAGGCGCTCGGCGAAGTCCGGCGCGTCCTTCGCCCGGGCGGTCGTGTGGTGATGACCGTCTGCATNTCGCTGGACGACCAACCGTCCGCGCANCCGCTGGACTGGCGTCCGTTGCTCCGGCATGTGGGATTGCGCCCGCTGCGCCAGCAGGAAACCCCCCACGACCGCGAGCACGCGACGGCGATGTACGCGGCGTGGATCGCGCACGAGGCGGAACTCCGCGCCGAGCTTCCCGACCGGGCCGTGGACGAGTTGCTCGACGAGGCGCGGTCGGTGGGTGGCCGGTTGGCGAGGATGCGCCGGGTGCTGGTCGTCGCCGAACACTGACCGCCGGAATCGGAGTTGAGTGACTGTAGAACTCACGCGGTCCGTGGCGCTCCGTGGCAGTGTTTCCATTTCCGTCCGTTACCGCACGTGCAGGGATCATTCCGCGGGCGGCGGGAGTCTTGCTGGGCGTAGGTTGCCACCAGTTCGGCCGGTGCCCGGTCCTGGCGCAGCAGAGTCACCATGGCCTGCATGGGTTCTCGGACGTGACGGAAGAAGGCCTGGTAGCCGGGGCATAGGTAGTGCTGCCCGGGTTCGCCGTACGGCGAGGTCGCGAAACGGTCCTTCGGGCAGCCGCCGTTGCACGCGACCCGCACATCGCAGTCCCGGCAGAACCGGGTGAGGGTGTCACGCTTGTCCAGCCCGAACTTCCGCTGCGCCGGGAGTGCGACCAATTCCAGCAGCCGCTTTTCCTTGATGTTGCCCAGCAGGTAGCCGGGTTCGACGTAGTGGTCGCAGGAATACACGTCACCGTTGTGTTCCAGCGCCATTTGCTGGCCGCAGGTTTCGGCGTGCACGCACATGGCGCCGGGTTCGCCGTACCAATTGGCCAGCGCGGTGTCGAACATCTGCACGTAGACGGTGCCGATGTCGTGGCGTACCCATTCCTCGAAGACATCGATCATGAACCGGCCGTACTGCTCCGGCCCGACCGACCGGTGGGTGACCAGTGACCCGTCCTGCAGGTACAGCGGGCGGCCGTGCACGTGGCTGCCCCAGCCGGCGTCCGCGATCGGCAGCGTCTCGGGGGTGGCCCGTTCGATGATCGGGATGTACTGGATGAACGTGGCACCCAGGTCGTCGCGCAGGTACCGGTAGACCTCCCGGCCGTGATCACCGTTGACGGCGTGGATGGTGGTCAGCACGTTCCAGTCCACCTCGTGCCGTTTCAGCACGTCCAGACCGCGCAGCACCCTTGTCGAGGTGGGTTTGCCGCCCTTGTCCACCCGGTACGCGTCGTGCATCNNCGGCGGNCCGTCGATCGAGATGCCGACCAGGAAGTCGTTCTCCTTCAGGAACGCCCCCCACTCGTCGGTCAGCAGGGTGCCGTTGGTCTGCATCGTGTTCAGGATCCGTTGCCCCGGCCGGGCGTAGGCGAGTTGCAGTTCGATCGAGCGGCGAAAAAAGTCCAGCCCCATCATGGTCGGCTCGCCGCCCTGCCAGGCCACCACCACCTCCGGTGCCCGGGCGTGCGCCTCCAACAACTGGCGGATGTAGGTCTCCTGCAGGTCCTGCGCCATCCGGAACCGGCTGCCCGGGTACAGCATTTCCTTGGACAGGAAGAAGCAGTACTCGCAGTCCAGATTGCAGGTCGCCCCCGTCGGCTTCGCCATCAGGTGGAACGCCGGGGACGCGTCCGGCATGGTCAGCACCGGTCCCAGTGCCTGCCGGTCGCCTGACATCCGGTTGCCTGTCATCGTCGAAGGGTATTTGGGCCGCGGAGTCCTTGCCGGTGCCGCGAGTCGGCTACTGCCGCGCCATGTGTACCCGGAGCTCGGCCTCCGGATCGATGATGAGGTCGCCGCTGACGTCGATGGTGACGTGCTCGATGTGACCGGTGAACCGGAACGGGCTCGGGTAGTCGGGGGTGATCGGTGATCCCGGGTTCGACCCGCAGGTGAGGGCTCCGGGGTTGAGCGCGAACGGGGTGGTGACCGGCGCCTCGGCGGCGCCGACCAGCGCGCCGTCGACGTACAGCTGCAGCCGCCCGGGCGCGCCCTTCCCGGCGGCGAGGTCGGGTCGCCCGGTCGGTTCGAATTCGAACCGCAGGGAGTGTTTGCCCGACGGGACGGGCGTCTCGGACCGCACGGCGTACAGGCCGCGGCCGACGTAGTTGTGCACGTACCGCAGGGTGCCGTCCTTGACGTACAGCGAGTACCCGCCGGCGGCGGTGCCCTGGCAGAGCAGCACGCCTTCGGCGCCGGACTCTGGGATGTCGACCTCGGCGGTGATGGCGTGCGGCCGGTTGAGCACCCGGGGGCCTGCGAAGAACGGGATGGACTGCGTGTCCGGGTAATAGCGGTACTGCGGACGCTGCGGGGCGACCAGCGGTTTCTCGGCGACCATGCGGGCCAACCCGCTGCCGTCGATGGGCAGCACCCCGTACTTGCCGGCCTCGACGTACCAGGTACCGATCAGCGCGATGAGCCGGTCGCGATGCTCGTCGGCGACGTTGTGGTTCTCCGCGAAGTCCTCGTCGACGTGGTACAGCTCCCAGCCTGTCGCGTCCAGTTCGGACAGCTTGTCGGCACTGATCGGTTGGCCGAACCCGACGCCGGCCTCGGTGAACGACGGTCCCGGCCACGGGCACACCGCGCGCCACCCGTCGTGGTAGATGGCCCGGTGCCCGAGCATCTCGAAGTACTGTGTGCGCCTTCGGCTTTCGGTGGCATCGTCGTCCAGGGTGTGCGCGAAGCTGACGCCGTGGAAGGGTGCCTGGGTGACACCCCGGATCGCGGTGGGCGGTCGGATACCGAGCAGGTCCAGGATGGTCGGCACCATGTCGACGATGTGTGCGTACTGCTGGCGCACGGCGCCCCTGGCGGTGATGCCGGCGGGCCAGCTGACCAGGAACGGGTCGCTGACCCCGCCGCGGTAGGTTTCCCGCTTCCACCGCCGGAACGGGGTGTTCCCCGCCCAGGTCCAGCCCCACGGGTAATGGTTGAAGTGGTTCGGGCCGCCGATCTCGTCGATGACCTTGAGGCTGTCGGCGAGCGGTTCCTGCGCGTTGTTGAAGAACTGCGCTTCGTTGGTGGTGCCGCTCGGGCCGCCCTCGGCACTCGCGCCGTTGTCCGAGATCACCATGATCAGCGTGTTGTCCAGCTTGCCCAGCTCGCGCAGGAAATTCAGCAGCCGGCCCAGGTGGTGGTCGGTGTGGCTGAGGAATCCGGCGAAGACCTCCATCATCCTGCTGTACAGCCGTTTCGCGTCGGCCGGCAGCGAGTCCCAGTCCGGGACGTCCGGATCGTGACGGGATAGCTCGGCATCTGCCGGGACGATGCCCAACTCCTTCTGACGATCGAACACCAACTCCCGGTAGGCATCCCACCCGTCGTCGAATTTCCCGGCGTACCTGTCGGCCCATTCGGCGGGCACGTGATGCGGCGCGTGGGTCGCACCGAAACACAGGTTCAGGTAGAAGGGTTTGTCCGGGTCGACTTGCTGGGCGTCGGCGATGAACCCGATCGACTTGTCGATCAGGTCCTCGGTGAGGTGGTAGCCCTGCTCCGGCGTCCTGGGTGGCTCGACCTGATGGTTGTCGTACACCAGGTCGGGATACCACTGGCTGGTGTCACCGCCGAGGAATCCGTAGAACCGTTGGAACCCGCGGCCGAGTGGCCACCGGTCGAAGGGGCCGACGGCGGTTTCCTGGTTGCTCGGCGTCAGGTGCCACTTGCCGACCATGTACGTGCTGTAGCCATGTTCCAGAAGGATCTCGGAGAGGAAGCCGTTCTCCATCGGCACGACGCCGTCATACCCGGGGTAGCCGGAGGCCAGTTCGGTGATCGCGGCCATCCCGTTGGCGTGGTGGTTGCGACCGGTGATGATGCACGAGCGGCTGGGCGAGCAGAGCGCGGTGGTATGCATGTTGTTGTAGCGCAACCCGTTCGCGGCGATCGCGTCGAAGGTCGGGGTGGCGATGGGGCTGCCGTAACAGCCGAGCTGACCGAAACCGGTGTCGTCCAGCACGATGGTCAACACGTTCGGGGCGCCCGCGGCGGCGCGAACCTGTGCGGGCCAGGCCGGAGAGGACTCGTCCGTGGTGCGCCCGATCACACCGGGGAACGCGCCTCCGGCCGGGTACTCGATGATCGCCATCTCTTGGTCTCCGTCAACTCAGGAATAAGGCTTCGGTGTGGGTGGCTGCTCGTCGACGCGGATTCGACCGCGCATCATCCGGGGTTTGTTCCGACGTTAGGCCCGGATGGAGCGGGGCGCGTCATTCGGTGAGGGTGAAAACGCAGGGAAAGGAACCCACGGCTCGCCTGCACGGCCGACCTCACCAGATCGGCTGCTGTCGTACGGCTGATCGAGGGTCACAGGCCGCCGATGCCTTGGCCGATCAGCCCTACCCCGATCACCAGCAGCACGGCCATCACGGCCGGCTCATGTCATTGCGCGACGTCCCGGCCGTGGACGGTCAGCGCCCAGATGATGAAGACATCCAGGGCGATGATCAGAATGCTCCAGATCGGGTAGTGAGGCAGCCACATGAAGCTCAGCACGGCGCTGATGATCGCCACGCTGACCCCGACCACCCGGGCCCACACCGCACCCTGGAACAGGAAGTACCCGGCAACGACGAGCACGACGCCGGCCAGCAGATGGATCCATCCCCAGGTCGTCACGTTGAACGAGAAGACCCATTTCTGGCCGACCACATAGAAAGTGGTCGTTGAAGAGGGCGACCACCCCTTGGATCGCCTGGAACACCCCCACCATGATCATCATGATGACGGCGAACAGGATCAGACCCATGGCGGCGCCGCTGGGAGGAGTGGCGGGGTGATTCTGCCCTGCCCGGTGATCGGTGACCATCAGAACGCTCCTTCGGGGCTGTGAATGATCCGTCGGGTGACCCCGACCTGTTGATCATTCGTCAGCCCGGGCGGCGCGGCACCACACCGTCGGTATGAGCCGGCGCCGCGCAGGGTGCGGTATCGCCCGTGGGTCTCATTCGCCTCGGATGAGGCCGGTCTTCGGACGCAACTCATCCGTCACGGAGGATGTGGCAGACAGCGCCCGGCGGTGGAATGAATGGGAAAGATCGGTGGGCCACTGGCCCTGACCCTGGTGATGATCTACACCGCCGGGCTGAACACCGGATCACCGGAAAAGGCGTCCGCCAATTTCCTGGTGTTCGCGTTCGTGATGGGCTGGTCGGCGATCATCTCGCTGCTGCCGTTCTGGACGCCATTGCCACCGCCGCCGGTCAACGAGAACCAGTCGAACAGTGAACTGTCCGAGCAGGGCTTCCGGATGGGCATCGGGACCGCGCTGGCGTTGGCCATCTCGTACATCGCGGGATTCGCCAAGATTGGGTGGGCGCCCAGCGCGGTCGGCAACGTCGTGCGGTACGACGAGGGCCTATCCCGCAAACGGGCGTGGCTGCGGTTCTACGGCACCCTGGGCGGTGCCGCCCTGGCGTCCGTGGCGCTTGCCTTCGTCACGGACCTGACGACGCTCGTGCTGGTCGCCGCCGCTTCCGGGGTGC
>JGI20200J14955_1000048_pt1 | contig 24770 bp, 27 predicted proteins | sample NGESurshal092012_FD_14955 | JGI IMG/M metagenome (IMG submission 14955) | reverse complement strand
ATGGCGAAGCGGATCGGCCTGGCGGTCGCCCTCCTGCACGCACCGCGGGTGCTCGTGCTGGACGAGCCTTTCGTGGGGTTGGACCCGGACAACGCCCAATCCATGGAGGAGATGCTGCACCGGCATCGGCAGGCCGGCGGCACCGTGGTCATGTCGAGCCGCACCGTGGATGTGGTGCAGCGGCTGTGCGACCGGGCCGTGGTCATCGAGCGGGGCCGGGTCCGGGCCGAGGGCACCGTTGCCGAGCTGGCGCTGGGACGCACACTGCAGCACGCGTTCGCCGAGCACCCTGCCGGACCCGATGTGCCGCCGGACCTCCGGGTGCGGGCAGGCTGACCCGTCGCGCCGCCGAATGCAGACCGAGATACAGAGAGGCCCGGAGCGGCATGCTCCGGGCCTCTCTGGGCTCCACCGCCACGGGCATCGTGAAGGCGGGCGTCGGTGAACGTCGAGCCTCCGGCGTTCCTATCGACAACGTCGTCGTCAGGTACGGACGTGTTACCGCTTCACGGATCACTTTGACAATCCGTGACCTGGCTTCACCCGTCAGGGCCGTATGGGCGTCAGCGCCCCTGCCATGCCGCGACCCAGGTGAGAGGCCCGACAATGCCGGACGGGTTGATCCCGTTGCGCTGCTGGAAGTCCACCACAGCTGCCTTGGTCGCCGGACCGTAGAACCCGGTACCGACCAGCGGATACCCGCGACTGCCGAGTTGCTTCTGGAAGCACTGCAGGTCGCGTGCCGTGTCGCCCTCGACGAACTGGCGGCCTGGCCACGGGGGTGCGGTCGAGGCCCCGACTCCGCAGGACTCGTTCGTCACCGGCGTGTAGGTCGCGGGATCGGCGGCCGGCGCCGGCGACGCCGGTGCGCCGGTATCCCAGGCCGCCGCCCAGGTCCTCGGCCCGATGTACCCGACGACGTTCAAGCCGGCCTTGGCCTGCAGATCCAGCACCGCGGCCTCGGTCTTCGGCCCGAAATAGCCGGTGCCGACCAACCCGTAGCCCCTGCTGCCCATCTGCCTCTGCCAGGCCTTGAGGTCCTCCGAGTAGTCGCCCTCGGAGAACTGCCTGCCCGGGTAGGCCGGCGCTCCCGAGCTGCCGGAAGTGTCCGGAGCCGGCGCCGGGCTGTCACCCTCGGCCGCTCCGCCTCCGCCGCCCTGGTTGCCGCCCACCGGCGGCTGCACCCCGGAGCCGGCATCGGAATCCTCGGACAGCCCGACGATGGTTGCGCAGGTCCATGGACTCCAGCCGCGCTGGCGGTACAGGATCAGTGCCCGGTAGTCCTGCTCCTCCGGGGAGGCCTCGTTCGGGTAACCCGACCCGTCTACCGACCGCCAGGTCGACAGGTCGAACTGGTACGCCCCGTAGTAACCGTTCCCGGTGTTGATCGTGTAGCGGTTCGTCGATTCGCACATCCGCAGCTGGTACCAGTCGTTGGCCGAGGGATCGGCCGACGCCGGTCCGCTCAGCACGACCATGGTGGACGCCACGACGGCCGCGATGGACGCGATGCTCAGAGCACGCCGCATGGGCGCCCTTCCTCGGTCGCCGTCCGCCATCGCAGCGGCACCGCAGCATGCGTTGCCCGGATGCAGCAGTGCCTCTTCCCCTTGCCCGACACCGCTACCCGATCACGCCCCGCTCGACCGTTGGTTGCAAGGTGCCAGGGCGCCCGGCGTGTGAGGAGCGGGGAGCCAAGCCGCCGGGCGGGCCTCCTTGCGGACGGCCCACCTCACCGTAGAACACCAGTCACACAAGTAACAAGTGTCCCAGCAAACTCATTCTGCCCCAGGAGACCCAGATCACGGCCCGCGACACGCCGCGGCGGCGGCTGGAATCACAAAAAGGTGATCCCTAGGGCGCCGTGGTCCGTGCGGATCGGCCGGATGATCACCGAGTCTGGCCATTCCGTGCTGTCCAAGGACACGAAACGGCCTGAAGTGTTGATCTTCCCGGGCATCGCCGAGTCGGCCTCTTCGGGGAAGCAGGGGGTCAGCGATAACGTTCGCCGAGAGGCGCCCGGCAAGGGAAGGACGGCGATGACGCGACGCGGCTGGGTTCTCTTCGGTGCACTCAGCGTGATCTGGGGCATCCCGTACCTGTTGATCAAGATCGCGGTGGCGGACGTCGACCCGCTGGTAGTGGCCTTCGGACGCACGTTGATCGCCGCTGTGCTGCTCGTCCCGCTGGCGCTGCACCGTCGGGCGATGCTCCCGGTGTTCCGCCGCTGGAAGGTGCTGCTGCTCTACACCGTGGTGGAGATCAGCGGACCGTGGTTCTTCCTCGGCCATGCCGAGACCAGGCTGAACAGCTCGACAGCGGGGCTGCTCATTGCCGTGGTGCCGCTCATCGCGGCGGTCATCCTGACCGCCATGGGCCAGGATCGGCTGGACGCCAGGCGGATCGTCGGGCTGATGATCGGCTTCGCCGGGGTGGCGTGCCTGGTCGGACTGGACATCCAGTTCGACGACCTGGTGGCCGTCGGCGCGGTGATGCTGACCGCGATCGGCTACGCCATCGGACCGATCATCATCAACCGCAAACTGGCCGACCTGCCCAGCCTGGGCGTGGTCACCGCATCGCTGATCGTCGCGACGGTGCTGTATGCGCCGTTCTCGGTGTGGTTGTGGCCCGCCACCATCACCGCGCCGGCCGCGTGGTCCATCGTCGGCCTGGCCGTGGTCTGTACCGCGATCGCGTTCCTGGTGTTCTTCGCGCTCATCGCCGAGTCCGGGCCGGCCAGGGCAACGGTGATCACCTACATCAACCCCGCGGTGGCCATCACACTGGGCGTGCTGCTGCTGGACGAGCCGTTCACCAAGGGCATGGCGATCGGCTTCCCGCTGGTCATCCTGGGCTCGATCCTGGCCACGTCACGCACGCGCCAGGCGCAGGCGGACCCAGCGGTGTCATCAGGGACCGCGTCCAGGGGGACCAGCCCGGCCAACGAGTAACAGGTGCCCAGGCGTCACCCACCGCAGTCCTGCAGGGCGCTCGCCAGGCGGGCACCCTGCAGGATCTCTCGTCACCGCGGAGCGCCTCAGGCGGACAGTGACTTTCCGGCCGAGCCCAACTGCTGGGCGGCCTGCACGATCCGGTCGGCCATGGCGATCTCGCCGAGCTTGTTGTAGGCGCGCGGGTCGTAGGCCTTCTTGTTGCCGACCTCGCCGTCGACCTTCAGCACGCCGTCGTAGTTGCGGAAGAAGTGATCTGCCAGCGGGCGGGTGAACGCGTACTGGGTGTCGGTGTCGATGTTCATCTTGATCACGCCGTAGGACACCGCCTCGGCGATCTCCTCCGCGGACGAACCCGATCCGCCGTGGAACACCAGGCCGAACGGCTTGGAGCCGGCGGCCAGGCCGAGCTTCGCGACCAGTGCGTCCTGGCCGTCCTTGAGCACCTTCGGGCGCAGCGTGACGCCGCCAGGCTTGTACACGCCGTGCACGTTGCCGAAGGTCGCGGCCACGATATACGAGTGACCCTCCGGCAGGCCGAGGGCGTCGACGGTGTCGATGAAGTCGTCCGGGGTGGTGTACAGCTTCTCGTTGATCGCGGCGACGACGCCGTCCTCCTCACCACCCACGACGCCCACCTCGATCTCCAGGATGATGTTGGCCGCCTTCGTCAGCTCCAGCAGTTCGGTGGCGATCTTCAGGTTCTCGTCCAGCGGTACCGCGGACCCGTCCCACATGTGTGACTGGAAGATCGGCAGCCCGCCTGCCTTGACCCGCTCGGTGGACAGCGCGATGAGCGGCTTGACGTAGGTGTCCAGCTTGTCCTTCGGGCAGTGGTCGGTGTGCAGGGCGACCGTGACGCCGTACCTGTCGGCGACGACTTTGGTGAACTCGGCCAGCGCGACCGCGCCGGTCACCATGTCCTTGACCTTGGTGCCGGAGGCGAACTCGGCGCCGCCGGTCGACGCCTGGATGATCCCGTCGCTGCCGGCTTCGGCAAACCCGCGCAGCGCGGCGTTGATGGTGATGGACGAGGTGATGTTGATTGCCGGGTATGCAAAGCCGCCTTCCTTGGCGCGGTCCAGCATCGCGGCGTAGGTCTCCGGGGTGGCGAGGGGCATGGTTGGTCCTTCCGTCATGGGTGGCCGCCCCTGACCGGGGTCGGGCCTGGTGGAGCCGAGATCGAAACCGGGGGTCGAGCTGGGATGGCACTGGATGGACCGCAGGGACGAACTTGGAGAAGCCGCGTCACGGCCACTTGCCATGAGGCTATCGGGACCGACAAGGATCGGCTCGGCGGTACGGCTCTACTGCGTCACATCTCGGGCGGTCACATCTCGGGCGGTCACATCTCGGGCGGCGGCGTCAGTCCTCGATCAGGTCTGTCCGCCGATCCGCTCAGGACGCATCCGCGCGCCGGCGCTGCGGCGGAACGTCCGGCTGGTCGCGGCGGTCGGCCGACTCGCTCTGCACGGGGGACCGTCGCAGGCCCGGCGGTGCGGTCGTGCCACGGCGGATGAGGCTGGACCCGACGGACACCACGGATGGCGGCCGGGGAACCGCGCTGTTGACCTGCTCGAGCAGCAACCGGGCGGCGATCCGGCCCTGGTCACGAACGGGTTGGCTGACGGTGGTCAGGTCGAACAGGTACGCGAAGTCATGTCCGTCGACGCCGATCACCGACAGATCGCGGGGAACGGCAAGGCCGTGGCCGCGGGCCGCATACAGCACCCCCATGGCCACCTCGTCACTGACCGCGAAGACCGCCGTCGGCGGCTCGCAGTCGGCGGTTCTGCCGAACATCCGGTGGAACGCGGCCTCGCCGCCGTTCAGCGAGAACCCGGTTCGCTGCACCAGCGCCGTGTCGGACTCGATGCCTGCCTCGCGCAGGGTGAGATCGTAGCCACGATGCCGGTCCGCGGCGGCGGTGAAACCGTGCAGTTGTTCCAGGTCATCGCCGAAGAAGGCGATCCGCCGGTGTCCGAGATCCAGCAGGTGCTGGGTGGCCTGCCGGCCGACCTCGACGTTGTCGACGAGCACGCCGGACATGCCCTCGACCGCGGTGCCCACGGTGACCACCGGCACTCGCAGATCCTGCATCGACAGCAGCGACGGAGCGGCCAGCGGCACGTTGAGCGCGAGCAGGCCGTCGACCCGCTTGTTCAGAGCGCGGGTGTCCAAACCGCTGGAGTTGCGCCCCCCGCCCGCTCCCAGTGGGTACAGCAGCAGGTCGTAACCCTGCTCGGTCAGGATCTCCTGGGCACCTTCGATGACGGCGGAGAAGAACCACCGGGACACCCATGGCGCGATGACCCCGATGGCGTTGGTCTTTCCGGTGGTCAGTGCGGCAGCGGACGGCGACGGGAAGTAGCCGAGTTGGGCGGCGGCCTGTTCCACCGCGACCCGGGTGGACGCGGACACTCCGGGCAGACCCCGGAGTGCCCGCGACACCGTAGCGGGTGAGAACCCGGACAGCGCCGCGACTTCGACGATGCCGGCTGGTTCGGCAATGGGACCGGACATGGGCCGAGTGGATTTCCGTGATTCCGATCCGCTCGCGCTCAGCCCTTGACGCCGCCAGCCAGCAGCCCCCGGACGAAGTAACGCTGCAGGCTGACGAACACCACGAGCGGAACGACCATGGAGATGAAGGCACCCGCCGACAGCAGCTGCCACTGGTTGCCCTGGGTTCCGGACAGCTGGGCGATGGCCGCGGTGATGGGCTTGAGGTTCGGGCTGGGCGCGAAGACCAGCGCGACCAGCAGGTCGTTCCACACCCACAGGAACTGGAAGATCGCGAACGCCGCGATGGCCGGGATGAGCAACGGGAGCAGCACGATGAAGAAGATCTTCACGTGCCCGGCCCCGTCGACCCTGGCGGCCTCGACGATGGAACGAGGAACCTCCTTCATGAAGTTGTGCAACAGGAAGATGGCCAGCGGCAGCCCGAAGATGGTGTGGCTGATCCACACCGGCCAGAACGAATTCTGCAGGCCGAAGTTGACGAAAATGGTCTGCAGCGGAATCAGCGCGACCTGGATGGGCACGATCTGCAAAGCGAAGACCGCGACGAACAGCATGTCGCGCCCCTTGAAGTCGATCCAGGCGAACGCGTAGGCCGCCAGCAGCGCCAGGCTGATCGGAATGACGACGGCGGGCAGCACGATGACGAAGGAGTTCAGGAAGAACGACCCGAGCCCACCGCTGCCGGACCAGGCGTTCTGATAGTTCTCGAACGTGAATCCGGGGTTGGTCAGTACGGTCCACCAGCCACTGGTAGCGATCTCGGCCGGCGGGCGGAACGAGGTGACGAACAACCCGAAGGTCGGAATGGTCCAGAGAATCGCGATGATGATCGCGATGCCCGATGCCCATGGCGAGGACAGCCGGGTCTTCGCCTCCTGCAGGCGCAGCTGCTTCTTGAGCTGACGGGAGGTGACCTTTTCCTCGGGGGTGGCATCCGTCGTGATCGGAAGTTCGACCGCCGAACCCGACATGCTCATCGCATTTCCTCCGAAATCCGCATCTGCCGAACGTTGTACACGATGACGGGAATGATGATGACGAACAGGACAACGGCCAGCGCGGCGCCGATGCCGACACCGGACTCACCTTGGATGAAGGTCTGCGTGTAGAACTCGTTGGCCACGACGGAGGTGCCGAAGTTGCCACCGGTCATGGTCCGCACCACGTCGAAGGCCTTCAACGAGGTGATGGCGACGGTCGTGATGACCACCACGATGGCCGGCCGGATGGTCGGCACGGTGACCTTGCGGAACAGTTTGAAGCCGGTGGCGCCGTCGATCTGGGCGGCCTCGACGATGTCGTCCGGCACCGCCTTGATCGCGGCGGACAGCACCGTCATCGCAAAACCGGCCTGGATCCAGATCATCACGACAATCAGGAAGAAGGTGTTCCACGGTTCGGTGAGCAGGAATTGGTAGGGCTCGAGGCCCAGCCAGACAAGCACCTGGTTCGCCAGGCCGATCTGATTGGCACCCGCCTGCCGGTAGTCGTACACGAACTTCCAGATGATGGATGCGCCCACCATGGAAATGGCCATCGGCAGGAAAACCAGTGCCTTGGCGGCCTTCTCGAATCGGGTTCGGTCGACCAGGGTGGCGTACACCAGGCCGATCAGCGTCGCCACGATCGGCACCAGCAACACCCAGAACACGGTGTTGATGAGGACCTTCTGGAACGTCGGGTCGGTAAAGATCTTCGTGTAGTTCTCCAGGCTGAAAGTCAGCTCGGACGTCCGCTGGCCCGTCTTCGGGTTGATGATCGGCTTGCCGTTGGCGCCGAGGACAATCGCGCTGACCTGGAACGAACGGTAGATCGTGCCCATCGCGGGATACAGCAGCCCGACCGCCATGAAGATGGTCACTGGTCCGAGAAAACCGACAACCACCAGCCAGTTGGGCACTCCCGGGCGATCGATCAACCACAGGATGAGGCCCATGATCGCCACGAAGAGCACGATCGCGACCACCATCACGATCAGCTTGTCGCTGACCGAGGTGGGGTTCAGAAACCAGTCCATCGAGCAATTCCTCCCTCACATCGGTGACTGCGTGCAAGCCCGGTCAGGTCCGCCGGTGCGGTGACGTACCGGCGGACCTGACCTGTGGCTCAGGTGGCGATGATCATGACATCAGCTCTTCGGCCACGCTGCTTCGACGTTGTTCAGCGTGGTGGCGTCATCCTGGTTGGTGGCGATCCATGCGGTCAGCTGCTTCCACAGCGCACCCGAGCCGATCTCACCAGGCATCTGATCGGATCCGTCGAACACGAACTCCGCCTTGGGATCCTGCAGGATCTCGTAGGACAGCTTCGAGATCGGGGACTTGATCACGGCGGGATCGAGCTGACTGTTCGCCGTGATGTTGGTGCCCGCCGCGGCGTAGGCGTTGGAGAAGGCCGGCGACGCGACGTAGTACTGGAAGGCCTGGATCTCCGGACGGTCCTGGAAGGCGCCGAGGAACGTACCTCCACCCAGCACGGGCTTGCCGAAGTTATCGCTCATCGTCGGCAGGTAGAAGGCAAACACATCGCCGTCCTCGGCAACGTTAGTGCCGGCCGGCCAGAAGTTCTCGTAGAACGAGGCCTGCCGGTGCAGGAAGCAGTCACCCTTGAGGATCGGCAGACCACCGTCCTGGAAGGTGGTCGAGGCGATGGTGGCAACGTCGCCGATGCCACCGTTGACGTAGGCCGGGTTCTTCAGGAAGCTGCCGACCTTTGCCAGCGCGTCAGCGACCTTCGGGTCGTTAAACGGGAACTTGTGGGCGACCCAGTCCGCGTAAACCTCAGGTCCGTACTCGCGGACCATGAAGTCCTCGAGCCAGTCGGTGGCCGGCCAGCCGGTGGCGTCACCGGAGCCGATGCCTGCGCACCACGGCTTCTTGCCGGTGGCCGCGATCTTGTCCGACAGCGCCACCAGCTCGTCGTAGGTCTTCGGCACTTCGTAGCCCGCGGCCTTGAACTGCTTGGGCGAATACCAGACGAAGGACTTGACGTTGGCGTCCAGCGGCGGGGCGAAGAAGATGTCGTTGACGGTGCCGTAGCCCTTGAAGGCCGGGCTGTAGTACTGGTCGACCTCGTCAGACACGGACTGCGGAGCCGGCTTCAGCGAGCCGGTGGTGTTCACGAGCGAGGACAGCAGACCTGGCTGGGGGAACGCGGCGACGTCCGGCGGATTTCCGCTGGCCACCCGCACCTTCAGCTGGGCCTCGAACTCCTTGGAGCCCTCCCACGCGATCTTCGCCCCCGTGCACTGTTCGAACGGTGCGAACCCAGCCGCCCAGGTGGCCTTTTCCTCGTCGCCGACGCTGGTGTAATAGCTGATCGACTTGCCCTGCATGTCGTCGGGCCAGAGCTTCTTGATCTGGGTGCAGAAGTCGCCGCTGGTGTCGACCGTCCCGCTGCCGCTCGCCTCGGCGGCCGCGCTGGTGGTTTCCGCGGAGCTCGAGCTGCTGCTCGAGGTATTGCTGCTGCTACAAGCCGACAGTGCCAGCGCGACAGCGCTGATCCCTGCGACCGTCGCTGTGATCCTGCGCTTGTTGCGTGAGAACACTAGGCCGACCTCCGTTTTTCTGTGGGTTGAGCGAGTGAGGGCGCTCACACGTCTTTCGCATGGAAGCGTTTTCATCGCCGTCACGCAACTCGAGAACGGACATTGCGAGTAACGATTTAGTAACCCGTATGGCACATTCCGCGCTCCGCGCTCCGTGTTCATGACGTTGTGCGCCAAATGGGTGGTACCCACCCGGAACCCGTTACATGGCTGCCGTCGGTCGGGCGACCTTCCCGCCCCGGCCACCCGGGGCTGTCCGGGCGTGCCAGGATCGACATGTCCACCTCAGGCGCCAGGAGACGAGGAACGTCGACGATGACCGACCAGGGCGGGGGAGAATCCGCGGTCGAGCGCACCCTGGGGACGCTGGCCACACTGAACCCCGCCTACGCCGTTGATCATCAGACGCCGCCGCCCGCGGGCCCGATCACCATCGACGACCTGTACCGCTCGCACCGGATGCAGATGGTCCGGCTGGCGATCCTGCTGGTGGACGATCTGGCCAGCGCCGAAGACGTTGTCCAGGAAGCATTTGCGGGGCTGTACCGCAACTGGTCGGGGCTGCGTGATCGCGCCGCTGCCGTTGGGTACCTGCGCACCGCGGTCGTCAACGGGTCGCGGTCCATGCTCCGCCGCCGCCGCACCGCCCGCGCCTACGTTCCGCCCGACCCCGGGACGGCACGCTCGGCCGAATCGCTGGCCATGCTGTCCGCGGAGCACCAGGCTGTGGTGACGGCACTCGCCGACCTGGCGCCCAGGCAGCGCGAAGTCCTGGTACTGCGCTATTACGGCGGGCTGTCGGAGGCCGAGATCGCCGAGACGACCGGGTTGTCCAAGGGCACCGTGAAGTCGACCGCGAGCAGGGCGGTGGCCAAGCTCGGAGAGATCATGAAGGCCCATTCGTGATCGATCGACCCGAGCACGCCGATCAGCCGCGCCATTCGCCGGCGCAGGACTCGCGCGCCGAGCAGGTCCTCTCGCAGGCGCTGCGGGCCATGGTCGGCGGTGACAATCCCAGCGACAAACCCAGCGACAAGCCCGGTGCCACAGCAGGTGTCACCGGTGACGCGGGAACAGGTCCCGGTTCCCGGCGGCGGCTGACCACCGGACAGCTGCTGCTACTGGCGGCAATCGTCGGGTTGCTGGTCGGCATCGCCGTCGGCCTGCTGTCGTTGCTGCTCTGAGGCGGTGGAGGGGCCGACGGATGGGCCGGCGGATGCGGTTGCGCCCGCAGTGAGCAGCGCCAGGGCCAGCGCTCCGAACACCACCAGCAGGGACCGCAGGATGCCCGCCTGCTCGGCCAGGAAGCCCACGAGCGGCGGTCCGGCCAGAAACGCGGTGTAACCGATCGATGCGACCACGGACACCCGTCCGGCGGCACGCGCCGGATCGTCTCCGGCGGCGCTCATCCCGACCGGGAAGCCGAGCGCGGCGCCCGCACCCCACAGCAGAGCGCCGGCCACCGCCCAGGGCAACGACGGGCCGAACACCACCAACAGCAGGCCCGCGGCCGCCAGTCCCGCGGTCACCCGGAGCACCGCGGGGCGCCCCCACCGCTCCAGTGCACCGCCACCGACAAGGCGGGACACCGTCATGGCCATGACGAAGACACCGAAGCCCAGCGCACCGAGGGCGTCGCTGGTGCCGTGCCCGTCGACGAACGCCACCGTCAACCAGTCGTTGGCCACCCCCTCGGTGAAGGCGAAGCTGAGCACCAGCAACCCGATCAGCAGCGTGCGTCGTTCCCGCCAGGCCCGCAGCGTCTGCGCCGAGGTGCGCACCTCGCCGTCCGCCGCGACAGGGACGGGCAGGAACCAGCGCGCCGCGACGACGACCGCCGCCGACACCAGCACCGCGGTGCCGATCAACTGCGCCGGAACTCCGACACCGAGCCGCGCGCAACCGGCACCGGCAAGCGCGCCGGCCACGGTGCCGATGCTGAATCCGGCATGGAATCGCGGCATCAGCGTGCGTCCGAGCCGCTGCTCCACGTCGGCAGCCTCGACGTTCTGGGCCACGTCCCAGGTCGCCATGCCGAATCCCGTGACCACCAGGCCGACCCCGGCAAGGACCACCAGGTCGGCGCCGACCGCGCCGGCGACCGTGAGCATCCCCAACCCGACGAGCACGCCGCCCGTCCTGACCGCTGCGGCCGGACCGAGCCGCTGCACGACCGGCCCGGACGAGGGCAATCCGGCCACCGACCCGGCGGACAGGCACAGCAACAGCAATCCCAGTTCTGCCGGGCCCAGCCCGAGGGAGTCCCGGGTGCCCGGGATCCTGGAGATCCAGGAGGCCAGCGCGATCCCGCAGGCGAAGAAGACGACGGCCAGCGCCACCCTGGCGCGTTCCTCGGTAGCGACGTCGGCCGCGCTCGCGGGGCCGACGCGCTCGTCGGTCACTCGAACATCGACCCAGGGTTGAACAATCCCTCCGGGTCGAGGGCGCGCTTGATCGCCCGATGCACCTCGAGCCCGAGGTCGCCGATCTCGCCGCGCAGGAATTCCTGCTTGACCCGGCCGATCCCGTGTTCGCCGGTCACCGTGCCGCCAAGCGCCCGCCCGGCATCCAGGATCCGGCCGAACGCATCGCGCGCCGCGGCCAGTTGAGCCGGGTCGGATGCGTCGTACACGATCGTCGGGTGCATGTTGCCGTCGCCGGCGTGGCCGACGACGCCGATCGTCAGGCCGACGTCAGCGGAGATCTCCTCGCACGCGGCGATGAGGGCGGCCATCTCCGTTCGCGGCACGCAGACGTCGTCGGTCAGCCAGGTGCCGAGCACCTCCAGCGAGGGCAGCACGGCCCGGCGCGCCTGCAGCAGCAGCCGTCCTTCGGCCAGGTCCTCGGTGACGTAGCTGAACACCGCGCCCGCCTCAGTGCAGACCCGCTCCAGCAGGTCCATCTCCTGACGGCCGACGGTCGTCCCGGCGTCCGACTGGCCGATCATGATGGCGGCCGGAACCTCGCCCTCGCCCAGGATGCTCGACCCGGTGTGCTGCTGGACAGCCCGGATGCAGGTGGCGTCCATGATCTCCAACAGCGACGGCACCAGGCCGGCCCGGATCGCGCCGGAGACGGCAGCACCGGCGTGCTCGGTGTCGGAGAAGGCCGCGACCATCGTGCACGGCGCCGCGGGCCTGGGCCGCAGCGCCAGGGTGGCCTCGGTGATGATGCCCAGCGTCCCCTCGGACCCGACGAACAGTTTCGTCAGGTCGTAGCCGGCCACCCCCTTCACCGTCCGCCGGCCGGTGCGGAGCACCTCCCCGGACGCCAGCACCACCTGCAGGCCGAGGACCGCATCGGTGGTGACGCCGTACTTCACGCAGCACAGACCGCCGGCGTTGGTCGACAGGTTGCCGCCCAGCGTGCACCAGTCGTACGAGGAGGGATCCGGCGCATAGAACAGGCCCCTCGACTCCACCTCGGTGCGGAACGTCAGGTTCACCACGCCCGGCTGGACCACCGCCAGCCGGTTGCCCTCATCGATCTCCAGGATGCGATTCATCCTGGTCAGCACCACCGTGACGGCGCCGTCGACGCCGTTGGCCGCGCCGGTCAACCCGGAACCGGCGCCCCGCGGCACGATCGGCACGCCGCGCGCGGCGCAGGCCCGGACGACCGCGGCCACCTGGGCGGTGTCGGAGGGGAACACCACCGCCAGCGGCAGGCCGGAGGGAGCCAGCGGCATCATGTCCCGGCTGTAGGCGGCGGTGACGTCGGGATCGACCATCAGGCCGCCCGCGCCGACCCCCGCCCGCAGCGCCTCGATCAGGCCGTCAGGTGACGGTGGCAGTGGATCAGCAGCGACGACGGGCACGGCTCCGACATGCGTGACATCCATCCGTACAACGGTAGTGCTCCAGGGGTTGCGTGACTGTGCTCGCCGTCTCTTTCCGCATCAATCACACGAATGCGGACCACACAACCCTCTACCCTTGGATTCCGTGACCCCTTCGTATTCGGCGCTCCTGCCCGGCTGGCTCGACCCGTCGAACATGCTCACCGCCATGGGCTCGTGGGCGGTCCTCGGCATTTTGCTGATCATTTTCTGCGAATGCGGCATCCTGCTCGGCTTCTTTCTCCCCGGCGACACGCTGCTGTTCATCTCAGGCCTTTTCATCGCCACCGGAGCCATCGACATCAACCTTGGTGTGTTCATCCTGCTGGTGGCGCTGGCGGCGTTCGTCGGCAACATGGTCGGTTACGGGATCGGCTACAAGGTCGGACCGCCGATCTTCAGTCGGCCGAACGCCAAATTCCTCAAGCACGAATACATCGAGAAATCCGAGGTGTTCTTCGCCAAGTACGGCAAACCGGCTGTCGTGTTCGCCCGGTTCGTGCCGGTCGTCCGCACCATTGCCACCGTGATGGCAGGTGCGTCGAAGATGAACCTCAAGATCTACACGCTGTATTCGGCCATCGGCGGTGTGCTCTGGGTCGGCGTCGTGACGATTGCCGGCTACTACCTCGGCCAGATCGACTTCATCGCCAAGAACGTGGACCTCATCGTGGTCGCCGCGGTGATCATCGTGGTCAGCTTCAGCGCCGTGCCGGCGATCGCGCACTGGGTGCAGAAGCGGCGCGCCGCGAAGCCGGCCGGCGAGGTCGCGGAGTAGGTCGGGCCCCGAAGTAGGTCGCAGAGGGGTAATTCCAGCGGGGTAGTTCCGGCCGGGGTCAGGGCTGGCACCAGGATTCCGGCAGCGTCACCTCGATGCCGACGAAGGTCGTCGACGACTCGCACGTGGTGTCCTTGACACTGTTGGCGAAGTCGACGACCTTCTGCCGTTGCTGCCAGCCGAGGAAGATCAGCAGCGCGGCAAGTACCAGGGCGATGATCTTCCCGACCACCTTCTTGATGACGATCGCGGCCAGCACGCCGACGACGCCGATGGCTATCAGCACCCAGACCGTGGAGCGCTGGATCGTCTCGAAATCGATTGTCACCGTCTCGACTCCACTGGGTCAATCTACCTTTCGCGTCAGGCCGCGGTGCTGGACATGACGATCGCCTCGCCAGTCGACGGACGGTCGATCACGGGCCGGACAGCCACGTACTCGCCGGACATCAGCGGCGAGGAGATGATCATGTCCGCGGTGGCGATGTTGTTGGCGACCGGGATGTTCCACAGCGCGGCCAGCCGGAGCAGGGCCTTGACGTCCGGGTCGTGCGGCTGCGGCTCCAGCGGGTCCCAGAAGAAGATCAGCGTGTCGATCTCGCCCTCGGCGATCTTGGCGCCGATCTGCTGATCGCCGCCCAGCGGGCCGGACAGGAACCGGTGCACGTTCAGTCCGAGCTCGTATTCCAACAGGGTCCCGGTGGTTCCGGTGGCGAACAGCTCGTGCTCCGCCAGGGTTTCCCTGTTGAACTCCGCCCAGGCCAGCAGATCTACCTTCTTGTTGTCGTGCGCGACCATGGCAATGCGTCGGGTGGTGGCCATATGTGGCAACTCCTTGGTCATATTCGGGTCATATTCGGTTGAGTTGTTCTGGTCTTTCACCCCTTCGGACGCCGCTTGTCACGAACGGTTGTGCGGCGACGCGATGGTCACAGCTCCGGCACAGCCCTACGGCACGTGGAGGAAAAGCGTCAACGCCTGCCCGATGGCCCTCGCGGTGATGTCATCCACTCGCCCCGCCACCGTGCTGATCCGGTCTGTCGACACCGTGCGCGGTTGATCCGTCAGCACCCAGGACGGCCGGTCCAGCCCCGTCGGCCCGGTCATCGGTACATGGTGCCGCCAGCCGTGTTCGACCGTGGTAGCGGGGACGACGATGACCAGGCCGATGCGTGGCGTGACCGAGTCGAGATACCCGGCCGATGACACGACCACCGCAGGACGGTGTCCTTGCTGCTCACTCCCTACGACCGGGCGCAGCGCGACCCAGACGACCGTTCCCGGTCCCAATTCCGTCTGATCCACCATCAGGACATCAGACCGTCGGCATTGGTCTCGTCCCAGGTCGACGAATCGATGGACACCGCTTTCCGGGTGGCCGCGTCGGTGCGATCAATGTCCGATGCGATCCCGTCGAAGAATTCCTGAACCTCTCGCTCCGCGACCAGCACGTCCAGGAGTTGGCCGACAGTCACTCCGGCACGGCGCGCCTGAGCGTTGAGACGGTCGCGCACCTCGGTAGTCACCTTGATCGTGGTCATCGGCATACTTCACGGTATACCCGATTGTATTCCGAATCGGACACCCAGGGTCCTACCAGGCCTCGGTGAGGTCCGCGTGCTGGCGAATCCAGGCGTGCATCGCGATGCCCGCCGCCACGCCGGCGTTGATCGACCGAGTAGAGCCGAACTGGGCAATGGACACCGTGAGCTCCGCACCCTCCCTGGCCGCCGCGGTCAGCCCGGACGACTCCTGCCCGAACAACAACAGGCAGTGCCGCGGCAGCGTGACGGTCTCGATCGGCACCGAGCCTGGGGTGTTGTCCACCGCGACCACCGCCAAACCGGCGTCGACCGCGAACCGGACGACGTCGCCGACGGTGTCGTGGTGGTACAGGTGCTGGTAGCGGTCGGTGACCATGGCACCGCGCCGGTTCCACCTCCGCCGTCCGACGATGTGCACCGCGGACACCGCGAAGGCATTGGCGGTCCGGACGACGGTGCCGATGTTCAGGTCGTGGCCGAAGTTCTCGATCGCCACGTGCAGCGGGTGGCTGCGGCGGTCGAGGTCCGCAACGATCGCCTCCCGCCGCCAGTAGCGGTAGTGATCGACAACGTTCCTGGCGTCACCGGCGGCCAGCAGTTCCGGGTCGTAGCGCGGATCGTCGGGCCACGGCTCGGCATGCGGTCCAACCCCGACCTGCTGCCCCGCGGCGGACCATTCGGTCGGCCCGGGCGCGTGCGGGTCGTCGGGATCGCTCACATCGGTGGCAGGCCGAGGTCGTCCAGGCCCAGCAGGTACCGGTAGGTCAACCCGGCCGCCGCGATCACCTCGCCCGCGCCGGTGCCCCGGTCAACGATGGTGGCCACCCCGACCACGTCGGCGCCGACCCCGCGCAGCGCCTCGACGGCCGCCATCGGCGATGCGCCCGTGGTGGTGGTGTCCTCGACCACGAGAACCCGTCGCCCCGAGACGTCGGGGCCCTCGATCTGCCGCTGCATGCCGTGCGCCTTGGCAGCCTTGCGCACCACGAAGCAGTCGATCGGCCGCCCCGGACTGTGCATGACCGCGGTCGCGACCGGGTCGGCCCCGAGCGTCAGCCCGCCGACCGCCTCGAAGTCCCAGTCCGCGGTCAACTGGCGGAGCAGGATGCCGATCAACGGGCCTGCCTCGTGCTGCAGGGTGGCCCGCCGCAGGTCGACGTAGTAATCGGCCGCCCGACCCGAGGACAGCGTCACCCGGCCGTGCACCACGGCCAGGCTGTTGACAAGATTCGCAAGGACCGCCTTGGCGGCCGGGTCCGGCGAAGGTGCCGGTTCGGGCCCGTTGTCGATCACGGGTGCCAGCCTGACACACGGGTTCGGCTTGCGAGCATGCGCGGTGGACGGTGCACTGAACCCGAAATCGGACTATCCCGACCCGAAGGGCCCTTCTGGTGAGTGTTGAACTGGATATCGCCGTGCACTCCGTCGTCACCGATCGGCTCACCGTGTGTGTCCGGGAGTTGCACGGTCGGGAGGACGGCTGGCCGGTGATCTTCCTGCACGACGAACTCACCTCGTCACCGCTGTTCTTCAAGGCCATGCAGGCCATGCCCGGGCAGTACCGGCCGATGGCCGTCGATCTGCGCGGCTACGGGGGTACCGATACCGCGCCGGTGGACGCCACCCGCGGGCTCGCGGACTTCGCCGATGACGTGCGCGCCGCCCTGGATGCGCTCGGGCTGGCCCAGGTACACCTGGTGGGCTGGTCGATGGGTGGCGGCGTGGTGATGCAGCTGGTGATCGACGATCCATCCCGGGTGCTCTCGGTCACCGTGGTGAACCCCGTGTCTCCCTACGGCTTCGGCGGCACCACCGGCGCCGACGGCCGGCTGCTCAGCCCGGACGGGGCCGGCTCGGGAGGCGGGATCGCCAATGCGCAGTTCGTGGCGACGCTGAACGGGGAGGACGCCCGGGAGGACGCCCCGACATCGCCGGAAACCGTGTTCCGGACGCTGTATGTCGCCCCCGGCTGGGACGGTGAGCACGAGGAGACCTACATCGCCTCGATGCTGTCCATCGCCGTAGGCCCGGACAACTATCCGGGTGACTGGGTCGAATCGCGCACCTGGCCGGGGATGGCCCCCGGCGCCCGCGGGGTGCTGAACTCACTGGCCCCCACCCACCTTGACCTGTCGGCCTTCGCCGACGTCGACCCGCAGCCACCGGTGCTCTGGCTGCGCGGCGAACTCGACAAGATTGTCTCGGACAATTCGATGTTCGACCTCGCGCAGCTCGGCGCGCTTGGCGTCCTCCCTGGCTACCCCGGCGCCGATACCGCGCCGCCGCAGCCGATGCTCGCGCAGACCCGCTCGCTGCTCGATGCCTATGTCTTCTCGGGTGGGTCCTACCGCGAGGTGGTCATGCCGGGGGTCGGGCACTCGCCGCACATCGAGTCCACCGACGAGTTCTGTGCGCTCCTGTCCGACCACCTCGCGGCCAACGTGCCGGCCTGAGGAAACCCCCGTCACCCGCGGTCAGGTGAAGATGCTCACCCCGCCGGGCCCGACGAGTAGGCCTACCACGATCAGCACGATGCCCCACAAGAGCTGCTTCCGGATGATCGCGAAGATCCCCGCGACCACCAGGATTACGGCCAGGATCCACAACAGGTCGCCATCGACACCCTCTCCTTCGACTTGGCGACTTGCCGTCGAATGGTTCCCGGTCGATGGCTGGCATAACCCGTTCGGCACAAGTTGTCGAAACGACAACGGCGCTCCGCTCAAATCCCGGTGTTTGGCCGCGCCACCCCGCGGGTACCTCACTCAGGTAGCCGCTGGCGGTCTTCGCGAACGGCTCGTGACGAAACCAGGAAGGGGTTCACCATGACTATGGGGGACAAGATCAAGCACGCCGGCGAAGAGGCGGTTGGCAAGGTCAAAGAGGCCACCGGCAAGCTGACCGACAACGAGAGCCTCGAGGCGCGTGGCCAGGCCGAGCAGGNCGAGGCCAACGTCAAGCAGGCCGGCGACGATGCCAANGANGCCGCAAAGGATGTCTTCGGTCGCTGATCCACGCTGATCGAATTGCTTTCCGAGGGCCGGGCCTGGTTCAGGTCCGGCCCTTGGTGTTCACCTTCGAGGCCACCCGGCGNANCAATGCCCGNGGTGCCAACCGGGTNACCACATAGANGGTCTTGTACAGCGCTCCAGGGATCGACAACGGTCGGTTGGCCCGCAGATCATCCAATGACGTCCTGACCAGGTAGTCCACGTCCACGTAGGCCCAGCCCGGGGTCCTGGACATGTCGATATTCGCCCGCTGGTGGAACTCGGTTCGGACGAAACCCGGGCACAGCGCCTGGACCCGCACGCCCGTCCCGCGCAGCGACATCGCCAACCCCTCGCTCAGCGAGATCACAAAGGACTTCGCCGCGCCGTAGGTCGAGCCGCGGCCGGGCACCAAGCCGGCCGTGGACGCCACGTTGATGACCCCGCCGTGACCTCGCGCCACCATCGCCGGCAGGGCGGCGTGGGTCAGCACCATCACGCTGACCGCGTTCAGGTTGACCTGTCGCACCAGGTCGGCCTCGTCGGCCTGCAGGAACTCCGTGCCCAGGGTGCTACCCGCGTTGTTGATCAGTAGGTCGACCGGTCGTCCCGAGTCCCGTAACCGGTCGGCAACCACGTCGCGTTGACCCTGATCGGTCAGATCGGCGGCGATCACCTCGACCTCCGGCGCGCCCAGCGACAGCAGCGCCGTGCGCCGCTCGGCCAGCCGCTCTTCGTCCCGCGCCACGATCACCAGCTGATGACCGGCCGCGGCGAGGTGCCTGGCGAACGCGTCACCGATTCCCGATGTCGCTCCCGTGACGAGCGCGGTAGTGGGCATTTGACAACCGTAATTCAGCCCGTTGCGGTGATGCCGGCTGGCCCGCGGGCGGGCGATGATGACGCACAGTGCAGGTGGCAGTCCCAGTGGCGCTGCAAGAGGGAGGTGCCATGGCAGCGGTTGACGATCTCACCGAGCTCGCTCGTCGAGCGAGCGGCCGCTGCGGAGCGGGCAGCGCTCGCGTCGAAGTGGAAGGACCGCGCGGACGTCGAGGCGGTCAGCCGCCGGGTGCGCCGCGCGATCGTCGATCAGACCGACGAGCTACGGCGCTCCACCGGGACCCGCGCCGACCTGATGTCCGACCGCTGGCGGGAGATCCGGGAAGCGGCGCTGGACCGGCCGGATCCACTGGACACCGATGCCCCGCGTCAGACCCCCGTCACCCACGTCGACGCGGCCCGCACCGAGGCCGACGCCACGACGGCGGTCGCACTGGCGCGGTTGGCACTCACCGAGGCGCAACTCTCGGTGCTGCAGGCCAGGCTGGCGCGGATCGACGCAGGCGACGCCGAACCCGAAGCCGCCGCTATCGACGGCTACACCCCGCTCGCGGGGCGCAACGCGGTCACCCGGCACGGGCCGGCGCTGGCCCACGGCCTGCGGGGCGAGATCTCGTACATCCTGCGGCGCAAACCCCGGTCGGTGGTCAAGAGCCTGGCCGTCACGCTTGCGCTCGGCCTTGCCTACCTGGGCTTCATCCGGCTGTTCGAATGGGACAAGGATCAGAAGTGGCTGCCGTACCTGGGCCTGTGGGTCATCTCCGTGGTGATGGGCGGTGCGGTCTGCATCAACGCGATGAGCTTCGACGCCATGCGGGTGCGCGCGGCCCTGGACAGCGGCGCGCGGCTGTGGCACCTGCTGGTGATCAAGAACCTCGCGTTGCTCTGCCTGGTCGCACCGCTGGGGTTCCTGCTCAGCCTGCTGCTGGCCTGGCGGGCCGGCGAATGGGCGACGCTGTTCAACGCCTGCGCGTTGACGATCAGCTTCATCCTGCTGTGGCTCGGCGTGGGCAACGTCCTCTCGGTGGCGTTGCCGATCCGCGACGAGCCGATCCGCAAGCGGAGACAATCGGGCAGCCTGAAGCAGTTTCTGATCGCCTTTGCGGTGTCCTACCTGATCGGCTACCTGGTCAACTTCGCGCTGGTGTTCCGGATCTTCGCGGCTCAGGACCTTGCCCAGAGACTGGGCGAAACGATCATTCCGGTGCTCCTTGTCGTCTTCAGCAGCCTGACGATGTGGTTCCTGCTGACGGTCCTGGCCGTCGCGCTGTCGCAGCAGCCCAAGGTCCGCCGCACCCTTCTCCAGGAGATCGCCGACTACACCTCGAACGCCGAGGCTCGGGCCTACGCCGCCGAGGCCGCGGCGGAGACGGTCTCCAAGGAATCGCCACCAACTCCCCGCGCATCCATCGGCTGACCGGACCCCCATCGGCCACGGAGTGAAGGCCATCGAGTTGCTCGAGCAAGGGCTTCCGCTGTCCTAGCCCAGTCCTGGCCGAGACCTAGCCTGGCGAAATCGGCACGGGCCGGCGATGACGGACCGAGGCAAAACGAGCGAAGTCGCGATCGAGAGTGACGACCTCGCATCCCTGCTCGACCGCGATCGCGCCGATCACCGCGTCCGGCAGCAGATCACCGGTGGCATCAGCCTCCTCGCACAGCCGGCGCAAGACCTCGAGATGCCGTGGGCCTGGGCTGGTCGGCAGGTGGTGCGGCTGGGCGCAGGTCGCGGCGACGAACGCGAAAGCCTCGTCGCGCGGGGTCGGCACCGCGAAGATCCGTCGATTCGTCGCCAGACGCAGGAACGACCCCCACACCACTGTCGGGACGGTGAATTGGTTGTCACCGGCGAGTAGATCGTCGAACCACCCCCGCACCTCACCATGTAGCGGGTGATCCGCGCGGTGGGCCGCGAGCACCACGTTCACGTCGAGCAGGAGCATTGTCAACGCCGCTGTTCGAGCGGCACGCCGTCATCGAGGACCTCGTGCAGAGCCGCATTCGAGGACAGGTCGATTCCCGGGCGGGGCCCGGTCCCGCCGCGGAAGACCGGCACCGTCGGCCGGTCTTCGTCTCGCTGAGTGTCGGACAGTTCGCGTCGTAGCGCGGCCTCCACGACCTCGCCGAGCGTCTTGCCGGTTTCCCTCCCTCGGGTCTTGGCCGCGCGCAGCAGTTCGTCGGAGATCGACACGGTGGTGCGCATGATGACGACGATACCGCATCACCCGCATCACACTGGACGACGCAGCGGATCGAGCACCCCGATCGAGCACCCCGATCGAGCATCGTGGCCCCCCGGTGCGATCATGGCGCGCATGGACGCTGACGAGATCCGGCGGATTTACCTGCAGTTCATGGTCGAGCGCGGCCATGTCGTCATCCCCCGCGCCCCGCTCATCCCGCACAACGACCCGACCACGCTGTTCACCGGCAGCGGCATGCAGCCGCTGCTGCCCTACCTGCTGGGCCAGGACCATCCCGACGGGCACCGGCTGACCGACAGCCAGACCTGCCTGCGGGTGCAGGACATCGACGAGGTCGGCGACAACCGGCACACCACCTTTTTCGAGATGCTCGGGAATTGGAGCCTCGGCGACTACTTCAAGACCGAGCAACTCGCCCAGTTCTGGGAATTCCTGACCGAGCGGGTGGGTCTGGACCCGAATCGCATTTACGTCAGCTGTTTCAGCGGCGACCCGGCCAACGGCATCGGAAAGGACACGGAGAGCGCGGCGATCTGGACCGAGTTGTTCGCCACCGCCGGAATCAGCGCCGATCAGGTGGATCTGGGCACCGAGGAGCGCGGCGGCGAGGTCGGCTCGCAGGGCGCGCGGATCGCGTTCTACAGCAAGAAGAACTGGTGGTGCCGCGGCGGTAAGGCCGAGAACATGCCGGTCGGTGAACCGGGCGGACCGGATTCCGAGGTGTTCTACCTCTATCCCGCGATCGAGCACGACCCGGCGTACGGCCGCCATTGCCACCAGAATTGCGACTGCGGCCGGTTCATCGAGCTCGGCAATTCGGTCTTCATGGAATACAAGAAGGCCGAGACCGGCTTCGAGCCGCTGCCGCGGCGCAACGTCGATTACGGCGGCGGGCTGGCGCGCATCGCGGCGGCCTCGATCGACAGTCCCGACGTGTACCGGATCAACTTGCTGTGGCCCATCATCGACAAACTGCAGGAACTGTCCGGCAAGTCCTACGAGACCGACACCACTGCTATGCGGGTCATCTCCGACCACCTGCGCGGTGCGACCTTCCTTGCGGTCGACGGGGTGAAGCCGAGCAACAAGGAGCAGGGCTACGTGATGCGCCGGCTGGTGCGCAGAGCCGTCCGCTATGCCTTCGACCTCGGCCTGGAGCAGAACTTCTTTCCGCAGATCATCCCGACGGTGGCGCAGATGTACGCCGCGGACTACCCGGAAGTGGTCGAGCGTGGCGAGACGGTGATCGCCACCCTGGTCAAGGAGGAACAGGCCTTCCGGCGCACCCTGCGCAAGGGCCTCAAGCAGCTCAAGACCTACGCAGAGACGGGGGTGAGCGGCACCGAGCTGTTCACCCTCTATGACACGTACGGGTTTCCCGTCGAGCTGAGCACCGAGGAGGCCAGCAAGGCCGGGATCCCGGTGAGCCCGCAGTGGCGAGCCGAGTTCGACGCGAAGATGGCCGAGCAACGCGCGCGGTCGCAGGGTGCCAGCAAAATGCGGATCCAACCGCTCGCCGAAGCAGCCCAGGTCGGGTCGGGCAGTCGGTGACCCACTAGATGACCTACTATCCCGATCCCAACTCGCTGGACGACGACCGGATCCTGGCCCTGGAACTGGTCAGGGCAACCGAGGCCGCCGCGGTGGCCGCAGCCCGCTACCTCGGCCGCGGTGACGAGGACCAGGTCGACGCCGCTGCGGTCGACGCCATGCGCCCCGTGCTGGGCACCATCCCCATGCGGGGCCTGGTNGTGATCGGGGAGGGTGAGAAGGACGACGCGCCCATGCTGTACAGCGGCGAGCACGTCGGAGGCGGGACNGGGCCGCGGGTCGACGTGGCGGTCGACCCNGTCGACGGCGCGGGGCTGACCGCGAAGAGCCTGCCCAACGCGTTGTCCGTCATCGCGCTGGCCGACCGCGGGGCNATGTTCGATCCCGGGCACTGCGTGTACATGGACAAACTGGTGGTTGGCGCAGATCTCGCGGCGNTGGTGGACTTCAACGCGCCGTTCGAGGACACCATGGCGACCATCGCAAGGGCCCGCGGGAAAAGCGTCGCCGACGTCACCGTCGCGCTGCTCGACCGCCCGCGGCACGTGGAGTTGGCCGGCCGGATCCGCGCGGCCGGCGCGCGGATCAAGTTCCTCATCGACGGCGACGTCGCCGGTGCGCTGATGGCGCTGCAACCCGAATCCGAGGTCGACGTGCTGGTCGGAATCGGCGGCACCCCTGAGGGCATCGTCGCGGCCTGCGCTACGGCCTGCATGGGCGGCGCGATGTTCGGCCAACTGGCGCCGCGGGACGAGGACGAGCGGCGGCAGATCCTGGACGCCGGTCACGACCCCGATGCCGTGCTGACCACCTCCGATCTGGTCAGCGGGGAGAACGCCTATTTCGTGGCCACCGGTGTCACCGGTGGTGATGTGCTCGGCGGGGTCCGGTACTCGGCCGACCTGGCCGTCAGCCAGTCGATCACCATGCGGTCGCGCACCGGCGTGGTACGGCTGATCGAGACCAGACACCGCCTGAGCACCACGACGATCGTCCTGCCACGGAGCTGAGCGCATTGTGACCGGCACCGACACCACCGACCCGGCGACCGCACCGGCCGCGGAGCCGCCCGGAAAGCCGGTCAGGCACAACCGATTTCGGGTGTGGCTGCTGGAAGGCCTGATCGACCAACGCGGCGATCACCCCGGACCCGAGCAGCGGCCGGCCCCGCAGCACGTCCCGCATTCCTGGTGGAAGGTGATGTGCCTGACCGGCGTGGACTACTTCTCCACGCTGGGCTACCAGCCGGGCATCGCGGCGCTGGCTGCCGGCCTGCTCTCCCCGCTGGCCACCGTCGTGCTGGTGATCCTCACGTTGTTCGGGGCGCTGCCGGTGTACCGCAGGGTGGCCCGGGAGAGTTTCCGCGGCGAGGGTTCGATCGCCATGCTGGAGCGGCTGCTACCCCGCTGGGTCGGCAAGCTGTTCGTGCTGGCGCTGCTCGGATTCGCCGCGACAGACTTCATGATCACCATGACGCTGTCGGCGGCGGACGCCACCGAGCACCTGGTCAGCAACCCGCTGGTGCCGGAGAGTTGGCACAACTACAACCTGCTGATCACCCTGGCGTTGCTGGCCCTGCTGGGCGGGGTGTTCCTGCGCGGATTCGCCGAGGCGATCGGGATCGCCGTGCTGCTGGTGGTCGTCTATCTGGGGCTCAATCTCGTCGTCGTGGCGGTCGGCCTGGCCCACGTCGTCACCTCGCCGGTGCTGGTCAGCGATTGGCGATCGGCGCTGACCACCAACTACTCAAGCCCATGGGTGATGGTCGGGATTGCCCTGCTGGTGTTCCCGAAGCTGGCGCTCGGCCTGTCCGGCTTCGAGACCGGCGTCGCGGTGATGCCGCAGGTGGCCGGCAGCCCGGACGATTCCGAAGACCGGCCCACCGGGCGGATCCGCGGCACCCGGCGACTGCTGACCACCGCCGCGGTGATCATGAGCATCTTCCTGATCACCTCGAGCATCATCACCACGGTGCTCATCCCGCAGGACGAGTTCCAG
>JGI20200J14955_1000045_pt1 | contig 25086 bp, 33 predicted proteins | sample NGESurshal092012_FD_14955 | JGI IMG/M metagenome (IMG submission 14955) | reverse complement strand
AGCTGTGGCAAAGGGTACAGCAAGTCAAGCAAGGACTAACAACGCTAGCAGCTTTGGAGCTGTTTGCCAGTGATTCTTGCATCCTCTGTCTGAAGACAGGCACCATCTCCCAGACGATGAATTTGAGTAAAGAACTCTGGGAACGAGGGTTTTGGGTACCTGCTATCCGTCCTCCTACGGTCCCCACCAGTCGCTTAAGGATTTCTATGATGAGTAACCACCCAAAAGCGGCTCTGGAAAACTTTGTCGCGTATCTGCTTCAGGTCTTTTCGCTGGAACCAAGATGAGGCATATTAAAGTAACGCATTAGTCCCAGATGGAGTTGTATCATGACCCCGACCTTAAGTAATTTTTTGTGGAGTATTTTTTGGGGCGGTGCTCTAGTGGCCGCAGGTGCTGCAGCCCTTACGCTCGTTGCTCGGATTGACCGGATCCGCTAGAGAACCAAAGGTCCTTTAGGTTCAGTTTTTCTTGTCTGAAACTTTGGCAGCAAAAACAGAATTACACTGAGGAGCCGTAGACTTTCTGGAAGCCATAAGGTTTTCAGGTATGCAGGAATCAACATGACACTTGAAATTGGCTCCCGCGTCCGGGTCAAGAAGCCTGTTGTTGTTTATACTCATCCCGATCACAAAAGCCAGCCTTACGATATCAAGGGCATGGAAGGTGTGGTCGACGCTTTGTTCTTTGAAATACAAGGGCGCCCGATAAGTGCCAACTACCCCTACCGGGTCAAGTTTTTGCCTCGCTTCAAGGCTCATCTTGGAGATGAAGAGCTGGAAATAATTGAAACACCTATAGAAGTATGAAAGGCAACATTATCTTCGTGACGATTATCATCGCCTTCCTTTTCGCGTTAGTGGTGGTTAGCTCACGGGCTTTTTTACCTGATGATATGAAGGCTCCAGCTCCTGTGACAGAGCCTGAGAAATCACCCGTCCAGTAACCTCATAGTGACGCCCATGAGCCCGTTGCCTCCTAGTTATAGGCTGAAGCGAGGAAGCGAGACCGAACGAGACCGTGCTCAACTGGTGCGTTTTCTGAGCTTAGCCTATGGTCTTGACCCATTGCTTCCTCTACCGCAATACCTCACGGATATGGTAGAGCAGTTTTTCGATGCCCAACATACCCCCCTCTTTTTTGTGACCGAGCAAGACCAAACGGTCGGTTGTCTATGGATAGGGCAAGCCACAGACCAACGCACCGGAAAGGCCCAAGCCTATATTTTTTTAGTTGCCATAGATCCAGGGCATCAGAGACGAGGATTAGGGACTTATCTACTGTCTAAAGCCCAAGAACAGACCGAGCAGTGGGGTTGGTCCGAACTTACCCTCCAGGTTTATCCCGATAATCAATCCGCCCTCAAGCTCTATGAGAAATTAGGCTTTGTCGTTAAGTCTCAGCTTTTGGGCCGGACCTTAAAAAAGCTCACGGATTAGTTGGTTGCGGTCTTTGGTTCTTTCCAGGCGATCAATGACAACGATGAGGCCTTTTTTGCCTTGGGCTTGGAGTGGTGAGGTGACCTGGCAATAGTGGACACTATGATGGGTAGCCATGGCTGCGGGGCTCGTTGACTTGTTGCTTTGAAAAATCAACCCTAACTAGGCAACGGCGGAACTTTGGCTATCAGACCATTTTTGAGGACTTCAGGTCGCTCTTTCCAGGAGACGATACCATCGCTACTGCTATGGTATTGCACCCCCAATTGGAGCAGGTCGGCGGCACTTTCCAAAGGAGGTAAGTCTCCAAACACCAGGGTGGTCTTGTTGGGCGCTACAAAAGCCACGCTACAGGGTCGGGAGCAAACACTCAAACACGCTACTTCCTGCACCACAAATTCCTCCTGCAAGTCCCAGGTCTGGTAGAGATTGGATACCTGTTCCAGGAGATGGATTCCACCAGATTTCCCCAGGTACTGGCGTTCCGTTTTTGAGAAGGAGCAGCACGTGCAAATGAATAGCGTGTGTTTAGTCATAGGACAAGAAGATAACCGATTTATAGAGTGTTCGCCATGATCTACCTGCCCAGCTCAAGGCTCTTGGGTCTCGAGAGGGCATCGGTAGAGCAGTCAGATAGGTTCGCCCTAGCAGCTTAAATTCTCACCACAGCGCTAAGGCAATTCCCGTGAATTTGGATTTTTTGTTATCAGGTTTAAAAGTTGGCTCCCCGGGTAGGATTCGAACCTACGACCAATCGATTAACAGTCGACCGCTCTACCACTGAGCTACCGAGGAATGTAGCGTTCACGGTCTCTGATAATACGCTGCTTCTAGGGTCGGGTGCAAGTTTTTCATTCACGCAACTCTAACAAGTATTTCTGCCTATGTTCTGTAGAATGGGAAGAACCTCACCATCCGCTTTCCTATGCATGTTCAGCCTGCCAACACCTACCAAACCACGGAAACCCTCTCGGAGAGAGAACTTCAAGTCCTAGAACTGGTAGCGAAGGGCCTGACGAATGAACAAATTGCCAAGGACTTAGACATCAGTAAGCGAACCGTAGATAACCACATCAGCAATATTTTGAATAAAACGAATACGGAAAACCGGGTCGCGCTGGTCCGCTGGGCACTGCAGTGGGGCAAAGTTTGCCTGGATGACGTGAACTGCTGCACGATTGAACGTCGAAGCTAGCGTGTGGCTATGACGTATAGCATTACCTATCCTGGCATGACGTGGGCCGTTTATCGGGAACTAGAGGTTCATTTAGCACAGATTTTATCCGAGAGACCCCAGATTCTCCTGCGCACAGACCCTGTTTATGACTACAACCTAGATCAGGTGCAGAGTCTACTCTTTAGCCCTCCTGAAGATAATGCCGCCCGTACCCTTATGTGTGACGTACTGCTGCACTATATTGAGCGCTGGGGCACGATGGCAACCAAAGTCGGGAGCGTTATCGCCCATAACGGGACTCAGGAGTTACGGCTAGAAGAAACGGACCGTCAGACCTGGTTGGAATTCTTGACCCCTACTCCAAATTGACCTGCACAAAAGTGCTCTTCCACTGTTCGGGTGTATAGGTTTTCAGGGCTAAAGCGTGAATGCGACCGTCATCCAGGTATTCCTGCAAAACTGCGTAGACTAATTTGTGCTGTTTGATCATGGTCAAACCAGCAAAACGGTCTGAGACGATCAGGGCTTGCAGATGATCGCCCGTTCCGGTGAGGTCTTGCACCTGGACAGCACCCCCAGGAAAAGCGGCGGCAATCAAAGCTTCAACGTGTTCGGTATTCATAGTCGTGAAGAAAGGACTGCTTTAGTTTACTTCTTCTTCTTTGCCCTACGGCCCTCGGCCATAGTTTCATCGGCCAAAGCCATATCGGTCAGCGTCTGGCCTGTAGTCGCCAGGAAAACGTCATCTAAGCTTGGGCGGGCTTGCGCCAGGCTAAAGATGGGTAGCCCTGCCTGGGCTATGGTCTGCTGCACCGAAGAGAGCGCCATCGAACCAGCTTGCACTACGAGGTAAAGCGCATTGCCTTGACTCTTATTGATACCCACTTTCTGAACTTCGGGAAGCACTTTCAGCAGAGCAGAAGCCTTCTCTGCTTCTTCCAGAGGTGTAAATTCGCGAATTCTAATCGTTACCCGGTCGCCACCCAAGTTGGTTTTCAATTGGTCTGGTGTCCCCTGGGCAATCACCTTGCCTCGGTCAATAATGGCGACTCGGTCTGCCAAGACATCAATCTCTTCTAAATAATGACTGGTGATCAATACGGTCGTGCCATAGGCTTTGATCGCTTGCAAAAACTCCCATACTGCTCGGCGACTTTGAATATCCAAACCTACGGTCGGCTCATCTAAGACCAAGACCGCAGGGGCATGGAGCATCGCACAGGCTAAGTCCAACCGTTTCTTCATCCCTCCGGAGTAGCCACCGATCCGGTCATCGGCCCGGTCCGTGAGGTCCAGAATTTCTAGAACCGCCTCAATCCGCTGGGGGATGATCGCACGAGGCAGATGATACAAGTCCGCCTGAAAGGCCAGGAGCTCCCGTCCGGTCAGGATCTTATCCTGTGCCACTTCCTGTGCCACATAGCCAAGATAGGAGCGCGCTCTCCGCGGGTCATCCACCACGGAGATCCCTGCGATGGTCAGGGTGCCTCGGTCCGGTTTCTCTAGAGTGCATAGACAGCGCAAGGTCGTCGTTTTCCCGGCACCATTGGGCCCCAAAACCCCAAAAATTTCTCCTGGCTCAATATCCAAGGAGATTCCTTTTACGGCCTCGATAGAGCCATAGGATTTATACAAATCTTGGATACGTATCGCAGGAGTAGTCACTATGAAATCTTCCTATAGGAGAATCACACTTACCCTTCTAGGTTAATCGGACAGTCTGATAAATGCATCCAATCTCCTAGGACTACCACGAGACTTTCGACGCCGAGAGCTAAAGAATGGCATGGTTCAAGGCACCGAAAGAGGGCTGAGCACCACTAACTCTTGCCGCCCATCAACACGGCTCGGTCTGCTGCATCCGTCTCTTTCAAAAAGACCTTGACCTGCTCATGACGGGCGGTAGGCACCTCTTTGCCGCAATAATCAGGATGAATGGGCAATTCCCGATGACCCCGGTCAATCAAAACCAAAAGCCGAATCGAAGTCGGTCTTCCATAATCATTCAACGCATCTAAGGCAGCCCGAACGGTACGCCCCTTGTAGAGTACATCATCCACGAGGACTACTTTTTTGCCCTGGAGGTCGACGGGGAGTTGGGTCCGCTCAGGCGTCCTCACCCCAATTTCCCGCAGGTCATCCCGATATAGGGTCACATCCAAAGCCCCTACCGGAGGAGCGACTCCCTCTTGTTCTTCTATGAAACGGGCTAGACGGTGGGCCAAGGGAACGCCTCGGGTGTAAATGCCGATCAGGACTAGATCATGAACGCCATCCTGGTCTTCCAAAACCTGGAGGGCCAATCTACGTAGCGTCCTTTCTAGTTCTTCCGCCGAGAAAAGTTCTACAGAAGGAGTAGCGGTCTGAGGTTCACGGGTCATGATTGCCCTTAGCTGGGCTCCAATTCTAACAAGAACACCGGAGTGCTGCCGACCACAGCAAACTAGCGATTGCGATATTGGAGGGCATGGAGCGCATTGCGGCGTAGTCCTTTGGCCTTAACCCGACGCAGGGCCATTCCTCTGCTCCATTGGTCAAAGGTATCGTCATCGATCACGGTTAGAGCTTCCAATCTGGAAGTGAGAACACCTTCCCTGGGAAGAAAATCGGCAGGAATCTCCTTTGCCGACAGCTTTTGATTATAAGGACACACACTTTGGCAAAGATCACACCCGACTACCCAATCCATCAGGGGAAGGTCTGCAGGGAGGGCTTCACCGCGGTTTTCAAGCGTGTGATAGGCGATGCAACGATTGCTATCGAGGACTCCAGGCTGGGGGAAGGCGCGGGTCGGACAATTATCCAAACAGCGTGTGCAGGTGCCGCAATGGGCTGTGGTCGGAGTATCTGCTTCTAGGGGCAAGGTCGTCAGCACCACCCCAAGAAAGACATAGGAACCAAAATCTCGGCTCAACAGCAACGTATTCTTGCCGAGCCATCCCAATCCAGCCCGCTCGGCCCAGGCTTTTTCGAGGACTGGCCCCGTGTCTACATACCAGCGATGTTGATGGTCTGGAGCTTCCTCTTGGAGCCAACGACTTAGGGTTTTCAGTTTGCCCCCCAGCACTTTGTGATAGTCACGCCCCCAGGCATAGCGCGAAATCTTGGCTGTTCCGCTGGGGACCGTATCTTCATCTTCCGTGTAGTAGGAAAGCGCGGTCACAATCACCGACTGCACGCCGGACAAAACTTGCTGAATATTTTGACGACGGGGGTCTTCCATCCAGGCCATATCGGCCTGATATCCCTGCGCTAGCCAGTTTGTTAGGTCCTCTGTCCGTGCCAAGGGAACCCGTGCATCCGCAATCCCCACTTGGTGAAATCCCAAGCTATGGACTTTTTCTTTGATGACGTGGGAATCCAAGAGGACAGTCATGTATTACATTCTCTTGTGCCAATCCCTAAAGGCGATTAACCTTACATGTGCGCTGCTTAGCAGGACTAAACTGTTATCCTCTCTGACAGGCTTCGACTAAGCCACTGGATTGGTCAGAGAGCCTCGGTGCGGACGGAGACAGGCGTGAGGGCTCCTTGACGGTTTACGGTAAAAGCAAGGGTTTGTCCTGGTTTCGTCTTGTCAATGGCCGCTTGGATCTGAGTTCCGTCCGTGACCGGGCTATCGCCTATTTTCACCACTACATCCCCAGGTTCCAGGCCTGCTTTTTGGGCAGGAGAATTGGGCAAGACCTCCTGGATCAAAACACCTGTCTTAGCACTCAGGGAAACTCCACGCTGTTGTAGAGCCTGAAGCACTTCTGGAGAGAGGGTGATCATCTTCACCCCAACAAAAGTGCGCGTAACTTTACCTTGCTGAATAAGCTGCGAACTGATGTCTTTGGCCAAGTCAATCGGAATTGCAAAGCCTAAGCCCTGGGCTCCTTGAATAATCGCAGTATTGATGCCAATGACCCGCCCTTGGATATCGATGAGCGGTCCGCCAGAGTTCCCTGGGTTAATCGCGGCATCGGTCTGAATAAAATTCACCTTTCCATCCGCGATGCCAAGCCGAGAACTAGGACGACTCAGCGCACTGACAATTCCGGAAGTGACCGTATTTTCAAAACCTAAGGGACTACCCAAGGCCACCACAAACTGACCAGAGCGCAAACTCCTCGACTCTCCCAACTCGACTGCGGGCAACGGAGCTGGCGCATCGACTTTCACCACCGCCACGTCTGTAAGCTTATCTACCCCCAGCACCCGTCCTGGGAAAACTCGGTTATCGCTCAGCAACACTTGGACTTTTTGAGCGTTGGCGACTACGTGGGCATTGGTAAGGATCGTGCCATCCGCGTTAATGATGAAACCGGAGCCTTCCCCCCGTCGAATTTCCTGGCGAGGGGTTACCCGTGCGCCAAAAAAATCTTCGATATATTGACGGTAGCTTTCATCTTGGGGCGTTTCTGGAATGACGCTCTCCACGTTAATAGACACAACGCTGGGGCTAACTTTCTCCGCAGCGTCCGCAATGAAATCAGTCCCTAGCGTCCGGGTCACACTATTGCTAGGGGCAACAGGAGCAGAATCCTGGCGTTTGGTAGGAGATTCTGCTGCTGGGAGTGCAGACTTTTGTGGGCTCGTGAGTTGAGGAATTTGCAGATTGCTACAAGCGGTAAGGGATACAAGGCTAAGACCCAAGAGAAAACGCTTATACACAAGAGGTACCGTCATAAATAATGTGGAGGATTTCTATTTACAGCATAGTCAACAAAGGGGTCCCCATGCTGTCTATCAAAAGATAGGCTAGCGCCTGCGGGACACTTTGAGCCTTTTTCGTTGCCGCTTTACAGAAGAAACCAGCGTATCGGCGATAATATGGCTGATGGCACCGAGTTCCAACCCTAAGAGAATCCAGACTACAAACTTCCACTCCCCGTGAACCGTCTGTTTGGTCAGCGTGGGATAGGTTGCTTCTGCGAACCGTCTAGACGGTTCCGCTATTGCTCTGACTACGGGGACACCCCCATACTGCTGAAATCCATAGGCTACCAATCCAGCCAATGCACAAAAAATGATGGTGAGATAGACCAAACGCAGAAAAGTACCTACCAGAACGCCGTGGGAAAGCCGAGAGCGATGAGGAACAAAACGACGGTAGGGCCACCAAATCCAACGCAATAAACCCCATCGCCGGACCTGCACCGAACGAGTGTCGAGGTCAGGACCGAACATGAAGCCACTAAAGAGAAAACTGGCTCCGACCGCACTAGTCACATCCCAACGTCCACTTAGCCACCAGGCCCCGCCCAGGGTTAAGGGGAAGGTCCACCAGGTAATACGGTCATGGGTACGGCCACTGGGCATGAATTACAGTTGTGTATGTATATCCACATTAAAAGGCATGGGTAACTTTTTTGTATAGAGCTTCATACTCTTTGGCAGATTTTTTCCAACTGAAATCCTTGGCCATAGCCCTCTGGACTAACTTATTCCAGGAGTCTTTGTGACGATAGCCTTCTTCTGCTTTGAAGATGGTTGCCAGCAGAGAAGTACTGGCATACCAGTCAAATCCGTACCCTGTACCCGTTTTATTTTCCGGATCATGATAGGTTACCGTATCTTTCAGTCCGCCCGTGAACCGAACCAAAGGGATGCAACCATAACGCAAAGCAATAATCTGACTCAAACCACAGGGTTCAAAGTGACTGGGCATCAACAATATGTCCCCACCGGCATAGGCCAATTGGGCAAGATCATTACTATAGCCCCTGTAGAAACAGAACCTGGCGGGATGACGACTGGCGATAGCCTGTAGTTGAGACTCATAGTGTGGGTCTCCCGAGCCTAAGAGAAAAAACTTACCGGAGCCGAAGGTTAGCCAAGTATCCAGAATCGGCAAAAGCAGGTCCAATCCTTTTTGTTCCACCAGGCGCGTGACCATCGCAAATAAGGGCCGGTCATATTCTTCCGAGGCACTCCAACCACAGCGTTCCAGCAGTGCTTTTTTATTAGCCGCCTTACCCTTCACCACCGTTTTAGCGTCGTACCGGACGGCAATATCTTTGTCCGTGGCAGGATTATAGGTTTCCGTATCGATGCCATTGAGAATGCCGTGGAGCTTAAAACTTTGACTGCGCAAGAATCCGTCTAGTTTTTCGCCATAGGTCGGCGTCTGAATTTCTTCGGCATAGGTGGGAGAGACGACGCTGATCGCTTGGGCCCACCAGCAGCCCAGCGGCAGCAGTAAGACAGGGTTTGAGGGAGGAAATTGCCAACCACGCAAGCCTACTCGGTCCAAGATTCCCCGGTCACACCAGCCCTGATAGGCAAGATTGTGAATGGTGACAATGGATTTGGTGTGGTGATTGCCCAGGGAATAGGAAAGCCAAGGAATAATCGCCGTATGCCAATCATGGCAATGGTATACATCCGGCGTCCAGCCAAGCCGAGCCCATAGATCTATCGCCCCTCGGCAAAACAGAATAAAACGTTCGGCATCATCCCGGTAGCCATACATATAGTCACGGGTGATCGAATTATTATCTAACCAGTACAGGGGAACGGTAGGCGTTCCAGGCAAGGTTGTTTCATAGCACGTAAAAGGCTGATCATGGCTCCAAGCCCACCAATGCTGGATCGCGTCTCCTGGAATCGGGGTGCTATGCAGCCGGGGCGCAACAATACGTACATCATGGCCTAGCGCGGCCAGAGCCTTCGGAAGCGAGCCGACAACATCTCCCATCCCTCCTACTTTTACAAAAGGAGCGACTTCACAGGCGACAAAAAGGATTTTCATGGGGAAATTACTGAGCTTGACCTAGGTTATCACTGCCGAAGACATTGTCTTGTGCCATCTCTACAGGTAAGGCCTTCGCTGCTTTAATTTTCGCCAGTCAGAGCGAACGCTTGTGCCAGAGATGTGTCAGACCGCAATTGTCGGACTTGCTTATCTGCTGCCTTTGCATGGGTGCCGTAAACTGAAAGTATGAGTAAACCAAAGACTCTAACAATCCAACTTTCCGCCGAAGACAGCGACCGCCTTGAAGCTGAAGCTAAAAAGCGTAACTTGCCGCTCGATGCGATGGCGCACGCGATGCTGAGTGAGCGTCTTGCGCAGGTAAAACCGCTCCTTGACCAGCATGAAGCCTTACTGCGATTACGGGAGATTGGTAGAAAAATGCCGCCCATAGATGCAGTCCAACTAGCGCGGAAAAGTCGGGAGGATCTGGAACAGAGAGGAGTCTTCTAATTTAGTGGCAATTGTTATAGATGCTAATCTACTCATTGTTTTGATTAATGGAGACTCCCGTGGGGAGGAGGTTCTAGCCCAATTCACAAAGTGGATAGACCAAGATATTCCTCTTCATGCGCCTGACCTAACTCCCTGGAACTGCACATCCCTAGGATTGAACTTCTGCTTCTTCAGTTCTTCAGCCAGACTTAGTTGGTTGTCCACTCGGTCTACGAACAAGACACCATCCAGGTGGTCCATTTCGTGCTGGATGACCCGAGCAAAAAGACCGGAAGCTTTGAGCCGCTGAGGCTTACCGTAAATATCTTTGAAACTGACCATGAGCTGGGCAGAACGTTGCACATCTCCAAACACATTGGGCACGCTCAAACACCCTTCCTGTCCAACTTCCAAATCTTTGGACAACTCGTGAATTTGGGGGTTGATCATCACAAATGAGGGGTTAGCCGCTTCTTCCGGGTCGGTATCAATGACGATGATCCGCTTGTTAATCCCCGCCTGCGGAGCAGCCAAACCAACTCCGTCATAGCTGTACATTGTTTGAAGCATCTTGCGGGCAATCGAGCGAATTTCATCGTTGATGTTGGTGACATTTTTGCTGTTTTGGCGCAAAACCCTTTCCCCAAGCCTAAAAACTTCGTAAGGGGGCACCGCCAACTTTTCTTTGGAGACGATAAGAGCGAGGGGCATGACAGGAGATGTAATAATTCTTCTTTTATCTTAGCGCCACAGTCCCTACGAACACTAGGGGATGCTACGATCACCACATGACGATTGACCGCGATACTGTGCGCAAAGTGGCCCACCTCGCCCGCTTAGAGCTCTCTGAATCGGAAGAAGAGCTATTTACAGGGCAACTGAATGACATTTTAGGATACGTCGAAGAGCTCTCTGCGTTGGATACCACGGGCGTGGAACCCACCACCAGAGCGATTGAGACTACTAATGTCGTCCGCGAAGATGAATTAACCCCTTGGCAAGGTTTGGAAGAAATCCTCCAGAATGCCCCAGACCGGGAAGACCAATTCTTTAAAGTCCCCAAAATCCTCTGACACGCAAGAGGTTAACGCTACTTCACCAGCGCAGTATGCCCTACATCATCGGTTTTGACCCTGGACGAGATAAATGTGGTATTGCAGTTGTGGATGCAGCTGNGCCCCATCCGGTCCATTATCGACAGGTAATATCCGCAGACCAATCCCTCAACGAGTTGCGAACCCTGCTCTCACGCTTTGAAGTCCATCAAATCTTGATTGGTAATCAAACCGGGTCCAAAGAATGGCAAGCCAAAATAGGCGGTGCTTTTCCAGAACTACCGCTTGTGGTAGTNAATGAGCGTCATAGTTCGGAAGAAGCCCGTAAGCGCTATTGGGATTACTATCCAGCTCAGGGGTTGAATGCTTTGTTGCCCAAAGGAATGCGTACGCCACCGACGCCCTATGATGACTTAGTGGCCTTGGTTTTGATCGAACGTTATTTAGGAACTTCTATTTCAGGCCCTGCTCCGGCTCTGTAGCCAAAGTGGGAGGCACCATATAAGTGCCTTCAAAAGCCAGAGGTTTGGTTTGATTGGGATCCTTCGACTTGACCTGAATCGTGATGCGATGGCGTCCTGGCTTGCTCCGCAATCCATAGACTTTCACCTTAGCCGTTGTGCCGTCTACGGTCTGTTCTGCCAAAAGGAACTGGTCTCCTCCCGCTGGCACGGCACTCGCTCCCCCCGCCAATGCTCGGGCCGCCGCAGAAACATCCACCCCATCGACAAAAACAGTTGGCTCTGTCCATAGAAAATCTTTCAGGGCCAAGGGCCTAGGATCAAAGATAAAGGTCAGCTCTACCGGATTTTTCAGAATAGACCCAGAGGCTGGTTTGCTATCAATGGCTTGAGCAAAACTGGGGAGGGTATAGGATGCTCCCAACGTCGAAATAGCGAGCAGGAGGGGAAGAACGTGCTTCATAGGACCTTCAAGGACAAATGAGTGAATAGGCTTCCAGAAGAGACGTTCTCAGGACGATTACAGTGCCTAGGATTGTCCTCTGTATTGGAATATACATTATGAATTACAGGAAATGATCGGCTCCGTTGAAGGGAATACAGGGTTTGTCGGCTGCCCCTCGGCTGAGCGGAGTCGAAACCCACATTGCTTTTGCTGTCACCACCTTGTCCAGACTAAGATGGCCCCGGATACGCTAAGGATAAAGTCGTGGCTCTATTCTCTGTAGAAGTTTCGTGTGCAGAAGTCTTATGTATTGGCAGCGAACTGCTTCTTGGTCAGATCGTCAATACCAATGCCACTTTTCTGGCGCAGGAGCTGGCAGGACTCGGTATTCCCCATTTCCTCCAGACGGTGGTGGGGGACAACACCGGGCGCATTCATCGAGTTCTAGACCAGATGAGCGAGAGAGGGCCAGGTGTGCTGATCACCACCGGAGGACTAGGCCCTACCCCCGATGACCTTACCCATGAGTCCTTGGCCTCCTACTTTGGGGTGGCGATGGTAGAACATCCAGAAATTTTGAAGGCGCTAGAGCTGCGTTACCAAAAACGCAATCGGGTGATGAGTCCCTCCAATCGCAAACAGGCTTCTTTCCCCGAAGGGGCCATGGTCTTGCCCAATCCAACCGGAACTGCACCGGGGATCATCTGGGAAGCCCGCCCTGACGTTGTGATCCTGACATTCCCTGGCGTGCCCAACGAAATGAAAGCAATGTGGCAGCAAACTGCAGTCCCTTTTTTAACCCAACGCTATGGCAGNCGGGTTTTTTACAGTCGGACCTTACTCTACTGGGGCATCGGTGAATCGGATCTAGCCGAAAAAGCCCAAGCCTTTCTGGACCAGCAAAATCCAACGGTAGCCCCCTATGCCAGCATGGGGGTCGTCAAACTACGGGTGACAGCTTCAGCCCCAGACCGCGACCAGGCTAAAACCATCGCAGAACCAACCGTCCAAGCGCTCAAAGAATTGGGAGGATTGAATTATTTTGGGGAGGATGAAGCCACGTTAGCTTCTGTCGTGGGCGAACTTTTAGCGCAACAAGGACAGACCTTAGCCGTAGCAGAATCCTGCACCGGAGGCTGGTTAGCAAAAGCCCTCACCGATACTTCCGGGAGTTCCCGCTTTTTTGTCGGCGGGGCCATAGCGTACCATAATCAAGTCAAAACCGAACAATTGGGCGTAGATCCCAAAATTATAGAGGAACAGGGTGCAGTCAGTAGCCTCGTTGCCCTCCAAATGGCTCAAGCTATCCGCAAAAATCTACATGCCGATTGGGGGATTGGGATCACAGGAGTATCGGGTCCAACCGGAGGCACTGAGGCTAAACCCGTTGGGTTAGTCCATATCGCGATTGTCGGCCCGGAAGTCGCAGAGACCTTCGAGTATCACTTCGGCGAAGACCGTAGCCGAGAATGGATCCGTTGGCTCAGCGTACAGTCGGCCCTAGACCGGATACGTCATTTTTTGTAAGCGCGCCTTGCTCAATGACTGTCCTAAATCTTAATTGACTTAAATCTTAATCAGTGTTCATACGGCCTAACCAGAGACCGAAAGCCCTGGTAAACAAAAAATCTAAGTGATTCCCTGGAGGACTCGGGGATCACTTAGAGGCGCATATACTAGTATCCACAGGCGATTGGCCTACGGGTCAAAGACCTCTCACACTTATCCACAGGCGTATACTTCTCAGGGGCTTTTTGTGAATCTGATAAACATTGAACACAGAACAAATAGAGCTGCTACTATAGATTTGTTAGGCACTCCGACATCTTAGAAAGGCTATTTCCCGTCATGCGAAAGGCAATCAAGAAAATTCTCGAAGCTATGGAAAAAATCTCTGAGCTTTTTGGCCCTCCTCCTCAACCTGACCTTGTGCCCATTCCTGTGCCCGTTCGAGAGCAATACCCTCGTCGGCGTTAATCGGCTTTGTTATCCATACTGATCCTGCATGGCCCGAACTTAAACCTTTTGGGAGCGCGCGAGCCTGAGATTTATGGGTATTTGACCCTGCCAAAANTAGAAGAACTCTTAAAGACGGATGCCCTTAAATTAGGGGTGTCCGTTGAATTTTTTCAGTCAAATCATGAGGGGGCCCTGATCGACACTATTCAGCAAGCCCTTAACCGCCACGATGGCATCGTATTCAACCCTGGCGGTTATACCCATACCAGTGTAGCCCTGCGGGACGCGATCAGCGGCGTAGGTGTGCCCGTAGTGGAAGTGCATTTGAGCAATATCCATAAGCGCGAATCCTTTCGCCACCATTCATTTATCGCCCCTGTAGCCGTCGGACAGATTTCAGGTTTTGGAGCTGAAAGTTATCGCTTAGGTCTTCAGGCTCTAGTGCATCACTTGGAAGTCTCTCGGTGAGCATTCAGCGCTTCCCGGAAAAGCCGAGTGGAATATTTCAGCTATCGGTGGAGATAATTTACGGGAACTCCCAGGAATCGCCTACCTGAGCATAATCCTGGTGACCGAAGATCGCCGAGGGATGACGGTAAAACTTAAATTCCAGCAAATTATGAAAGGGATCTTCCAGAAAGAACGTACGGTGTTCTAAAGGCAATCCCTCATAGCGCAGTTTGTCCTCCTCATAGAAAGCTAGTCCTTTCTCTTGAGCATGTTTGAGCAAGGCTTCCCAATCCGATTCATCACTAAAAATCAAGCCAAAATGCCGGGGATAGATACCTTTTTGGGGCATAAGTGGCTCTTTCGTCACATGGGCGACTAACTGGTGCCCATGCATATTGAAAATGACAGAATTGGCCGTCTCTCGCCCTATTTCACACCCTAAGTCATTTGCATAGAATTGCTTGGCTTGGGTAAGGTCGCCAATGGGAAAGGCAAGATGAAAGAGTACCTGATGATGCATAACGGACCCAAATCGGTGGACAGCTAACTATTTCTATTGTCCTCTCTCTCGGCCAGAAGATTAAAGCAGAAAAAAAATTTATGAAAAGCTTTGAGCCTCACCCAGGAAGCGCACAAAACACTAGCGCGGTCACAAGCGTTACTGTACCTGTAGAGCATCATGAGGTAAAAAGAACTATGGCGAAACTCGAACTTCGAGACCTCAATAAGACCTATACCCCCACCAGCGTTCCTGTTAAAGACCTGAGTTTGAGTGTGGAGGAAGGAGAATTTCTCACCTTGCTGGGGCCTTCTGGCTGCGGCAAGTCTACGATTTTGCGCTTGATTGCCGGATTAGAACAGCCCACACGGGGACAAGTCATGATCCAAGGGCGCAATGTCAGTAGCGTGGAACCAGGGGAGCGCAATATTGCCATGGTCTTCCAGAGCTACGCGCTCTATCCTCATATGACGGTGCAAGAAAACATTGCTTCTGGCTTGAAGCTGCGCAAACTTGCAGACAGCGATATCCGGCAACGGATTGTAGAAACCGCCAAATTTCTGGGGCTGGAGGACTTATTGGACCGTAAGCCCAGCCAGTTATCTGGCGGCCAAAGGCAACGGGTAGCCGTCGCCCGTGCTTTGGTGCGTAGACCCGATGTGTTTTTGTTGGATGAACCTTTGAGTAACTTAGATGCCCTCTTGCGAGAACGGGTACGGGCTGAACTAAAACAGCTTTTCTCTGCTCAAAAAGCACCTGTAGTGTATGTCACTCATGACCAAACCGAGGCAATGACCTTGTCCACCAAAGTGGCAGTTCTTTATGATGGCAATTTACAACAATTAGACACCCCTCAACGCATCTATACACTCCCCGCGAACCAGTTTGTTGCTGGATTCATTGGTAGTCCTCAAATGAATTTACTCACGGTTCCTTGTCAAGGCGATTATGCCCTTCTTGATGAAATGAAAATACCACTTTCACCAGGCGCTAGAGGCCAGTCCAAAGTAGTCCTCGGTATTCGTCCTGAGCATGTACGGCTTAGCGAACTGGAAGATCTTAATTCAATCCAAGGAACGATCTATTTAGTAGAAAATTTGGGCATGCATAATTTGCTGAGTGTCCGCTTAAAAAATCAGCCTCCGGAAACACTAAGAGTATTATTACCGACCGAACAAACCTGGAGTGGGGAAACGATAAACTTAAGTTTGTCTGTGGAGCATATGCATTGGTTTGATGCTAATTCTGGCAAACGTCTCTAAATAGTGCAAAGTACAAGATCTTTAGGAAGAAACTTCTACAATAGGTGTACTACAAATCTTTTTTAAAGGCGGTCTGTATTATTCAAGTTATTAGGGAAATCGGCGGCGAGTTTGGTCGTTTTAGGAGCCATAGGCTTGGCTTCACCTGCCCAAGTACAGCTCCCGTCCCAGGCAGCCCCTTGACCAAAGAGCTCAGGGCAGGAGGACCCTCTGGAATCACGAGTGAAGCAAGGACAGATTTCTGAGCACTATATGACACGCGTTGATAAAATTCTGGATTTTTGGTTTGCGCAAAGTGAACAAGCAGAGTATGCGCAACGTCGGAAGGTTTGGTTCGCTAAAAATCCAAGCTTTGACCAAACGATTCGCACTCATTTCCAGACAGATTATGAGCTGGCTGCCGCAGGGAAACTCAGGGATTGGCAGGAAACTACTCAGGGCTGTTTGGCCTTGATTTTGCTGTTAGACCAGTTCCCCCGCAACATGTTCCGGGGAGAGGCTCAGTCGTTTACTACGGATAGCCAAGCTCTTGCCATTTCGCAGTATGCTATAGCACAAGGTTTTGACCTAGAATTACCGCCCATTCAGCGGATGTTTATCTATTTGCCCTTTGAACATAGCGAACATCTGGAACATCAAGATCAAGCTGTTCAGAGGATACGAGCCCTTCAAATGGAAGATGTGACGGACTATGCGTTCAAGCACCAAGCAGTGATTGCGCGGTTTGGTCGCTTTCCTCATCGCAACAAGATCTTGGGGCGGGCCAATACTCCGGAAGAAGAAGAATTTCTCAAGCAGCCGGGTTCGTCCTTTTAGTCTTTCTTCACCCTCGCCCCTATGCCATGCGTCCCGCCAAGCAGGGAAGGGTGCCTTAAGATGAATGTTGCCCAACATAAAGAATCCCGTGGGAAATCCCTTACTTGAACTGAATTACGAGCCTGCTATCGAGGCGTTGGGAAGTCAATATTTTGATGAAGTAGAACCTGCTGAATTTCCCAAACATCTGCTCCGGTTTCGCAATGATGCTGTGCTGGCTAAGCTGGGCCTAGAACCTTCTGGGGTAACCGATGAGCACTTTATAGAGGCGCTAGGGAAGTTTCAAGGTAGACGGCCCTTACTGGCCCTGTGCTATCACGGTTATCAGTTTGGAGAATACAATCCCCGCCTAGGAGATGGCAGAGGGTTCCTCTATGGTCAGGTTCGAGGGATAGATGGAGAACTCTACGACTTTGGAACCAAAGGTTCAGGTACTACTCCTTACTCTAGAACGGCGGATGGCAGACTGACCCTGAAAGGGGGCGTGCGTGAAGTACTGGCGTCAGAAGCACTCCATGCTTTGGGCGTTCGCACTTCCCGTTGTCTGAGTCTGATTGAAACGGGAGAACCTCTATTTCGTGTATTTCGTGGGGATGAACCCTCCCCAACTCGCTCATCCCTCATGGTCCGTTTTAGTCGCTCCCATATTCGTTTTGGCACATTTGAACGATTAGATTATCTGGGGCGTGGAGACTTAATCAAAATTCTTTTAGATCACGTTATTGAACAATATTATCCTCATCTGCAAACAGAAAAAGAGGGCTATGCTTTGTTCTATACAGAGCTTGTCGGTAGAACTGCAGAATTGTGTGCTCAATGGATGTCTGTAGGCTTTTGCCATGCAGTTCTAAACACCGATAACATGTCCATTACGGGGGAAAGTTTTGATTATGGTCCCTATGCCTTTATGGATCGCTACAATCCTCTATTTACAGCCGCCTATTTTGACCATTATGGCCGCTATAGCTATGGCAATCAGCCTGCTATCTGCCAATGGAATTTGAAAATGCTCCAAGCCCCCCTAGAAGCGGTGCTTTCTGTGGCTGATATGGAAGTCGGCCTTGCTACTTTTGAGGAGCGCTATAGTGCTGCCTATACACAGAGAATGCTGAGCAAATTAGGATTTAATCAAGCGATTACTCCTGAGTTGCAAGAGCTATTGTCCTTAACGCTTAAATTGCTTAAAGATACAGAAATAGGTTATCACCAATTTTTTACTGAACTTACCGAACATTTTTCTCCTGATTGGCAAAAAGGTCCTGAGTACATTTTCCAAGATAGTTATCTATATCAAGCCGCTTATTCAGAATCTTGGCGAACTCGGTATCACCATCTATTATCCCAGTTCCAAGAACCTGAGATGGCGATTATTATTCAATGCTTACGTCAGCACAATCCCAAGACAGTGCTTTCAAGACCTGCAATTGAGGAAGTTTGGGATCATATTACCTATGATGACGATTGGGAGCCATTCAATACGCTAGTCAAACAGTTACAAAATCCTTATGTTCATTAATTGCCTATCCCGAATCTTATCCGATTAACTCAGCAACCCGTATGGCAGAGGTAATCGCTCCTTCATGCAACCCATCGCCAAGATAAGCTCCCGCATGGTACGTATCATGTTGCCCATTGGTGCGGGCAACCTCATCTCTGTACTTGAAAGCCTCAACCGTATATAGCGGAGTATGGTGCTCTTGCGTATGGAGAATTTTGTCTTTCGCAATCAAATCATCCAGGTTGAATGCCAGGTTATAGGCAAGAGGGGATGATATTCCACAAAGCTGATTAAGATAGGCATTATAACCCCAACCCTTATCTGTTTGGAAAAAATCAAATTCTGATAGGTGCTTGATACCATGCTGGGCGTACATTGAAGTATCCGTATGGATAACTGTGGTTGCCTGGTTGCGCTTCCAGGGAGAAAACCGTTTAGTTTCTTCAGCGGTCGGATCAGACAATAACTCCATCACCTGGTCAGGCGGCGTAGCAAAAACAACTTTGTCAAACTGTTGCGTTTTCCCATCCGACAGCCTAATCGTAACGGGATTAGGAGTTCTAGAAATTTCTGTAACCTCTACCCCGAGTAAAACATCCCCTTTAAAGCGTTCCAGAATTTTTTCAATGTAGGAATAAACTCCTCCTTTAATGCGTAGCCAGTCCACATAAACATAATCCAACATAGCTGGAACTGCTAGGGCTGCCGGAAAATTGTCCATGAGTTCGAAGGGCATCGAGTAACTATACATCGTCAGCAATTTGAGCCAGTCATTCCCAATCGCTGGAATTTTCATAAATTGAGATAGGGATTGATCATATAGTTCCTCCACTTTGGGGGAACGCAATTCTAGCCACAGTCCAAGAGAACGGGCATAGAGACTTTCAAGCCGAAGATATTCGATGATGCGTTGCCATCCTGTGAAGTTCTTCCGGATCACTTCAGGCGAAAGAAAGTGATTCCCATCTTTTAAATACAACGCGGATCCAATTTCGACAGGTTCTAATTCAATGCCTAGTTCTTCCATTAAAGCCAGAAAATTTTGAAACTTACGGGGAAATTCAAGTACGCCTGCTTCTAAAAAAAGTCCAGGCTCCGACTGACTGAAAGGGACATTTTTATTCAAGGTGCGAATATGCCCACCCAAAATCGGTTGTCTTTCAAAAACGGTGACATGATGCTCATTTCTATCGAGCAAATAGGCCGTTACCATACCGCTTGCACCACCGCCAATAATAGCAATTTTCATATTTCACCATTGACCTAAGAGAATGTACGTACCAATCAGTCTTTATAAGCACTTTAGCCCTTCGATAAAATCAAATCTCCCGACAATCTTTGATATAAGAGGGCTCCTGTCCAAAAGGTAGGAGCAAAACCTGGATAACCGGATGAAGCATTACAGAAATAGAAATTCTTGAGCGAGGTCTTATGATTTAGCCTACCTATTCCCATATTGCGGGGCGTTAAGTTAGAACCATAGGAATTCCCCTGAGGACACCAGCAAAATCGCTCATTGGTAGTAGGACTGCCCGTGATTTTGAAAACGATGTGTTTCCGAAAATTGGGGACATAGTTTTGTTCTACGACATCTAGAATAGAATCCAGAATTTCCTCTTTTTTATGGTTATAAGCCTTGCGATCGGTGTCATTTAGTTTTTTGAAGTACTCATAATTAGCAACGGTCAAGAACTCAACGATTTGATGACCTTCTGGACAATCTCGTTTCTCTTCGGTGAGCAAGGTGGGTGTTGTGATGGCAAAACTTGGATTAGAATAATCATTCTTTTCATACATCTGATAAAAAGCTTCATTCAAATCCTGATGACCTGTATGGAAGGTATTCCATTTCCCAAATCCATAGTCTCGGAGATCTATATCTTTTACGACACAGTAAGCCATGTAGTTGGAGGGCGAATAATCGTAATTAAGCTTCTGGCGAATCGAGCTAGAGAAATTTTCTGGTCCGATCATCTGAGCTGCTTTTTTAGGGTCCATGTTGCAGATAATCGTTTTGCCTGTGAATTCATGCGTTCGATGGGTGACGAGATCGGTTGCCTTGACTCCCGTTACTTGTTTATCTTTGACCACGAAATTGGTGACTTCCTGATTGAGTAGAACCTCGCCCCCATGCCTTTCGATAACTTTGACCAAGGATTCAATCACATGCTCAAAGTGCTGCTCAGGATAGAAAGCGCCTTGTTGATATCCTGTGAATAAGATCACCCAGGCGAAGAAAGAAAGTTGGTCTGGGGGTAGCAGAAAATCAGGCCATTGCAGGGCTAAAAGGGTTTGCGCTTCTTGCGGTAGGTCAAACTTATCGAAAACATCCTGAAGCGTACTGTTCAGATAGAGGAAGGCACAGAAAACTTCATCCAAATGCTTGACTGCATCCGCAAAGTTCACGGGAGGGGATAATTTCCTCATGCCCTCACTGGTTTTTTGGACTTCCACAATAAATTTACGAATTTTCTCTGCATCCTTAGGGAAGAGTGCAGAAAGTCGATCGATCAGCTCACGGTTCTCGGAGGGAATTTCCAGGGAATAGCCCGGCATCCGCATGTGATCAAAACCGCTAGGGTCATACCGCGTGAAGGTCACGTCTGTAGCTAAGCCCAGTTTTTTCAGGACTTTTTGGACGGTTTGCCCTTCCCCACAGTCCCAAACGTAATGAAATTGAGCATTAAAAGTATATTTTTTGGCCATGGTAAACGTATGACCAAAACCGCCTGGATGTTCATGGGCCTCTAAAATCTGCACGGTTTTCCCAGAGTTTGCCATCAATGCCCCAAACACCAGGGCCGACAATCCACTGCCTACAATCAGGTAATCCGCTTCCATACAACGTTTCCCTCAAGTATTTGATTCTTTAGGACTTTTGTTAACCGATGGACAGTGCCCCTACCTGGGGCATTGATACTAGCTAGCCTATAGGAACCTTTTGGTATTCATTGGTACCGTCCTCCACCAAGGTTCTGCCAAGCGTCATAAGAAGAACAGATAAACCTGAAGCTAGCTCTGGAAGAACTTCTCCTCTTGAATTGTTTCTTTTCTAAGGTTAGATGCCAAATATGAGGAACTTGTGAGGAAGGTCTTCTACTAATTTTTAATGAGTGTGTATTATAGAGATCCTTATAGAACAGACATTTCAGACACCTAATTTAGGGCAAGACGGAGTCGGAATTAGTATAACTCCCGAAGTAATTGATGTGCCTAATATAGTACGGACTAAAAGTCGCCAATGCCGCGAGAGTAATCGTCCTAGGGGATCGGCTCACTAGTCAACTCATCGAGCCGGATCAACTGGGTGATGAGCGATTGGGCTAAAATAGAACCAGTGTTGAGAGGACAAGCTTTTATGCTCAGTGATGAACTCGGAATGCAACTGCATGATCGCGAGACGATTGGTGAACCGCTAACCGCCTAGGAAAAAGCGCAACTTGAGGCTTGGTATGCCCAAAAAGATGCGGTCTCGAAGCGGCCCAAGTGCCTCTGCCGAATTTAGTTGTGCTGCAAGATCAGGTCGATACCGTTATCTCGCAACTCATCATTGGCGTCCAGCAACTCCAGTAGATTACCCAAGAAAATAAATCATTGCGCGAAGAGATCGCCGAAATTAAACAGCAGCTTGCTATTCCCCGATCGGCATGAGTTTGGCTGCCTCAATTAGAGAACAGGTTCGTCGCCGCGCTCAGTACCCTTGCGAATTTTGTGGCACTACCGAGATCGATGCTGGTGGAATGCTAACGCTCGATCATTTCCAGCCCCGCGCTAAAGAAGGCTCGGATACGCTAGAGAATTTGAGCTATGCTTGCATCACCTGTAACCAATGCAAACAAGACTACTGGCCTCGAACAAAAACGGCACCGATACTCTGGAATCCCCGCCAAGAATCTGCCAGCCAGCATTTCGTTGAACAAGAAGATGGCCAATTGACCGCACTCACACCACAAGCGGATTCCTTCAGTCCGCTGCACCAAAATTGTTAGTCAACTTTGTAGAGTAATCAATCATTTCTTTCTAACTCAAACGTTTGCTCAATGCATAATTCACCCTTGAATTCCACCTCATCTGATCGTATTAGGTTCATTCCTAAACGTCTAAGCAGATTGACAGATGGTTCATTTCGCATGTCAGTTATACCGACAATCTTGTTGATAATTCCAATCTCAAATAGTGAATTAATTAGAGCTTGAATAGCTTCTTTGGCATATCCTTTGCCTTGCCCATCGTGACTCAAAGTAAAACCAATTTCTACGATTGTTGAATTTTTAATGTAAATCTGCATCCCCATGTCACCCAAGAGGAGGTTGGATAGCTTGTGTGCAATCGCAATTTGAAACCATTCACCTGGTTTCCCGATCTCTCCTGTGTGCATTTCGCTAATAAAGGATTGTGCTTCAGTGTAGGAAAGCACTGACCAATTGGAAAAGGTTTCAGATCAATGGCTCAAAATTATACGAAGCGTTGCTATCCCCCTTCTTGAGTTGGTTCAGGTTGGGAAACATCTAGCAAATTTTAGAAGTAAGCGAATATCTCCTTTGACGCGGATTTTGCGAGTCAGAATTGCCAAGACAATGTTTCGCTCTTTTCGCAAAAAACCAATCCAAGTTTTACTGTCTGCTTTGACGACCAAATTAGGTCTGTCAACCAGACCCTCGTGAACTTCACAAGACTGATTGGAAACAATGACCGTAAATTGGGAAAATTCCTGCCCAGTAAACAAGAAGTGGTATGTAGTGTTGAGACCTTTCGCTTGATTCGGTTGAAAGACTAAGGATAAGCCATACTTAAAGCCGGCAATGGAAATTGGCGTTAGACTATTGCGAACTCGCTTGATCTGTTTGTGGGGAAAGCGTTTAGCCGCGTGGGCTTCGGCATCTGACCCAGGAATGACATAAACCGTCTCGATTTTATCTTGCAGGGGCTTGACGACCTCTTGAATAAATTCTTTGCGATTATGCAAAAAGGGAGCCATCACATCTTCCCCCGCAGGACAGGCAGCAAGGCAGTAAGCCGCTTTATAGTTGGCGCCAAAGGACAAACTTTGCCACATGGTTGCGGAGTCCGCCTCCCCGACTTTGCGCTCATAGTCCTTCGCCGTCTTGCTTTCGGCGATATTCTTTGCCCAATCGGTAAAGCCACCTAAAAATTCGCGATAGTTGTGGGTATAGCAAGCCGAGAAATTGAAGCTACCATCGCCCCCGATCGCCCCCACCGGGCAGGCAGCTACACAGAGCTTGCACTCCACACAGGGGTTGTAATCAATCGGTTGATTGTACTCCGTCACCTCCGCATCCATGAGCACGGTACCCAACAGAATGAAGTTGCCAAATTTCGGATGAATCACATTGCGATGAATACCCATGTGGCCCAATCCGGCGGCGACGGCGATTGGTTTGTGAGAAACAACCCAGACATTTTTTTCGACGTTGAGATAGTCTTGGGCTTCCATGGGAAAGCCCATGGCTGGGTTCATGGCTCGAATCCCCCGATTTTCTAATTCCCGGACAATTTTACGGGCAATCATATTCACCTCTTCCCCCGTGTGGTGAAATTCTACATTGGCGACGGAGCGGGCAGGATTACGCACATTATCCCGATTCATGCGACAGACAAAACTAATCAAACTTTTTGTCTGTGGAAAAGCCTGTAACAGCTTAGCCCGCTGATCGTCTATTTCGGGTTGATTGATACTCACAAAACCCACATCATCAACGCCCAAATCTAAGCAGAATGAACGCAACCAATTGCGATCGAGGGACGATGAAATCGTATTTTGAGGATTCTGCTCCTGAGATTTTTGTTGTGCTCTCAAAAGCTTTACGGTGGGATGGTCATCAAATTTTGCCATGAGATTAGTCCTTTAGTTTCTAGTATTAAAGCCAACGACGAACCTGGGTTTTGTAGCGGAGATATTCATCGCCAAATTTGCGCTCTAGGTAAACCTCTTCGCGCTGAATGACTCCGATTTGCACAACCACTAAGAGCGGTAACAACAGGAGCAACGCCCAAAGCGCATTGAATAGCAAACTGATACCGATATAAAGCAACGTGAGAGACAGATAAAGCGGATTGCGGCTCAAACGAAAAACCCCATCCGAGACAATCGCTGTAGCTGGTTTTGCCGGGTCGATCGCCGTTTGTGCCCGTGTCATCGTCCGAAATGCGGAGGTCGAAAACCAGCCCGCGCCAATCATCGCGATCGCTGCCAAAGGCAGAGCGATTGGGAGCGGCAAAAAGCTGACTGGAAAAATGAAACTGATGACTAATCCAATCGCGAGGGTAACCCCATAGAGGGCTGGTGGAAAGGCAATGACTCCAGGGTTATCAGACATTTGTTCATTCATGGTCAGTTACCTCTTTTTCATCAATCAATTCGTTGACAATTCCATCAATATTCATCTCAATCAAGAACTCCAGTGGGTAGTTGGGATAGCGAGTTAGCATGGTGTCTTTGATATGTGCTTTTGCATCATCCGAAACTCCATCAGAGGTGAAGCGATCGCGGACAAGCTGATAGAAAAACTGAATATACTCCCGCTGCCCATCTAACGCATCCAGATTGCCCTCTGAACCATGTCCTGCATACACAATTTCAGTCGCACCATACGTGTTTTTGACATATTCAATTTGTTCTACCCAAGCCTTTGAACGTCCCTCCGCTAGCCAAGGATGGACGTTGTGATAGAGCAAATCTGAAGCAATCAAAGCTTTTTGTGAGGGTACATAGATCACCGTAATATCCGATGACTCACCCGCACCCAGATCGTCAATCACCAGATTTACCCCATCGATGACCAGGTCTTCTTTTGAGTTGACCATTCGATTGGGCAATATCGTGAAGTCAGGAT
>JGI20200J14955_1000042_pt1 | contig 25551 bp, 23 predicted proteins | sample NGESurshal092012_FD_14955 | JGI IMG/M metagenome (IMG submission 14955) | reverse complement strand
GGGAGCCGGCGGGGAGGCGGCAGCCGGTGCGGGCGCCGTGGCGACGGGCGCGGGCAGCGGAGCGGGCGCGGCCGGGGCCGGTCCCGTCCCGGCGTCGGCGATGAGCGGGTTGGTGCCGAAGCGGACCTCCGCGTCGTCGGTCAGGCCGTCCAGGTCGGTGTCGTTCGACAGCGGGTTGGTGCCCAGGGTCGCTTCCATGCTGTCCGACAACCCGTCGTGGTCGGTGTCGCCCTGGCCGGGATCGGTGTGGATCTGCTTCTCGTACTCGTCGGACAACCCGTCCTGATCGGTGTCGAGCACACCGTTGCGGACGTTCTGCGCGTGGTCGCCGAGGCCGGACACCCCGGCGATCCCGGGAATCGAGCCCGCAGGCGTGCCGGCCGCCCATTCCGCGGCGTCGCCGATACCGTCGTGATCGGTGTCGGCGGCCAGTGGATCGGTGTGGCTGGACAGCGCCTCGAACCCGTCGGTCAGCCCGTCGTGGTCGGTATCCGCACTCAACGGATCGGTGCCGGCCAGTCGCTCGAAGGCATCCGTCAGCCCGTCATGGTCGGTATCCGCCGCGGACAGCGGGGCGCCCGGATCGATGGCGTAGCCGTTGGAGGATCCAGCTGCCGCCGACGTGGGTGGCGCAAAGGAGGCGGCGGGCGCGGTCGCCGGTGGCTGGGTCGGTCCGGGCGCGGTCGGCGCGACGGGTGCGGCGGTCACCGGTCACCACCAGCAGCCGCGGCCGTCGACCCGCCGGCACTGGGCCGAGGCGGTCGAGGTCCATTCCGGATTACCTGTGTCACGTGATGAATCCCATCAATGCGTCCAGACGCTGCCGAGGTTCTCGGCGTCGGGAATCCTCACTCGTCAGGGTAGCCGCGCAGGATGATTTCGCGATGTCACTTCCTGTCCGGGATCGCCGACCGGCGGCGGCCCTCGGCCTCGACGGAGCGCCGGGTCGCGCGGATGCGGGCCGGTGGCGACCGGTGCACACTGGGCATCGCAGGCGAATTGTGCCTGTCCTGCAACCTGACTCGGCACTTCCCCCGCCGTCCGGCAGCATCCGACACCGACCGGAGACAACCATGACCGACCCGAATCCCGCTGAGTCAGCGACCGGCCCGAATCTCTTCACGCTGAATGGCCAGGGCTTATTCGTGACGCTGGCGTTATCGGGCATCGACGGAAGGCCGCGATTGACCTACCAGGATTCCAGCAGTTCGCATTCGTTCACCGGCGAGGAGATCACCACGGAGGAGATCTCCATCGGCCGGGTCGCAACGGTGACGACGCTCGGGACGGTCGACACCGGGTTTACGACATTCAGTCTCGTTCTGCCGGTGGTCTCCGCGACACCCGGGCAGCACACGGTGTCCACGATCGGCATCACCACCATGCACCGCACCGTTCTGGGTGCGGTCGGCCACGGTCAGTTGACCAGCTATCACGTCACGACGCTGAACGGCTCGGCGAAGACCGTCGAATCCTGACCGCCTGACCCAGGCCCGGCCGCTGGCGCATGACGACGGCGATGCACACCCGGCACGGTGTGGCCAGTGCATCCGTGCGATTGGCGAAATAGGTTGCCGCGCTGCGGCTGTCGAGGAAGTCCACCGCGATGAGGCCGGCTGCGGCGAGGGCCGAGCTGCAGCGGGGCGATCGGATCGTCGAGGATCCGCGCCGGATCGTCGACGAGTTGGTGCGCCGCCCGCAACCAGGCCGCCGCGGCGGACGTTCCGCAGTGGCGTCCGTTCCGCCAGGGCATCGGGCCCTGGTCCTGCCGGCGGGATTGGGCCGGCGGGACGGCGCCGGCTGGACCCACGGTCCGCCCGGCCCGGAGTCCGCTACTCGGACGAGGACCCCAGCGTCACGGTCACCGTCGCGCTGTCCGCGCCACGGGTGTAAGTGATCGACAGCTGGCTGTTCGGCGCCGCCGAACGGATCGCGGCGACCAGCGCGTCCGAGGACTCCACTTTCAGGTCACCCACCTTGGTGATCACGTCGCCGACCTGCAGGCCGGCCGCCTCGGCACCGCCACCGGCGGTTAGCTGGCTGACCTTCGCGCCGGAGGTCAGCAGGGCGTTGCCGTTGACAGTGGCATCTCCGACGGACGCACCGAGCACGGCGTGTGACGCCTTGCCGGTCTGGATGATCTCGTCGGAGATCCGCTTCGCCTGGTCGATCGGGATGGCGAAACCGACCCCGATGGAGCCGGCCTCCCCACTGGCCCCGGAGGACAGCGACGCGATGGCCGAGTTGATGCCGATGACCTTCCCGTTCATGTCGACCAGCGGCCCGCCGGAGTTGCCCGGATTGATGGCCGCGTCGGTCTGGATCGCGTTGATCACGGTGGCCTGGGTGGCAGTCTGGTTCTGGGTCTGACCGCGACCCGGAAGTTGTTGCTGTGGCTGCTGTTGCTGCGCATCCGAGGTGGCGACGGGCCGGTTCAGCGCGGAGACGATGCCGGAGGTGACCGTCGCGGACAGGCCCAGTGGAGAGCCGACCGCAACGACGTCCTGACCGACCGCCAGATCGGCCGAGGTTCCCAGCGTGGCCGGGGTGAGCCCGGACACCGACTGCGCCTTGATCACCGCCAGGTCGTCGGTCGCGTCGGCCCCGACGACCGTCGCGGCGGCCGTGGTTCCGTCGTTGAACTGGACCTGCAGGTCGCTGGCCCCGGCGATGACGTGATTGTTGGTCAGTATCAACCCATCGGCGGACAGGATCACCCCCGAGCCCTCCCCCTCTGAGTTGGACGAGCTGGACAGGATCGAGACCACGCAGGGCAGAACCGTCGCCGCCACCTTCTGCACCGAGCCGGCGGGGGCGGCCGCCGCGCTCGCGGCCGCTGAGGTCGACGTCAGCTGCGAAGAACTCGAACCCGATCCAGAGTTGGAATTGCTGATCGACGAGGCCAGCGCCCCGCCGCCAAATCCGACGAGGAGTGCCACGGCGACGGTCGAGGCGGCGATCAGGCCGGTGCGTCGCCTGCGTGTCGGCGTGGCGTCCAGCATCGCCGTGGCGCTGGGAGATCCGGTGGGCGGCGGGTACCCGGGTCGGAAGGCCGAGGTCGGCTGGTTTCCGGTGGTGGGTTGGTAAGTCGATCCCTGGTGATCGCCGGTGGGTTGGTAAGTCGGTCCCTGGTGATCGCCGGTGGGTTGGTAAGTCGGTCCCTGGTGATCGCCGGTGGGCTGGTAGCCGCTCGTCGGCTGGTAGCCGCTCGTCGGCTGGTAGCCGGTGGTCGGCTGCCGGCCGGTGTCCGGGCGACCCCACGTTGGTTGTTCTTGGCGCTGCTGGGACGGCATCCACCAGCCTTGCTCGGTGGGAGTGCCCTGCTCGGACCGGTGGGGGTTGCTGCCCAAGGCGGAAGTGCTGGCGACGGGTACGGCGGCGTCGGGAGTGACCTGGTGAGCGGGGGCCTGGTCAGCAGGGGCCTGGTCAGGGCCGTGCGGTGTGTCGCCATGCACTGGTGACGCCGGTTCGGATGGTGCGGAGGGAACGCCGGGGCGCTGCGGAATGTCCTGACTCATAGGCCTCACCGTCATCCGGTCCGCTGTGCAAGTCATGTGTGAACGGTCGGATAGGAACGGACAGCCGCTGAGCGTTGAGCGCGGGTTGCCGACGTGAACGTAGTTGAGGCGACTTATCCCGCGTGCGCCGGCGCCATTCGCGGGATGACTCGCCTCAACTTCTTGATTCGGCCGGCCGGGAAGGACCGCACGGAAAAGTCTGCCGAACTGCTGTCGATTTCGATCGGGCTGCTCCGTCTTGTTGGTGTTCGCACCAGCCGACCGGTCTCACCCAGAAGCCGGCAGAGGGAAGGAAGCACGAAGATGGCAAAGTTCGCGTATCTGTTCACCGGAGGCAGCATGGCGGCCACCCCCGAGGAGCAGGCGAAGATCATGCAGGAGTGGGGAGCCTGGTTCGGTGAGCTCGGCCCGGCGATTGTCGACGGCGGCAATCCGTTCGGCGCGTCCGCGTCGATGCTGGCCGACGGCACGGTCACCGGCTCCGGCGCATCCGGCCTGGGTGGCTACACCCTGATCACCGCCGAATCGCTCGCGGATGCGACCTCGCTGGCCAAGGGCTGCCCGGTGCTGGCAGGTGGCGGCACGGTGGAGATCTACGAGGCACTGGACATGTGACGGGCCAGCGGGGGCCGGCCGGGCGGGATCGACACGCAGCAGCGCGCGATCCCGTCAGGCGCCCGCTGCCACCAGCACGAAATCGGTGGCGAAGCCGAGGAACAGGCCGAGCAGCAGCGCCCAGCAGAGCACGTCCTTGCGGCCCAGCTTGTCGGCCACCTTCAGCAGCTGCATCACCACGTACAGGATCGATCCGGCGGCCAGCGCCAGGAAGCCGACGGACAGCATCTCACTGACGACGGCCTGGCCGAGCAGGGTGCCGACGAACGTCGGGCCCCCGCCGATCAGCCCGAGAACGGCGAGGAACTTCCAGCTCGGCCGCTCCGGCGCACCGGCCAGCGGAGCCACGATGCCGAAGCCCTCGGTGGCGTTGTGCAGGCCGAAGCCGATGATGAGCATGATGGCGAGGTTGATCTCACCGCTCGCCGCGGACTGGCCGATGGCCAGGCCTTCGGAGAAGTTGTGCAGGCCGATGCCCACTGCGATCAGCAGCGCAAGGTGCCCCTCCGCGGTCATCGTGCTGGTGGCGCGCACNGGTTTGAGCTCCGCCGCGGAGGCGGCACCCGGGCCGAAGCCGACCGTCGGTCCGGTGTGCAGCCGCGATCGGGCCATCCACTTGTCGTAGTAGACCAGGCTCATCAGGCCGGCGCTGACCCCGACGACGAGCACGCCGGCCAGTTCCACGAACCGCGACCACGGCCCGCTCTGGTCGACCGCAGCCGCCACCAGGGCGGTCTCGACCGGTTCGACGGCGTGCGAGAGCACGTCCCACAGCAGGAACACCAGGATGCCGATCGCGGTGCCGTTGAGGAACACCCGCAGCACCGGCGACGGGGTGCGCAGCCGACCGAAGGGCAGCCCCAGGAAGATGGTCAGACCCGCGATTGCGCCCAGCAGGGCAATGCTCCACGCACTCATGACGCCGGCTTCCCCTCGGATGCAACCTAGCCTTACCTAACGCCGGCCAGTGTGCTGCCCGCACCCGGCCGGCGTCAAGCAGAGCATCAGCCCATCGCCGCCGCCGGGGCGTCGACGGCCGCGGGCGCCGACCGAACCACCAGCGCCCCCGGGTCGTCGTCGTTGACGTCGACCCGGACCGTCTCGCCGTCCCGGATCCGGCCGGCCAGCAGCTCCTTGGCCAGCTGGTCGCCGATCGCGGACTGGATGAGCCGGCGGAGCGGACGGGCACCGTAGAGCGGATCGAAGCCGCCGATGGCCAGCCACTCCCGCGCCTCGCGGGAGACCTCGAGGGTCAGCCGCCGGGCGGCCAGCCGCTTGCTCAGCACCTGTACCTGGATGTCGACGATGGCGGCCAGCTGCTCGGTGTCCAGGGCGTGGAAGAACACGATGTCGTCGAGCCGGTTGAGGAACTCGGGCTTGAACGCCACCCGGACCACCGACATCACCAACTCCTTGCGCTGCTCCTCGCTCAGGCTCTGGTCCATCAGCGCCTGGCTGCCCAGGTTCGACGTCAGGATCAGCAGGGTGTTCCGGAAGTCCACCGTCCTACCCTGGCCGTCGGTCAACCGCCCGTCGTCCAGCACCTGCAACAGGATGTCGAAGACGTCCGGGTGGGCTTTCTCCACTTCGTCCAGCAGGATCACCGAGTACGGCCTGCGACGGACCGCTTCGGTGAGTTGGCCGCCCTCGTCGTACCCGACGTATCCCGGCGGGGCGCCGACCAGCCTGGCCACCGAATGCTTCTCGGAGTACTCGCTCATGTCGATCCGCACCATCGCCCGGGGGTCGTCGAAGAGGAAGTCCGCCAACGCTTTTGCCAGCTCGGTCTTGCCGACGCCGGTCGGGCCGATGAACAGGAACGAGCCGGTCGGCCGGTCGGGATCGGAGATGCCGGCCCGCGAGCGGCGGACGGCGTCGCTGACCACCCGCACGGCTTCCCGCTGCCCGACCACCCGGCGGCCCAGCTCGGCCTCCATGCGGAGCAGCTTCTCGGTCTCTCCCTCCAGCATGCGGCCGGCCGGAATGCCGGTCCAGGCCGCGATGACGGTGGCGATGTCGTCCGGGCCGACCTCCTCGCTGACCATCGGGGCTTCGTGCGTGTCGGCCTCGTCCTCGGCCGAGATGGCCTGGGACAGCTCGCGTTCGAGTGCGGGGATGCGCGCGTACAGCAACTCGGAGGCCTTGGCCAGGTCACCCTCACGTTGCGCCCGCTCGGCCTGCATGCGCAGCTCGTCGAGCTCCTTCTTCATCTCCCCGACCCGGTTGAGCCCGGACTTCTCCTGCTCCCAACGCGCCGTCAGCGAGGACAACTGCTCGCTCTTGTCCGCCAGGTCGCGACGCAGCCGACCGAGCCGCTCCACCGATCCGGGATCGGATTCCTTCTGCAACGCAAGCTCTTCCATCTTCAGCCGGTCGACCTGCCGCTGCAGCTCGTCGATCTCCACCGGCCGCGAGTCGATCTCCATCCGCAGCCGGGACGCCGCCTCGTCGATCAGGTCGATGGCCTTGTCCGGCAGGAACCGGCTGGTGATGTAGCGGTCGGACAGCGTCGCCGCCGCGACCAGTGCGGAGTCCGCGATCCGGACGCCGTGATGCGCCTCGTACCGCTCCTTGATGCCGCGCAGGATGCCCACGGTGTCCTCGACACTGGGCTCGCCGACGAATACCTGCTGAAAGCGCCGCTCGAGCGCGGCGTCCTTCTCGATGTGCTCGCGATACTCGTCCAGCGTGGTGGCGCCGACCATCCGCAACTCACCCCTGGCGAGCATCGGCTTCAGCATGTTGGACGCGTCCATCGCGCCCTCGCCGGTGGCACCCGCCCCGACCACCGTGTGCAGCTCGTCGATGAAGGTGACGACCTGGCCGTCCGAGCCCTTGATCTCCTCGAGCACGGCCTTGAGCCGCTCCTCGAACTCGCCGCGATACTTCGCGCCGGCGATCATCGAGCCCATGTCCAGCGAGATCAACCGCTTGCCCCGCAACGATTCCGGGACGTCACCGGCCACCATCCGCTGGGCGAGACCCTCGACGACGGCGGTCTTTCCGACGCCGGGTTCGCCGATCAGCACCGGGTTGTTCTTGGTCCGCCTGGACAGCACCTGAACCACCCGGCGGATTTCCGAATCACGCCCGATGACGGGGTCGATCTTGCCCTCCCGGGCGCGCTCGGTCAGGTCGACGCCGTACTTCTCCAGCGCCTTGTAGCTGCCCTCCGGGTCCTGCGAGGTCACCTTGCGATCGCCGCCGCGCACCACCGGGAAGGCCTCGACCAACGCGTCGGTCGTCGCGCCGAGACCGGTCAGCAGGTCGCCGACGTCGGTGCCCGGGCGGGCCAGGGCGGCCAGCAGGTGCTCGGTCGACAGGAACTCGTCACCGGAAGCACTCATGATCTGCTCGGCGCCGGTGAGGATGTTGGCCACCGCCCGGGAAAATCCGGGCTGGGCGACGGTGCTGCCACTGACCCGCGGCATCCGGGCCAGGAACGCGTCGTTCCGGCTCTTCACGACGGCCGGGTCGGCACCGACGGCGCGCAGCAGGCCCGGGGCGGTCGAGCCCTGGGTGGCCAGCAGAGCGCCGAGCAGGTGCGCGGGCTCCACCGAGGAGTGGCCGGCGGTGGTGGCGGCGCCGGCTGCCGCGGTGACGACCTCGCGGCTCTTGGTGGTGAAGTTGTCGAGATTCACGGCTGGTGGGTGACCCTTCCTGTGCTGATGACGCTGGCGCTGTGGCTGGCGGCCGTCGACCCCACCGGGGGTAGTCCGGCACTACATAATCCAACGCACGAAAGTTGAGTGTATTCCGCTCAACTCTTGAACTCCATTGTCCTCCGGATCGAGGACCGTCGCATCCGGCTTCCCGGGCCCCGCTGGGTGCGTTCGTCGCGACGTTGGCCCCCTGTCGCGATCGGGTGGTCCTGTCCCGCGTTCGAACGCCCATCGGTCGGCGCGCACGGTGCCGATGGGGGCGGTGTCCGGCCGGGCAGCCTCAGTTCTCCTCGTTGAACACGATGCCGAGCTGACGGCGGATCTCGTCGATCACCCGCATGGTCGCGATCGACTGGTCGAGCGTCCGCAGCGGTGATTCCAGCTCGCCGGCCGCGATGCGCCTGGCCACCTCGGCAGCCTCGAAGCAGAGCGCCTCATGTCCGACCTGCCGTTCGGTGTAGGTCAGTACGTCACCGGTCACCGACGTCAGCGTCATGTCGCCCGGCTGGTAGAACGGTCCCGGAATCGTCAGTGTCGCAGCGGTTCCGGCAATGACGGCGGTCGTCGGCGTGTTGCTGAAAACGGTGGTGGTGAGAGAAGCCAGATTGCGGCCGGCGTCGGACAGGACGGCCGCCACCTGCCCGTTGACTCCCGCAGGATGCGGTTGACCCGCCGCCAGCACCCGCTCCGGCGGGCCGAGAACCCAGGTGGCGAAGGAGATCGGGTAGGTGCCGAGGTCCAGCAACGGACCGCCGGCCAGGTCGTGTCGCAGGATCCGGTGGTCGTCGGCGAAGTACTCGCCGTGGTCGGCCTGTACCGTCCGGATCTCACCCAGGGCGCCGGATTCCAGCAACTGACGGATGACGTCGAACTTCGGCAGGAACATCGTCCACAGCGCCTCCATCAGGAAGAGCCCACGGGAGCGCGCCAGCTCCGCGAGTTCGGCGGCCTGGCCGGCGTTCAACGCGATCGGCTTCTCCACCAGCGTGTGCTTGCCGGCGTCCAGGGCCAGCCGGGCGCAGGGGTAGTGCGCGTTGTGCGGGGTCGCGATGTACACGACGTCCACGTCCGGGTCGGCGAGCAGTTGCGCGTACGACCCGTACGCCCGCTCGATCCCGTGCGCGGCGGCGAAAGGACGAGAACGGTCGATATCGCGGGACCCGACGGCCAGCACCTGCTGGCGGGTGTTGCGCTGCAGCGCGCCGATGAACCGCTCGGCGATCCAACCCGGCCCGAGGACCCCCCAGCGCAGCGCGGGCGCGTCCATCGGGTCGGGCGTGCGCGGCGCCGGGAGGGCGGTCGGGAACGTGGACATGATGTGCTCCAGGGTTTCGGACGCTCGGCGGGTGGCTGGTCAGGTGGTGCGAACGGTGACGACCGCGCCGTCGCCGTGCATCGAGACGATGACGGCCTCGGCAACCGCGCTGGCCAGCAGTCCGTCTCGGGCGGTGGCCAGCGGGGTGGGTGTTCCGCCGACAACCGCGTCGATCCAGGCCTGCAGCTCGAGCCGGTAGGCGTCTGCGAACCTGGGCCGCTAGTCGGCAGCGTAACCCACGGTCCGCCCGCGGTTCCGGTCGGCGAACATCGTGACCGGCTTGCCGACGGCGAGAACGCCCTGCTCGCCGACAATGTCGCACCGGACGTCATACCCGTACCGGGCGTTGAGAAACACCTCTATCGTGCTCAGCACCCCATCGGCGGTCCGCAACAGGATCAGCTGCGGATCTTGGAACTCCTGTCCTGCCGGCAGCGATCCGGTCGGCCGCGGTGCGTGCCGGCTGACCTCGGTGATGGCCGAGTCCAGCAGCCACGGCACGGCGTCGAACTCGTGCACCGCCGATCCGGTGACGCTCGACTCGTCGGACGCGCCCGGCGCCGAGCTGCCGTCGCGGCTGATGCAGTGCAGCAGTGGCCGTCCGATCGCGCCGTCGCGGGCTCAGGTCGATATCGGCAACCATGCTGACCTCGGCGCCGGACACCCTGCGCTGCAGGGTGTTCAGGTGATCGGCACCCATGATCCCGGCGCCGATCACCCCGACCCCGACCGTCATGCCACCGACACCCAACCGCCGATGGCCGCCGACTCGATCATCGCGTCCAGCGCGGTCGCACTGCGCACCGCGTCGTCCAGGGTGCTGCCGTGGGGGGTGCCCTCCGCGATGGACCGCAGGAAGTTGTTGGCCTCGATCACTTTGAGGTCGTCGTACCCCATGCTGGTGGCCGATCCCGGCTGGAACGCCGCGTAGTCCCCGTCTGCCGGACCGACGAACAGGGTGCTGACCGGCTGGTCCTGGTACTTGCTGCCGGTCCCCAGTTGCAGCTCGCCCATCCGGCGGAAGTCCCAGAACACCGCACCCTTGGTGCCGTGAATGTCGAAGCCGTAGTTGTTCTGCTCACCGACCGCGACCCGGCTGGCCTCCAGCGTCGCCCGGGCACCGGAGGCGAACCGCAGCAGGCTGGAGGCGTAGTCCTCGTTCTCCACCGGCCCCAACTCACCACCGGACGCCGCCGTGACCACTGGTCGCGCCACTGGGCCGCGGCCGCCGCGCGATGAAGGTCGCGGTGTCGCAGACCAGCGAGTCGATGTCGCCGAGCAGGTACCTGGCCAGATCCACCCCGTGCGAGGCCAGGTCGCCGAGCACCCCGCTGCCGCCGCGCTCCCGCTCGAACCGCCAACTCAGCGCACCGTCCGGGTGCGCCGCGTAGTCACTGAAAAACCGGAACCGGGCATGTGTGACGCTCCCGAGGTCGCCGGCCGCGATCAGCCTGCGCGCGGTGGAGACGGCCGGCGCGTTGCGGTAGTTGAAACCGACCGTGCTCTGCAGGCCGGCCGACTTCACCGCATGGGCAACGGCTGTCGCATCGGCCGTGGTCAACCCGACGGGCTTCTCGATCTAGATGTGCTTGCCGGCCCGCGCCATCGCAACGCCGATCTCCCGGTGCAGGAAGTTCGGGGCGGTGATGCTGACGGCCTGCACGGCGGGATCGGCGGCCAGGTCCCGCCAGTCGCGGGTGGCCTCGGCGAAACCGAACTGACTGGCCGCCTCCTCGGCGCGGCCGGGCACCTCGTCGTCCACCGCGGCCAGTCGCGGGGCGAGCGCCAGTCCGGGGAAGTGGTGCATCAGCCGGGCGTAGGCCTGGGTGTGCACCCGGCCCATCCAGCCGAATCCGGCAATCGCGACGCCGAGGGTCTGCCGCGGTGCGGATCCGACGGTGGTACTCATGCCGGGACCGGCGCGGGGGTCACGGCCACAGTGATAGCGAACACGGAGATGCCCATCCCGAACGATATTGGCTGATCACCGGAGTAATGGACCGGTCCAATATCCTGACATCCTCAGAAGAGCGTGGCCGCGAGGTGCCGATCGCCGAGTTGCGGCGACATATGGTGCGGATCACGCGCGCGAACGGCCGATTTCTCTGCCCAACTCGGTGCGCCGGGCAGCTGGGCCTGATCCGCGAGTCACCGGCCGAGATCGGTCACCAACTCGCCATCCTCGAGGCGGTCCCAGACGTCGGAAAACTCATCGACGGCGCCGTGTGCGACGGCCTGCTCAAACGCATGCAGCCGGCCGAAGATGAACCCTGCCACCCCATCGGTGGCGTCCTCCAACGCCAGGGAGGCCAGCAGAGCCGCCGCGTAGCCGGCGTCCTGCAGTTCCCCGAGCGTCTCCTGGATCTCCTCGAGCGCAGAGGCGAACACCACGGCGTCCGAGCCGAGCGGGCCGACCGCGGCCTCGGTCGCGTACCGGATCGTCTTGGCGATCTTGCGGACCTCATGCACCGCCTGCGCATTGCCCGGGTCGGTCAGCGCCACGTCCGCGAGCTCGCGCAGGCCCAACCAGCTCGCGCTGATCAGCACCGGCAACTCGCTCCCGGCGGCCCGGTGACCGCGCCTGGAAAGCGGTGGGCGGGCGGTGAAGTCGTCGATGTCGCGGAGCATCTGCAAATAGGCCGGGGAGTCGATCAGCACCCGGACCTCGGTGCGGGCGGCCGCCAGCCGGCGTCCGCAGGCATCCTCCAGCCGGGCCTTGGCGGCCCGCGCGTACTCCTCCGGCTCGTCCACGAGTTGCGCGATCAACCGGCGCTGCACCACGTCAAGATCCCGGGCCGTGCTCAGGGTGGAGCCGAACGAGCGCAGCGCCGATCGCAGCGCCGGTACGGTCTCTCCCTCGAACAGCGGCGCATACACGGTGAGGATGGCCCGGATCCGGCGGGCGGCCGACCGGGCGTCGTGCAGCGCGGTGGCAGCCGTCTCCGGACCTTCCCGCAGTCCCCGGTCGGCGCCGATCAGCAGATCCCGCTGCCGGCCGAGCGAAGCCACCACGGCGGTTCCGGCGGACTTGCTGCGCCGAACCGGTGACGGCCCGAAACACAGTGCGCGGGCGAGCTTTGACGCCGATGACGCCTTGCTGGCACCAGCGGACATGAGCACGTCGACGGTGGCCGCGAGCTGGTCGCGGGTGCCGTCGATGATCTCCGCTTCCAGTTCGCGCCACTGTGACGGCTTGGCGGCGCTGTCGATCAACGGCGTGGCGGTGACGTGGTCGTCAGCCACCTCGATCAGCACCCGGCCCTCGTCGTCCAGCAGGTGCCGGACCGTCCGGTCGTTCTCCAGTCGGGCCACCGGTTGCAGGTCCCGGCCGCGGGCCGCGCCCCTGACCAGGCCTGCCAACTCGGCCGGGATGTCACCGGGCTCTCCCGCGCCGAGCGGCAGGCCCACCTCCGTGCGTGCCCCCTGCACCGCCGGCAACTTCAGGTGCCAGCCGGCATCCGACCCGCCGGTCCGGCGCCGCAGGGTCATCTTCGAGCGCAGCAGATCCAGGCCGGCCGTGTCGTAGTAGATGGCGTCCAGATGGTAGGACTTCGGCTCCGCAGCGGCGGCGATACCCACTGCGATCAGCCGCCGACGTTTGCTCAGCGATGGAAGTTTGGCGGTCGGATCGATCTCCAGCTTGGTCTCGATCTCGGCCTGCCGGGTGGCCGCCGCACTCGGCACCGTGGCGGGGGTCGTCGACGGGGCGGCCGCAGCTCCGTCCGCGGTCGGCGTCGGCGCGGGCTTTTTGTGACGAGCGGCCATAGCACTGTTGGTACCCGCTTCCGGCGATCATGCCAACTGGGCTGGCCGTCGGCCCGGCAAATGACCGGCACTGTTCATCTCTCCCGGGTTCATCTCTCCCGGCGCGCCTGGATCCAGCGAACCAACCGGCGGTGCGGTGATCGGCGTCAGCGCCGGCCGCGATCGGCCGCGAGCGAGTGCAGGACGCTGACCAGCAGGTCGATCTCCTCGCGGGTGTTGTAGAACGCCAGCGACGGCCGCACCGTCGTCTCGACCCCGAACCGCCGCAGAATCGGTTGCGCGCAGTGGTGCCCCGACCGTACCGCGATGCCCTGCTGGTTCAGCGCGCTCCCGACCTCCTCCGTCCGGTACCCGTCCAGCACGAACGACAGCACGCCGGCCTTGTGGGTGGCGGTCCCGATCATCCGCAGGCCGGGGACGGCGCACATCCGCGGGGTGGCGTATTCCAGCAGCGAATGTTCGTAGCCGGCAATCCTTTCCAGTCCCAGCCGGCTGACGTAGTCCAGCGCGGCGCCCAGCGCTCCGCGCGGGCCCTGCCCGGTCGGGGCTGTCTGCCGTCCGCCATTGCGGTGTCCTTCGTTCCGGAATACATCAGTCATCTGGTAGCTCGATAAACTAGCTACTAGGTGAGTAGAATGGCACCGTGAGCGATGAGGTGCAAGCTCCCCGAGGCGAGCCGGCCCACGCCGGCCGTCACCCTCGTCGGCGGCACAGCGAGCCGGCGAGGGCACTGCGCGCGGTCCAGCAGGCGAGTGTCGAGGCCAACCAGGAATTGGCCCGCAGGCTGGGCGTCGGAATCACCGATGTTGCTGCACTGGAACATCTTTCGTCTGCAACGTCGCCGCTCGGACCGGTGGAGCTCGGACACCGACTGGGCATCAGGAGTGCCAGCGCGACCGCGCTGGTCGATCGGCTCGAATCCTCCGGCCACGTGCGGCGCGAATCACACCCGGACGATCGACGGCGGGTCGCGTTGGTGCCCAGCGAGCACTCNGGAATACAGGTCATGTCCGCCCTCGCGCCGTTGCTGGCCGACANCGACGCAGCGGCCGCCAGGCTCTCCGACAGCGAGGCGGCCGCGGTGACCCGATTCCTCACCGAGGCCGCGGAGGCGATGCGGACCTACGCGCGCGGCGGGCGGCAGGGCTGAGCGTGCGGCCCTCGCGCTGACGCACCAGGTAGGAAGGCGACCGCCCCCGGGCGGACGTCGCCTGTCCGCTAGGACGGGGTAGGGGCCCGGCGCCCCCGAGCGGTCGCCGGTCACGTCCTAACAGCGCATGGCGCCAGCGCTGAGCCGCGACACCCTCCCCAGCTGGCTGTCGTGTCCAGCAGGTCAAGAGAACTCCTGCGCACCATGGGTGTCAAGGCAGCGCAGCGCAGCGGCAACCGCGTCGAGCGGCCAGAATGTCCTGGTGGGCCGCACCCGTGGGTCGTCGGGACTCGACGGCGCGTCCCACCGTCAGGAGCCAGCATGCGGATTGCGCTGATCGCCACCTGCCTGGGTGACGCCTTGTTCCCCGATGTCCCGAAGGCGACGGTTGCCCTGCTGGAGCGGTTGGGTCACGAGGTGGTCTTTCCGCCCGCCCAGGTGTGCTGCGGACAGATGCACGTCAACACCGGCTACCTGAAGGAGGCCCTGCCGGTGGTGCGGCACCACGTCGACACCTTCTCCGACGTTGATTTCGATGTTGCGGTGGCGCCGTCCGGATCGTGCGTCGGGTCGATCCGGCACCAGCAGGCCATGGTGGCCCGGCGCAGCGGGGACACCGCCCTGGCCGAGCGGGCCACGGCCCTGTCGGCGCGGACCTATGAGCTGTCGGAGCTGCTGGTCGACGTCCTGGGGCTCTCCGACGTCGGCGCCTACTACCCGCACCGGGTCACGTATCACCCGACGTGCCACTCGCTGCGGATGCTGCGGGTCGGCGACAAGCCACTGTCGTTGTTGCGGGCCGTCGATGGCATCGACCTGGTCGAGTTGCCGCGGGCCGACACCTGTTGCGGCTTCGGCGGGACGTTCGCGCTGAAGAATTCGGAGACCTCGTCGGCAATGCTGGCCGACAAGATCGCCAACGTGCTGTCCACCGGCGCGCAGGTGTGCAGCGCGGGCGATGCGTCGTGCCTGATGCACATCGGCGGCGGGCTGTCCCGCGGCGAGACCGGCACCCGCACCGTGCATCTGGCCACCATCTTGGCATCGACCAGGGAGAACCCGGCATGAGCAGCACGTTTCTCGGCGTTCCCCGGCGGGGTCACGATCATCCGGAATCACCGCTGCGCGGGACGGAGTCGTTCCCGAAGGCGGCGCACCACGAGCTGGCGAACGCCCAGCTCAGGCGCAACCTCGCGCACGCCACGTCGTCCATCCGGGCCAAGCGGGCCCTGGTGGTCGGCGAGATGCCGGACTGGGAGGCGCTGCGGGACAGTGGGTCCGCGATCAAGGCGGACGTGATGGCCCGGCTGCCAGAGCTTCTGGAGCGACTCGAGGCGAACGTCACCGCCAGGGGAGGCGTCGTGCACTGGGCGGCGGACGCCGAAGAGGCGAACCGGATCGTCACCGAACTGGTCAGGGCCACCGGCGCCACCGAGGTGGTGAAGGTCAAATCCATGGCCACCCAGGAGATCGGGCTCAACGAGTACCTGGAGGAGCGCGGGATTGCCGCCGTGGAGACTGATCTCGCGGAGCTGATCGTCCAACTGGCGCACGACAAGCCGTCGCACATCCTGGTGCCCGCGATCCACCGCAACCGCACCGAGGTCAGGGACATCTTCCTTGCCGAGATGGCTGACGCCCCCGCCGATCTCACCGACGAGCCGCGCCGGCTCGCAATGGCCGCTCGAGAACACTTGCGGCGCAAGTTCCTCACCGCCAGGGTCGCGGTGTCCGGCGCCAACTTCGGCATCGCCGACACCGGGACGCTGTGCGTGGTGGAGTCCGAGGGCAACGGCCGGATGTGCCTGACGCTGCCGCAGACCCTGATCACCGTGATGGGCATCGAGAAGCTGCTGCCCACCTTCAGCGACCTGGAGGTGTTCCTGCAGCTGCTGCCCAGGTCCTCCACCGGTGAGCGGATGAACCCCTACACGTCGCTGTGGACCGGGGTGACGCCCGGTGACGGGCCGCAGGAATTCCACCTGATCCTGCTGGACAACGGGCGCACCAACGCCCTGGCCGATCAGGTCGGCCGGGCCGCACTGCACTGCATCCGCTGCTCGGCCTGCCTCAACGTCTGCCCGGTCTACGAACGCACCGGGGGGCATGCCTACGGGTCGGTGTACCCCGGCCCGATCGGTGCGGTGCTGACCCCGCAGCTCACCGGGATGGACGGGCACGGCGACCCGAACTCCTCCCTGCCGTATGCCTCGTCGTTGTGCGGCGCCTGCTACGACGTGTGCCCGGTCAAGATCGACATCCCGAGCCTGCTCGTCGAACTGCGGGGCAGGGCCGTCGACAACGACCGGGATCGCAACATCCCCGGCGGCTGGGACGCTGCCATGAAAGCAGCGGCCTGGGTGATGAGCGACGAGAAACGCTTCGCCGCAGCCGAAAAGGGACTGGCGCTGGGTAGGGTACTGGGCGGCCGCAAGCACCGCATAAGGCACCTGCCGCCGCCGCTGTCCGCCTGGACCGGCACCCGCGACCTACCGGCCCCGCCCGCGCAGACGTTCCGCAGTTGGTGGCGGGACACCCACCCCGCGGCCGGCACTGCCAATGCCACCCAGGCGCAGCGATGACGCCCCCCGTGACCACCAGCCGCGAGACCGTGCTGAACAAGATCCGGGCCGCGCTGGGCGGCGACGGGCCGCCCGACCCGATCCCGCGCGACTACATCCGGCGCGGCGCCCACGATCCCGGCAGCGATCACGTCGTCGAGTTGCTGACCGACCGGCTCGTGGACTACAAGGCGCACGTGCACGCGGTCACCCCCGGTGAGCTAGCCGGTGCATTTGACACCGCCCTGGCCGGGCTGTCCAGCGTGGTCATCGCCCCCGGCCTGGACCCGGCGATCGCCGCGGCCTGCGCCGGCGGCGGCCGGGCCGTCTGCACCGACACCGACCCGATCACCTTGTCACCGCAGGACCTCGACGCCATCGACGCCGTCGTCACCACCGCCCGGGTGGCGATCGCGTTGACCGGCACGATCATCCTGGACGGCGGCGATGGACAGGGCCGCCGCGCGATCACCCTGGTCCCGGACCTGCATGTCATCGTCCTGACCAGGCAGCAGATCGTGGAAACCGTGGCCGAGGCCATCGCCCTACTGCCCCCCACCGCGCCGCTGACGATGATCGCCGGGCCGTCCGCGACCAGCGACATCGAGCTCGAACGCGTCGAAGGTGTACACGGCCCGCGCACCCTGCACGTCGTCATCCTCGGCTGATCAGATCAGATCAGAGCGGCCCGCCGACCCGTCCAACGGCCGCTACCGGTGCAGCAGCACCAGGGTGCCGGCCTTGTCCAGCAGTTCATAGCCCTGCCCCAGCAGCAGGTCGGCACGTTCCTGCTTCCACGCGGCGTCCGCGCCGGCCACGTTCAGGATCACCCAGTCCGCCCGCAGCGGCAGGTGCGTCGAGTCCTGCCAATCCTGGGCCGCCAACAGCGCGGGGTTCCGGTCCGCGATGTTGCCGAGCAGACCCACATCGGTAATCACCCGCACGCCCGGCGGTATCTCGTCCAGCAACCGGTGCGCGTCCACCCGCCACTGGCTCGGCTCGGAGGCATCGGCGAACGTCTTGGGTAACTCGGTGGTGTGCACGTTGTAGTCGACCAGCACCGCCAGCGCCAGCGCGGCGGCCAGCCCGGACGCCGATGACCACCAGGCGCGGATGGCCGCCGGGCTCAGGCCGAGCCGGATCCGGCGCTCATGCACGGCGATGATCAGCGCGAACAGGCAGATGACCAGCAGCGGCCCGTCGTAGTAGTACTTCATCTGCAGGTACACCTCCCGTTGGGAGGCGAACCGGGCCAGCAGGGTCGGTAACAGCACCAGGATCAGGGGCGATCGCATGCCGAACGCGGCCGTCACCGCCAGGGCGCCGAGCAGGGCGATCCCGTCGATGCTGACAACGTTCGACAGCACCGTGCCGGCCAGTGCGATCGGTCCACCGACGCCGCCGCCGAGCGCGAAATAGGTGTAGGTCCCGGAATAGCTCAGGGCCGGGATGACGACCCCCGTCAAGGCCGCGAACGCCACCACGCCGGCCGTGAACAGACCCGCCGCCCACCGCCAGCGCCGGTAAACGGCCAGCACCAGGGCGATCCCCGCGATGAACAGCGGGGTGTCCTCCTTGACCAGCAGCAACACCACACACCAGAACAGCAGCCAGCCGGGGCGTTCGTCGATCAGCGCCTCCAGTGCGAGCGCCAGCACGGCGACCGCGAAGCAGGCCTCGTGGAAGTCGAAATCAACAACCTTGAGCACGCCCCAGGACAGCGCGAACGACACCCCAAGGTAGTAGCCGAGACCACCGAGCCGCCGGACGGCGACCCGGGTGACAACGTGCACGCCGACCGCCAGCAGCGCCGCTTGCGCGACCAGCAGGGTCAGCACGCTTGGCCAGAGCCGGTAGAACGGTGCCAGCACCACCAGGACCGGGCTGAAGTGGTCGCCCAGGATGTTGAACGGTTCCTGGGACTTGATCAGCACGTCGGGCGCCCGGAACTGGGCGTAGTTGGCGATGGCCTGCTGGAAGATGGTGATGTCGACCGAGGTCTTGAACTGCTGCTGCCGTTGGACCGATTCCACCACGTACAGCACGTACGAGCCGACGCTGACCAGCCAGATCGCCCCCCGGCGGCGGGGCGTCATGGCCCGGTCCGGGATGGGCCCGAACTCGTTCGCCCGGCCGGGCGCCCCCGTCGTCGGTGCAGCAGCAGCCGAACCCGTCACCGATGGCCGGGCCGCCGATGGGCGACCGGTGGTCAGCCGCCGGGCGCGAGCGGGTGCCAACTCGCCGTCCATCACGCTCCTGCCGGGCGGGGAAGGTCCCACTGGTCGCAGCTCCGCGGTCCGGCGACGAGTGAAAGTGACAACGACCCGATGACGATTGGCGTGGGCCGTCCCTATTGTCGCGCACGCGCAGCCTTGCCCCGGACGGCGCCGCCGCGGATCGGTACCGTGCAGCGGTGACCACCGACATTGCAGACACTCTCGAGCTTCGGTCCTTTCCCCGCCTCGCCCGCACCGGCGCGGCCCGTTCGTCCGCCACGGTCGTCGGGTTGGGATGCTGGCAATTGGGCGCCGATTGGGGGGACGTCACCGAGGACGACGCACTGTCGGTGCTGCAGGCCGCCTACGACTCCGGCGTCCGGTTCTTCGACACGGCCGATGTCTACGGTGACGGGCGGAGCGAACAGCTGATCGGCCGGTTCCTCACCGGTCTGGGCCCGGCGGCGAGCGCGATCATGGTGGCGACCAAGGTGGGCCGGCGGGCCGACCCGTTCGCACCGGAGACCTTCACCGACGCCAACCTGCGCGGCTGGGTGGAACCGGTCCCGGCGCAACCTCGGGGTCGACACCCCTCGACCTCGTGCAGTTGCACTGCCCACCCACCGCGACGTTCCACGATGATGCCGTCTTCAACACGCTGGACGCGCTGCACGACGAGGGCGCGCTGGCCGGCTACGGCGTCTCGGTGGAGACCTGCGCGCAGGCGTTGCTGGCGATCGCCCGCCCCGGCGTGGTGAGCGTCCAGATCATCCTGAACGCGTTCCGGTTGAAACCGCTCGACGAGGTGTTGCCGGCCGCGGCCGCCGCCGGCGTGGGGATCATCGCCCGGGTCCCGCTGGCCAGCGGGTTGCTGTCCGGCCGGTACTCGTCAGCGACGACGTTCGCCGCCGACGATCATCGCAATTACACGCAATTACAACCGCACCGGCGCGGCCTTCGACGTCGGCGAGACGTTCTCCGGGGTGGACTTCGAGACCGGGCTGCAGGCGGTGGCCGAGCTGACGGCGGCGTTGCCCGAGGAGCTGCCGCTGCCCAGCGCCGCACTGCGCTGGATCATCGACCAGCCAGGGGTGACCACGGTCATCCCGGGCGCACGCAACGCCGACCAGGCCCGAGGTAACGCGGCAGCCGGGTCGGCCCCGCCGGTTCCTGCGGGTTTCGTGTGTTGATCATGGGGAGCAGCACGCGACACGCCGGCGACACGCCGAATCACGCGGGCAGCGCACCATGATCAACACGGTGGTGCTGGCCGGCCGAACTCATGCTGACAGCCACCGCTTCCGAACCCGCCCGCGGCCGCCGAAGCGGGTCCGCGTTCGGCCACCGTCAGCAAGCCAACCCCCTGGGCCGGGTCGACCCGGAGCCAGCGGTCAGCCCCGCCGGTGCCGCCGCCAGGCCACCAGCGCGGTGCTCGACTCCTGCCAGGGCACGACGTCCCGCCGCAGCCCGGCAATGGCGTTGGCCGCTGCGTTGGCGGCGTCCATCCGGGACTCAATGAGTTCTTCGCGGAGCAAAGCGACATCGGCAGCCATCTCGGCCAGCCGCTCGCGCAGCGCGTCGACCTGCGCCTCCAGTTCGATGATCCGCCGGATGCCGGCACGGTTCACGCCGTCGTCCTGGCTGAGCCGTTGCACCTCACGGAGCAACTCGATGTCCCGCTGCGAGTAGCGCCGGCCGCCGCCGGTGGTCCGGCCCGGTGAGACCAGACCCTCGCGATCGTACGAGCGCAGGGTCTGTGCGTGCAGGCCCGCCAGCTGCGCGGCGACGGAGATGACGAACAGCGGCGCGTCCATCTCGAATCCACGCCCGCCGATCGGGCCAGGCGCGGGCGGCCTCGACCCATTCGGATCGGACCCGCCCGCCGCGGGTGCATCCGACCAGGCCGAACTGGGGCTGGGCCCACGCTCGCCCGTGCCGCCGGGGGGCTGCGGGGTCATGATGACGCCGCCGCACCTGCCGGCGATGCGCCGTCACGGGCCCGAACTGCCCTGGTGATCGCCTCCCGCGGGTCGGCCGTCTGAGCCTGCGCGAATGCCTCTAGTGCCGACTTCGCCTCGGCCGACAACCGTTGCGGCACAGCGATCTCCACCGTGATGATGAGGTCGCCGGTGGACTCCTTGCGCTGCACGCCCGCGCCCTTCACCCGGAACTTGCGGCCATTGCTGGTGCCGGCCGAAACCCGCAGGCTGACCACGCCGGTCAGGGTGGGGACGGTCAGCGTGCTGCCGAGAGCCAGCTCGGGAAACGTCACCGGAACGGTCAGGGTCAGGTTGTCGCCGGACCGGCCGAACAGATCGTGACCGGACACGTGCACCACCACGAACAGGTCGCCGGGCGGGCCACCGTTCGGTCCCGGCTCGCCCTTTCCGGCGAGCCTGATCCGCTGGCCGTCCGCGACGCCCGCCGGGATCCGGGTGGTGAGTCGGCGGTTGTGCACCACGGTGCGCTCACCGTGGCATGTCGGACAGGGATCGTCGATCACCGACCCCGTGCCGTGGCAGTTCGCGCACGGCTCGGAGAACGCGAACGAACCCTGGTTCCGGGTGGTGAGCCCGGTGCCGTTGCACACCGGGCAGTCCCTGGGCGATGTGCCCGGCTTGGCGCCGACGCCGTGACAGGTGGGGCAGGTGGTCCGTTCGGCGATGCCGAGCGGGACCGCCACCCCGGTCACCGCGTCCTTGAACGCGATCCGGACCTCGGTTTCTACGTCCGCGCCGCGCCGCGCCCGCGGTGGACGCGCACCGGCACCGGGCGCGCCTGCGCCGCGGTTGAACAACCCGCCGAACAGATCCCCGAAGCCGCCTGCCCCTGCGTTGCCACCACCCGCCCCGGCGTTGCGGAAGATGTCCCCGACATCGAAGCCGCCGGCACCGGGGGTGGCCTGGCCGCCCCCGAAGCCGCGGAACGCGCCGGAGGACATGAGATTCCGCGCCTCGTCGTACTCCTTGCGCTTCGCGTCGTCGGAGAGCACGTCGTACGCCTCGGACAGTGCCTTGAACTTGTCCTCGGCCAGCTTGTTGCCGGGGTTCTTGTCCGGGTGCAGGTCCCGGGCGAGCTTGCGATACGCCTTCTTGATCTCGGCGCTGGTCGCAGTCTTCGTCACGCCAAGCTCTTTGTAGAAGTCCTTCTCGTAGTAGTCCTTCGCGCTCACCCGGAACCTCCCTTCAGTGCTGTCATTTCATCCTGGTCAGTGTGCAACCGGCGCTGTCATCCGGCTGTGGGCCCGGCGGGGCCGGCCCCCGCCGCCTCGGCCGCCGCGGTTTCTCTTGCCCCGACGGACTCCGCGGCCGCATTGCCGGCCGACGCGCTCCCGACGGACGTGTTCTCGCCAGCAGCGTTCTCGGCTGCGGGTGCGTCGTCGTGCTCCGGTCCGGTCACCACCACGACGGCCGGCCGCACCAACCGTTCGGCGAGCGTGTAACCGCTGCGGAAGACCGAGGTCACCGTCGGCTCGGTCACCTCGGCGGAGGTGCCGAACTGCACCGCCTCGTGCAGCGCCGGGTCGAACGGGTCGCCCACCGCGCCGATCGGGGTGAGCCCGAGCTTGGTCAACGCCCCGGTCAGCTTGTCGGCAACGGCGCCGAACGAACCAACCAGATCGCCGTGCGCCCGTGCCCGGTCGAGGTCGTCGAGCACCGTCAGCAGTTCATTGATCACATTGGCCTTCGCCGCCGTGACCACCGACTCCCGATCGCGGTCGACCCGCTTGCGGTAGTTGGCGTACTCGGCCGTGACCCTCTTCAGGTCGGCGGTGCGTTCGGCCGCCTCCTGTCGGGCCAGGTCGAGCTCGGCCGCGCTCAGGTCCACATTCAGCGGCTGGGCCGCGTCGTTGGGGTTGGCTGGATCCGGTGCAGCGTGCCGGCCCGGGAACGGGCTGGCCGAGCCGAACGACCCGGGGCCGGAATCCCGGATCTTGCCGGTGACCGGATCGATCCGCCGCTTGTCCCTGATCACCGGATCCGGCTCGTCGGGGTGCGCGCCCTCGGCGCCGAATCCGGTCACTTCTTCTCAGCCTCGTCCACGATCTCGGCGTCGACGATCTCCTCGTCCTGCGCGGACGAGGATCCGTCGGCAGGCCCGTCGGCGGACGCTCCCGCCGCCGACGCATCGGCCTGGGTCTGCGCGTACAGCGCCGACCCGAGCTGCTGCGACTCGTTGGCGAGCTCCTCGACGGTGGACTTGATCAGCGCCACATCGGTGCCCTTGAGCGCCTCGGTGACCTTGGCCATCGAGGTCTTGACCCGCTCCTTGGGCTCCTCGGGGAGCTTCTCGTCGTTGTCCTTGATGAACTTCTCGGTCTGGTAGACCAGAGCCTCGGCCTGGTTACGGGTCTCGGCCTCCTCACGGCGGGCCTTGTCGTCCTCGGCGTGCGCCTCGGCCTCCCGCATCATCCGGTCGATGTCGTCCTTGGGCAGCGCGGAGCCACCGGTGATCGTCATCGACTGCGTCTTGCCGGTCCCCAGGTCCTTGGCGGACACGTGCACGATGCCGTTGGCGTCGATGTCGAAGGTGACCTCGATCTGCGGGACGTTCCGCGGGGCCGGCGGCAGCCCGGTCAGCTCGAACATGCCGAGCTTCTTGTTGTAGGCAGCGATCTCCCGCTCACCCTGGAACACCTGGATCTGCACCGACGGCTGGTTGTCCTCCGCGGTGGTGAAGATTTCCGAGCGCTTGGTCGGGATGGTGGTGTTGCGCTCGATCAGCTTGGTCATGATGCCGCCCTTGGTCTCGATGCCCAGCGACAGCGGGGTCACATCGAGCAGCAGTACGTCCTTGACCTCGCCGCGCAGCACACCGGCCTGCAGCGCCGCACCGACGGCCACTACTTCGTCGGGGTTGACGCCCTTGTTGGGCTCCTTGCCGCCGGTCAGTTCCTTGACCAGCTCGGTGACGGCGGGCATCCGGGTGGAGCCGCCGACCATCACCACGTGGTCGATGTCGCCGACCTTGACGCCGGCGTCCTTGATGACCTGGTGGAACGGGTTGCGGGTGCGGTCGAGCAGATCAGAGGTGATCTTCTGGAACTCGGCGCGGGACAGCGACTCGTCCAGGAACAGCGGGTTCTTGTCGCCGTCGACCGTGATGTACGGCAGGTTGATCGAGGTCTGCTGCGAGCTCGACAGCTCGATCTTCGCCTTCTCCGAGGCCTCCCGGATGCGCTGCATGGCCATCTTGTCCTTGGTCAGGTCGATGCCATTGGCCAGCTTGAACTTGTCGACCAGCCACTTGACGACGCGCTCGTCCCAGTCGTCGCCGCCGAGCTTGTTGTCTCCAGCTGTCGCCTTCACTTCCACGACGCCGTCGCCGATCTCCAGCAGGGACACGTCGAACGTGCCGCCACCGAGGTCGAAGACCAGAATCGTCTGCTCCTTGTCACCCTTGTCCAGCCCGTACGCCAGGGCGGCGGCGGTCGGCTCGTTGACGATGCGGAGCACGTTGAGACCCGCAATCTCGCCGGCCTCCTTGGTGGCCTGGCGCTGCGAGTCGTTGAAATACGCCGGGACGGTGATCACCGCATCGATGACCGGCTCGCCCAGGTAGGACTCGGCGTCCCGCTTCAGCTTGCCCAGCACCCGGGCGCTGATCTCCTGCGCGGTGTACGACTTGCCGTCGATATCGACGGTCCAGTTCGTTCCGATGTGACGCTTGACCGACCTGATGGTCCGGTCGACGTTGGTGACCGCTTGACGCTTCGCGACCTCGCCGACCAGTACCTCGCCGTTCTTGGCGAAGGCAACGATGGACGGCGTCGTGCGAGCACCCTCTGCGTTGGCAATGACGGTCGGCTCGCCGCCCTCCAGGACGGAAACGACCGAGTTGGTGGTACCGAGATCGATACCGACGGCACGCGACATGCAATCCTCCAGCTGCTACCCCGCCGGGAATCGCTCGACGGGTCTTCCTGACACGCGCGGCCCAGGTTGGAACCACGCGCCAAAGTCCGGTTGCCCACGCTGGTGGGACGGCCGAACAGGTAGATCCTGAATGTCCTTCGCAACCAGCATGCCTGCGCACTCCGACGGTGTCAATTGACCTGAGCGGGGTGCACTCAACTTTGCTGACTGTTCCAACCGCACCTAGTCACAGACTCTCCTTCGATCGGCCAGGCAGATGTCAGAGGGTTGGCAGGCGGTTTCCGCGAGGAAACATCACTAAGCGCAATCAGGCGATCACGCTATGCTCTGAGGACTCCAGGTTCGCCAAGTTTCCAGGCCGAGCGCGGCGATGGCGATCCGGTAACCGCGATTCGCCAGGGCACCCTAACGCAGAGATCGAGGCACCGGCATGGTGATTCGCACCGGCTCTCCCGCACGCCGCGGTCCGCTCTGGGTGCTGATCGTGGCCGTCGGGATGCTCGCGGCAGTGATCGTGGCTCCTCCGGCATCGGCAGCCTGGCCGGCATCGGCGCCCGCAGCGATAACGACGGCCCCAACAACGGCAGCGGCGGCAAAGACAGCGGCGGCCGGATGCCAAGGCGGACTGAGCGGCGACGCTATCCCGACCATGTCGTCGGGTCGCTCGGCCGTGCGGACCACGATAGGCATCGCCAAATCGATGGGCGTTGGGATCAACGGCCAGATCATCGCCGTCATGGTGATGTACCAGGAATCGTCAATCCGCAATCTAGCCAATGACGGGGCGAGTGCGCAGACCGCCTCGTGGCCGTACCCTGGTCGCGCCTACTGGTTGAACGTCGCCAAGTTGTCGCTGAATTACCCCCATGACAA
>JGI20200J14955_1000040_pt1 | contig 25604 bp, 21 predicted proteins | sample NGESurshal092012_FD_14955 | JGI IMG/M metagenome (IMG submission 14955) | reverse complement strand
CCTCGCGGATCTGCCATGCCGCCTCGATCGTGAGAGCCTTGAGTGCCTGCCACACATCGATCCGCTCGTCGGGTCCGATGATGTCTCCCTCACGCGACCGACGGGTTACGGCACTCCAGGTCATTCGCATTGGGTCCATCGGTGTCACCGAGAAGTCGTTGTGGTTAGAGCAGTGCAGCCCCTTCTTGATTGCTGAAGCCATCGGGCTGAGGAAATAGGCCCGCTCCTTGCCCAGGTTTTCGACGTGCACATCGCCCCAGAAGAAGGCATGCACGGTGAAAAAGCTGGGTGAAAAGCCAAGTTCGGCGTAGCTGTCGAGCTGTTCCGGACGCATGAACTGCGAGTGAATGATGACCGTGCGGCGATCCTGATCAGCTTGCATACCCGCAGCCCGGGCAGCGTCGATCATCATATCGATTGCAGCATCGCCGTTGCAGTGACAGAAGATCTGAATGCCCTTGTCGTAGACCTCCTTGACCGCCTTAATGACAAGTTCCGGCGGGAATAGCGGCTGACCGCGCCAGTTCTCTTCGCCACCGGGTCCCGGCGTCAGCAGTGGTTGACTCCAGAAGGCAGTTTTGCCTTGGGGTGAACCGTCGAGCGCGAACTTGATGCCCGCAAACTTGAGGCGGTTCTTGTAGGTACCGAAGGACTCCTTCGCCGTGTCGGGAATCTGCTTGGGTCCACCTGTGAAATCCGGGAAGTATTCCTTGACCAGCGCCGGAACTTCCAGCACCAGTGGTAGCGAGACGATGTCGAGGTAAAAGCGTCCCTGCTCTGCCCCTTTCTTCAGGAACGCTACATCCTTGGCATGGGTCGCCCCTTCCTGACAAGTGGTAACGCCAACACTGGCGTAGATCTGTTGAGCAGCATCGAGGGTGTCGAGCAGTTCCTCTTCCGATGGCTGTGGCATCTTCGCGAAGATCGGCAGGAATGCCGTCTCCATGATCAGTCCATCGGGTTCGTTTGATCCTGCTTTGCGTAGGATCATCCCACCCGGGGGAGTTTCGGTGGTGACATCGATCCCAACTTTTGCGAATCCCTTGGAATTCAGCACTGCGCCGTGGTTAGAGACGTGAATCAGCATCACTGGGTTGTCAGGAAAATGCGGATCAAGATCGTCGCGGCTACACTGGCGACCATCAGACAAATTGGTGACATCGTATCCGTAGCCAAGGATCCACTCACCAGGTTTTAGCTTGAACTTCTCGACATGGGCTTTGAGCACCGTGATGATGTCGGCGATCGAAGTCACCGGCCCCACTGGCACACCTGAGACGTTTGCCCACTTAACAATTTGGGTGCGTTCATAAAGTGTCCGTGGGCGTCGATGAACGAGGGCATGAGTGTGTTGCCATCCAGGTCAACGATCACAGTGGTATCATTGCGGGTCTGCATTACCTCAGCCTCGGAGCCCGCTGCCAGGATGCGACCCCCAGCTATGGCCACAGCCTCCACCTGCCGACGCGCATCGTCCATCGTCAGGATGGTGCCGCCTCGGAATATCTTTTCTGCGTACTCGTTAGTCATTGCTTACTCCTTTCATCTATGAACCTATTCGACCGTGACCGATTTGGCTAAATTGCGTGGTTGGTCTACGTCCTGGCCTTTACGTGCAGCAATGTGATAGGCCAACAACTGTAGTGGAAGAACCGTCAGGAGGGGCGAGACGATTTCATCTACTGCTGGGAATGGCAGAATTGTATCAAAGGTTTCCTCGGCTAGAGGCGTGCGGGGGGTAACTCCAATTAGTTTGGCATCCCTGGCTTTAGCTTCCTGAGCATTGGAGAGGACTTTTTCATAGACTTTGCCAGGAACGGCAACGGTAACGACGGGACAATCGGCATCCAAGAGGGCAATCGGACCATGTTTCATCTCTCCCGCCGGATAACCTTCTGCATGGATATAGCTAATTTCCTTGAGCTTTAGGGCTCCTTCTAGGGCGATCGGGTAATTAATTCCGCGACCGATGTAGATGAAATCACGGGTGTGCTCAAAATTCTTGGCCAGTTCTTCGATATAGCGTTCTTGGGTATCGAGAATTATTTCCATCTGGGCAGGCACTTCTCTGAGCTCTTGCAGGATCAGGGCTATCCGCTCTGGAGAACAAGTCTTGCGGTCATAGGCTAAATTCAACGCCAACAGATAGAAAGCGACCAACTGAGCCGTAAACGTCTTGGTGGCAGCTACCCCGATTTCAATACCGGCGCGGGTATCAATCAGGGCAGAAACGAGACTAGCGAGAGAACTCTCCGGACGATTGGTGATACCCAAGAGCTTGGTTCCTGCTTCTTTTGCCACTTCTAGCGCTGCCAGAGTATCTGCTGTTTCGCCCGATTGGGTAACACCAATCACTAGAGAAGAAGTCGTCAGCGGGGGCGTACTGTAGCGAAATTCTGAAGCATAGGAAACTTCCGTCGGAATGCGGGTCAATTCTTCCAAGAGAGACTTTCCGACCAGCGCGGCGTGCCAACTCGTACCACAGGCCACAATATGGATTCGGTCTACATCTTTCAAGAAATTCTTGGGTAGGTCTAAGGTAACAGGACGCCCGTTCGTAGTTTCTGAAACCCGTCCCTCTAGAGCCGCACGGACAACCCCTGGTTGCTCATAGATTTCCTTGAGCATAAAGTGACGAAACCCTTGTTTTTCCACCATCACTGGGCTCCAGTTCACGGTTTGGGGTGTGCGCCGGACTTTATGCCCCGTAAAATCAAAAATTTGGATACCTTTGGGAGTCAAACGGGCGAGTTCCCCACTATGGAGAGGAAGGACTCGCTGGGTGTACTGAATAATTGCAGGAACATCGGAAGCGCAGAAATTCTCATCTTTACCAATACCAAGGACGAGTGGCGCTTGCTGGCGAATGGCAATCAGCTCATCGGGGAAATCAGCGCTGAGGACTACTACAGCAAAGGCCCCTTGCAACTTCTTCACCGCAAGCTGACAGGCTTCAAGGAGCGTATGACCCGGCAAAAATTCGGCAATGAGATGGGGAATGACTTCGGTATCGGTGTCAGAAACGAATTTATGACCCAGTGCTTTTAGTTCTTCGCGTAGCTCGCCATAGTTTTCGATAATTCCATTTTGGACAACAGCCAAGCGTCCAAGCGTATCTAAATGAGGATGAGCATTGTACTCTTCCGGCTTACCATGCGTGGCCCAACGGGTATGACCAATGCCGACACAAGAAATCTTATGGTTCGAGGCATCATCGGCCAGCTTGTTCTCCAAATTTTGGAGTTTACCCTTAGCCCGGACTAGATTGAGCTCAGGCAGAGAACCATTATTCTGAATGACCGTGGCAACCCCAGCGGAGTCATAGCCCCGGTATTCCAGTTTGCGTAGTCCTTCCACCAAGATAGGCAAGGTATCCTTGTGACCGATGTACCCGACAATGCCGCACATACGCACACTCCTCCAGTCCTGCCCATAACTATAACGGTCTTATTGCACGAGGCGCTCCAGGCTTTAGGGCCCGTGTCTTGACCGTCTTGCTGAACTCTACCGTAATTGGGTCTGCAACATTTAGCTTTAGGCGATCAATTGTTCCTGCTTGTAGTTCAATCACTTGGTCAACAAGTTGTTGGGGGCCAGCACCATAAACTGGGCAATCCAAGGTCTTACAGGGAGGCGCATTCCGCTGGAGATAAACAACTTTGCCGGAATGAGTAAACACCATGTCCAAAGGAATCAAAGTGTTCTTCATCCAGAAATTGATCGGGGTCGGCGGATTAAACAGAAAGATCATCCCCCGGTCTTCTGCTAGTTCTGTCCGGAACATTAACCCTGTTGCTTGCTGCTCGACGGTACGGGCTACTTCTAGTTGAATCGTTTTACCCTTGAGCGTGGTTTGGGCTTCTATGGGCAGCATTTGTGCTTTTTTGGGCAACGCCACGACCGGCAAACAGAGTAGTGCCGAAAGTATGGAGACAGTCGAGGAGACAACAATCATGGTCCGGTTCATGGGGGCAGAACGCTCCTTCTTCGATGTATTACTGGTTTAATGCGGTCTAAACATCTCTTCCTACTATCTCAGACAAGTGCTTCAGGCCCTGTTGTTCCATCAAGTTCAGCAGGCCCCTATGAATCAGATAGGGCAAGTGTGGGCCTTCATAAATCCATCCGGTGTAGGTTTGGAGCAGAGAGGCTCCAGCGGCCAGTTTTTCCCAGGCGTCTTGGGGATGAAAAATACCACCGACCCCAATAATCAGTAGTTTGCCTTCAGTCCGTCGATAGATTTTTCGAATCACTTCTGTAGAACGTTGACGCACAGGGGCTCCGCTCAGGCCTCCTGCTTCCGCTTTTGCCCTAATATTTTTAAGCCCCTCGCGCCCAATCGTGGTGTTAGTTGCAATCACCCCAGCTAGCTCATAACTTTGAGCGAGGTCTACGACCGCATCAATATCGGCGTCTGCTAAGTCAGGCGCAATTTTGACTAGCAAAGGTTTTTGGGCACTATTTACTGCTTGCAGGGCTTTAAAAATTTCTTCTAGCCGGGTAACGTTTTGCAATTCCCTTAGGCCGGGGGTGTTGGGAGAGCTGACATTCACGACAAAGTAATCACCAAAGCTGTAAAGTTTCTCAAAGCTATAACAATAGTCTTCTGGCGCTTCTTCGAGGGGAGTAATTTTTGATTTACCCAAGTTAATCCCCAGAGGAATAGCGGACTGCTGATGCACTAACTTTTGGGCCACTACATCGGCTCCATCATTGTTAAAACCCATCCGATTGATCACCGCTTCATCTTCCGGGAGACGGAACAAACGAGGCGGTGGATTGCCGGGTTGCCCATGGCGCGTCACACTGCCGATCTCAGCAAAACCAAAGCCCAAGTGACTCCAAATATTAACGCCATCTGCATTCTTATCAAATCCAGCGGCTAAGCCTAGTGGGGCTGGAAAGATCAATCCCCATAGGTTTTGACGCAAGCGGCTATCGGTAACGGTGAAGTAAGCATCCAGGGCCGGATAGACCACGGGAAATTTTCCCAAGATGCTACAGCCTGTAATCACGGTTCGATGAAGCTTTTCTGGATCGGTGGTCTGAAATAAAAGGGGGCGTAAAACCTGGGAGTAGAGAGACATTAGGGATGAACAGGTGGGGTAGTGGATTTAGTGGAGCGGACAGCAATAGGTCCTAGTCGGTGATACAGTTTTGTAGACCAAAATGTACCCATTCCAAAACTCAGTGTAGGAACCTATTTAATACCCTATGGTTTTTTTTGCTCAGACTTATAGCCCTGATTTATTCAAGATTATCTCTGGCCCGTTTTTCCTGACAGGGGCGTCCATACTATCTTCCTTCCTCTGTGGTGGAGCTCTACGGGTGGTTCTTACCGAGCAACTATCGAAGCCTCCATCCTTGCGGAATATCCTGCCTGTGTTCACCTCCTTTGTCGGATTGGTGATCTCTACGGCGATGGCTACGGGGAGTTTGTTCATCTTCGTCGGTCTGGGCCCCGAGTTCACCTATGGCTTCTCTGCCATAGGAGCTGCAACTTTGGGATATGCAGTCTGGACTCGCTTTGTCCGTCGGCTGTTGACGTAATAGCAGGCAACCAATAGTGAATAGTGAAATGCAAAACTATCCTTGGTTGTGTATTTTTGTTAAGATGTATTTAATTATCCTCATCCCCCCTTCCTCATCTATGAACTTTTTCAAGTCCTCTGAGCCTGTTCTCCGTCGTAAACAACACGAATTGGATGTCCAGGACCTGAGAGGGATTTGGCGCATTCACTGGAAAATTGGTAATTTTACACTTTGGAATGCGATTTATACCCGTATTGACCAGGTATTTTTACTCTGGGGAGTCTTAACCGCTACTATCTTCCTAACAGCCCAGTTTTCACCTTTTGATTGGGGGGTACAAGCGGTCTTCTGGTCTTTCCTGACTGTGATCGGGACCGTCGGGATGTTAGCCCTCAGTTGGTCTTGGGTGGTAGCAGAGCGTGCGGTCTGGCTCGTGGTTTGCTGGATGGCATTAATGGGAATCGGACTTTTCTTAACGGATTACAGTATTTTTTACGGTTGGGGAGAGGTCATGCTCAATCTAGGTCCACTGTGGCTTGGATTGACAGCTATTGGCTATTTGATTACAGGATTTGGTTTGCGTTCTCGGGCTCTTGCCTATGCAGGAATTTTTCATCTGCTCAGTGGACTGGTCCTTCTCTCTGTGAGTGATTGGCAGTTCTTGTCTACGGGAATGGTGATGGCAGGTAGTTTGCTTTTGCTCGGAGAATCTCAGTGGGATATGCGTTCTCCCATTGACTACAACTTGTCTGAGGTAGAAAAAGAATTCAATCGTCTACAACATCAAGTACGCCAAACTGCTTTGCAAAGAAATCATTAATTTTTTTGTCGGAATGCATCCACTTTCTTTCTGAACGATCAAAATCAAACTACGGGTAGAACTAACTATAGAGTTCCCGTTAACCACATGCGGGTGTTTTGCGATTTGTCCTGCAGTTCATAGCCCGAAGGAGAGCGACGTCAGGGCTTGAGTGGTCGCGTAAACATAATCCGGTTGATGCTGGGCACTATTGCCCTTTAGAGTGTTGGTGCAGGGTTTTTGTCGCTTCCCCTGCTTTGCAGTTTCCCTGGAGATGTGAAACCATCTATCAGAAACGCCAAGGGTACTGACATTTAGATCCTCTCATCAACCGGAATTATGAGTATGCTCGATTGCGTAAAATATATTCTCTTGTATAGGTGCGGAAGGCCGTGTCTATATACGTCTTCACTGCTTTAGCCAGCCAACGAGAACAGCTCCTTCCTGGACCTTAACGTGGTAAGCAGAGATTCGGTGTCCTCCGGGATGGTCTGCTTCTCCTGTATCCACACAAAAGCTCCACTGGTGCCACGGGCAGTAAATAACCTTGCCTACTACTTTGCCACTCTGTAGGGGCCCTCCCATATGAGGACATATAGCGTTGATAGCAAAAAAATTCCCAGCCACATTAAACAGAGCCATGGGCTTATCAAAAGGGCCCATCACTAATCTTCCGGTGCCTGGAGGGACTTCCTCCACTCTGCATACTTCAGTAAAAATAGGAACCATCAGAGCTGAATTGTATAGCAGATTTTCAGACTAGGTATAACTACTTAATATGCGTGGCTATTAACGTGCTGATATACGGATTATTTTGCCATGAAAGTTAGGTAGAATTAATCAAAAAGCATGAGCACTGCAAAATAGCATTGAGAGAAAAACACGATCTATACTATATACGACTAATGTTTAATAGTCCCATCATGGTATCCAGCTGGAATAAGGTAAGGTTGCTATAAAAAGACAGTATCGCCTAAGCTAGAGTCCTCTCCAGACAGGTATTTCTGGCAAACCTGCGTTGTTTCCAATTTGGTTCACCCACTTTAACGTTTGATTTCAAATATGATTTTACTTGAACAAGAATTTAAAAAAGTTAAAGTCATAAACCACATTCCTCTGTGGTTAGACCAGAATCAAATCTGGCTGTTTCATCAATTGCAGAATTTACCTAGTAGTGTAGAAAGTCATATCTTTTGTGAAAGGACAGCAAACCTAGATTACTTTTCTTTACCCAACATTCACAACTTAAGCGCTGGTCCTAAGTGGAAATATTTTAAGGATAAAGGATTACGTAAAATTGGGATTTTCCGCCACCTGCAATCTCTGGGAGATATAGCTAACCGTGAGCAGTCAAATATTTTACATTCTCACTTTGGTCACATTGGATGGGAAGATCTAAAATTGGCAAAGAATTTAGGTATTTGTCATGTAGTGACATTTTATGGATGGGATATCAGTAAATTACCAAAGAGCGAACCCCGATGGCGCAATAGATACAAGGAGCTATTTGAAAATGTTTATCTAATCCTCTGTGAAGGCTCTCACATGGCCCAGTGCATCATTAATTTAGGATGCCCCGAGCAGAAAGTCAAGGTTCAACACTTAGGCGTAGATGTTGATAGTATTGCCTTTCAACCAAGGGTTTGGAATTTAGGTGAACCATTAAAAGTACTGATTGCTGCAGGCTTTAGGGAAAAGAAAGGTATTCCCTATGCTCTAGAAGCTTTAGGGAAATTACAATCTTACGTTGATCTAGAAATTACAATAATAGGTGATGCTAATAAGGAACTACGGAATCAACAAGAAAAACAGAAAATACTATCTATTATAAGGGAGCATAACTTGGCTCCAAAAACTCGATTACTAGGTTATCAACCTTACAAAGTCCTATTGGAAGAGGCCTACAAGCACCACATATTTATTTCTTCAAGCGTTACGGCAAGTGATGGTGATACAGAAGGTGGAGCACCCGTTAGTCTCTTAGACCTTGCGGCAACAGGTATGCCAATTGTTAGCACGAGACATTGTGATATTCCAGAAGTTATTCATCATGGAGAAACTGGTTTATTAGCGGAAGAGCGCAATGTTTTGGGATTGGTTAATTTGTTTAAATGGTTGATCAATAACCCTGAACAGTGGCATCCAATGGTTACAGCAGGACGCAAGCGTGTAGAAACCGAATATAATTCTTATACTCAGGGACAGAGGTTAGCTAAAATTTATTCGGATCTCTTGTAGACATCAAGATTCTAGTCTGAAGAAACACAAAATTATTGTTTTTTTGGCCCATTCAGTGTTTAATTATTACTTCGCTAGTGTTGATGAGCGAGATGCTTCCTTTTCGACGTACTGCGATTTAGTCTAAACTTCAATATTGAGATTAGTGCAATATCTCAGTTAGTCCAGATTGGCCTAGCCGGGACTTGTAGTCTGGGGATCCAGGGAAGGTTGGGGTGGTTCCGATGGACTATCGACGGGGCTAATCCAGCGACCATCCGGCAAACTACTCAGCCGTTCTTCCAAACTGCCGGGACGACCGATGGTTACGCCATTCCAGAAAAGCTCTACTACTTCCACTTCTCCCGTGCCTGGAGGTAGTGGCTCTAGCGGTCCCATGCTTTGAATCGTCTGTACCGCTAAAGCAGAATTTTCGGGAGAGGTCGTGCTGTGTTCTTGGAGGGCCTCCGCCGAGGCAATTTCTCCAGAAGGCATGATGCGATACCGGACCACAGTGTATTGTTCAGGGTTGGTGTGGTCGAAGTACCTATCGTGGTACAAACGAATCCGATAGGACAGGTAATCGCTGTAGGAACGAGGGACGCCTGCTCTCCTTTGGGCTTTCTTGGGAGCTTGTTGTTTGGCTACCGTGCCCTTCTCATCGAGTGCTTTTTGAGCCAGCACGGAGGGGCTTTCTTTGATATTCTTGGCATCTTTGCCATCTTTGCTTCCCTCTGGCTTCTTGTCATGGCCGTTGAGGGTCTGGGGGTCACTGACGAGATCAAACTCAATTCTACTGCCTGGCTCTCCTCCTCCTCCTCCTCCTTGGAGAATAGGGACAAGAACAAAAAGAACCAGGAGCGCCAGGTGACCTAAGTAGGAGCCAGAGATTGATTGGACAGTCTTTCTGCGGGCAACAGGGGGTTCCAGGTAATCAAACTTCTGCAATTGGGCGGTACGGTAGGCATCCCAAATTCCATATATCCAAAAGATTCCACTAAGACCCCCCAACAGCCAAAGCACAGGGGATTCAATGAGACTGGAGACGAATTTCAGAGGTTCTTTGCCAAGGCTCAGACCCCAGGACTCCAATAGGATGAGCATTCCCAGCGGAAAACTGAGGAGAAGCCAAGTAAAGCTGAATAGGGAGGCATTGACTAGGCCTACCCCAAACAAAAATCCGCCCTTCTGCCATTCTCTGTTATAGGCTTGTCCTCCACCTGGAATAACAGAGCACAGGGCGGCAAGAACCGGGTTGCGAGGAATAACGGCCGGGGGTACCCAGGCCGAAGCCGGTTGTGGCGCTGTCCCGCCCCAGGTAGGAGAAATGGCCCGGCTTTTTTGGGCTAGACGAAAGCCTAACCACGCAAACCAGCCTAGAAAAATGCACAATCCCCATTCGGCAAAAGGGGAGGTCTGGAAGGCTAAGAAGTCATAGAAACCGTGGGCTACCGTCGCCCAGAAAAGTCCTTGCAGGAGAAATCCCCAAGAAGCCTTTTTCCCTTCGTTACTCTCTTCGACTCTGGCTTTCCCCAGATACCAGCCCAGGAGTACGCCTAACAAGCCATGCATCGGCACTGCGGTAAATGCTCTGAGCAGTGCGGTATTCAAGCCATTTTCTAGGACGTAATAGATGTTCTCAATGGCCCCAAAACTTAGTCCGATGATGCCTGCGTAGAGCACGCCATCGTAGGGCTCTTTGAATTGCTTATTGGGCCAGAGCAGCGCCCTAAACATGATGTATTTAGCGCCTTCTTCTACCAAGCCCACCCCTAAGAAGGTAAAGACGGCAAGCATTCCAAGGTTGGTGATTCCCCAGGGCTTCACCGTGAGTGCTGTTTCTAGCCAATAGGCAATAAAGGCCGCACCTAAGCCTCCCAGGATGGCAAGGGCAATACTCGATAAAGACCGAGGCAAGGTCCACCGACGTTTCTCGATTCGGACAGCCAAAGCTGCCATCAGAAGCAATGCCGGGGCGATTGCTGCGGCAATGAGAAAGTAGGTTTGAGGGACAGGTGGATTCATAAAGCGTGTTTATGGAAAAGCACAGGTTGGTCTATTAAACCCAGTTTGCCCATTGTAGGGGATGGAGATTCTTCGTTCCCTGGTAAACTCTATATGCCCACTTGGGTGGGTCATTTATCTGTGCCCTTCCTATACCTTTGCTTGACCTTTTCATGAAATCTAAAGGTTTTGAAGGTCCCGGGCAGAGGAATATTCCGGAGAGACCCTGACTTTTCGATTTCCAAATCTTGTTAGATCCCCGTACATAAGGAAAAGAAAACTTGCGTAGCATCGTCATTGCCGGAAACTGGAAAATGTATAAAACCCGTGCCCAGACGCGGGAATACCTGGCAACATTTGTGCCGATGATCCAAAATCGTTCTACCGATCGCAATGTGGTGTTGTGCAGTCCCTATACCAGTCTTGAAACATTGGCTGAAGGCTTAGAAGGTCAAAACGTTGGGGTAGGGGCTCAAAATCTTCACTGGGAAAAAGAGGGAGCTTTCACGGGAGAAATTTCAGCGCCCATGCTTCAGGAGTTGAAGGTTACCCATGTCGTAATTGGTCATAGTGAGCGCCGAGAATATTTTGGAGAAACAAATCAGACCGTTTTAAAGCGCACCCAAGCTGCTTTAGCCGCTAACTTAATTCCGATAGTTTGTGTCGGTGAATCTAAAGCCCAGCGTGATAATAACGAAACGGAAACCTTTATCTTTCAACAGTTAGACGAAGGGCTGGATGGAGTGAATTTAGCGCAAGTCATTATTGCCTACGAGCCGATTTGGGCGATTGGCACAGGGGAAACCTGTGAATCTGAGGAAGCCAACCGCGTAATTGGTCTGATCCGCCAAAGAATCAAGGGTGAGCAGGTGCCTATTCTCTATGGTGGTTCCGTAAAGCCCACCAATATTGATGAGTTAATGGCCCAACCAGAGATAGATGGAGCTTTAGTGGGCGGCGCTAGTTTAGAAGCAGAAAGTTTTGCTCGGATTGTTAATTACGTAGATTAGAATTCTATGGTCTTCACTAATAGACATAAGCTGGATATCTCTTGTTTCAGTCTGAGATTTTTATCTTTTTTTCCTAACTCCAAAGCTGAGTATCTCAACTTTCGCCCTGCACAACAGCTCATTGCTTAAACGGTTGCGTTTCTGGTAAGACTGAAACTAGCGTTTCACGTGGATTTGATCCCTGATCCTAAAATTTATATTGGTCTTCGCGGTCCCAGGCTTTTAGAATCTCAGTAGACCGGAGAGCATATTTACACCGGGGAGTCCTACCCATTGAAAGACTGGGGCAAACTGCTCATTCTGATGACACTCCTGTTGTCATTGCCTGCCTGTACGAATGCCCCGAATGGGGAGAAGGTCGGAGCGACCACTCCTAGCACGGAGGATCTTCCATTGGTAGAGGTGGCGGTTGCCCGAACCGGCTCTTTGGGAGGAGAACCGGAATATGTGGGTACTACGCTGCCGTTACAGGAAGCAACCATCAGGGTCCAGGTGGCGGGACAACTGAAGAGTCTAGCCGCAGACGTCGGGGATCAAGTGAAGGAAGGTCAACCCCTTGCCAGTGTTGATACCAACGTGCTGATGGCAGAGCTAGACCGGGCTCAAGGTGAGCTTGCGGCTCGGCAGACTGACGTAACCCGTGCTCAAAATCAGAGCAGCAATGCCCAGGGGAATCTGGAAGAGCTGCGCATAGACTTGCAAGCGGCCCAGGTGGAAGCTGATCGCATCCAGCAACTTGAGGCACAAGGGGCTGTTTCCTCTCAGGAAGCCGAACGAGCCCGAAGAATGCTCAAACAAGCGGAGCAAACCTTCAAATCAGCAGAGAAACAGGTTCAAGTAGAGGTCCGAGCACTGGAAGTGGCCCAAACTCGGGTGGCTACCCAGAGGACCCTGGTAGCACAAGAGCGGGAACGAATAGCTTCCACCACATTGGTGGCTCCTATTTCTGGCACTGTGATGGAGCGTGGGCGTGCACCGGGCAGCTTGCTCAGACCGGGAGATATGATTCTCAAACTGGGGGATTTTAGTAAGGTTAAAGTATTGGCTCAAGTTTCTGAACTGACCCTTCCTAAAATCCGGATTGGGCAAGCAGTTCAGCTTAATTTAGATGCTTTCCCTTCGGAGCAGCTTACTGGCACCGTCAGTCGAATTTCACCAGCCACGGACCCTAAGGCTCGTTTAGTGCCTGTAGAGGTGATGATGGCCAATCCTCAGGGAAAAATTGGCAGTGGACTCTTGGCTAGAGTCCGTTTTACCAAACCGAGTGAGAAAGTGATTGTGCCCTTAGAAGTCGTTCAGGAAAAAGCCGGAGTATCGCCTACGGTCTTAGTCGTTACCGAATCGTCAACGGTTGTGGTGCGTCCTGTGAAATTGGGAGCACGGGCAGAAGGCCAGGTCGAAGTGTTATCCGGTCTGCAACCAGGAGAATCCTTCATAGTCCGAAGTGGTCAGCCCATTAAAGAAGGAGACCGGGTGCGCTTCACTCTGCCAGAAGGTGTAGAAGAACAAAAAGCTTCTTCCCAAAATCTGGATGATGCTCCAAGGGTTTCCAACCGAAAAGGCCAGACAGACTAGGGTTCGGTTATTCACAAAATGGTCTAACTCTGGGCGAGTGCTTCTAACTTCTCTTTTTGATCTGCGGCAATACAGGCTTGAATAATTGGTTCAATCACTCCTTCCACTACACTACTCAGGGCAAAGTTTTCTCCCAAGCGGTGTTCGGTCAGGCGGTTGTCTTTGTAGTTATAAGTGCGGATTTTTTCAGAACGGTCGCCAGAACCTACCTGCATTTTGCGGCGCGAGGAAACTTCATCCTGTTGGGCTCTCAACTGCATATCGAAGAGCTTGGCTCTCAGAATTTGCATGGCTCGTTCTTTGTTTTGCAATTGGGAACGTTCTTCGGTGCAATGAATATGCAAGCCGGAGGGTTTGTGGACCAAGTGGACAGCGGTTTCTACTTTGTTGACGTTCTGACCACCCGCTCCCCCTGAACGGGCTGTGGTGATCTCGATGTCTTCCGGTCTAATCACAACCGCGACTTCTTCCACTTCCGGCATAATAGCGACGGTCGCCGTAGAGGTGTGGACGCGACCTTGGGATTCGGTCAGCGGAACTCGCTGGACTCGGTGGACGCCCGCTTCAAATTTCAGCTTGGAGTAGACGTTATCGCCTTGAATTTCCAGAATCGCCTCTCTAAATCCACCCATATCGGCGGTGGTTTCGCTCAATAATCGCACCTTCCAGCCTTGGCTATCGGCGTAACGAGAATACATCCGCACCAAGTCACCGGCAAAAATGGCCGCCTCATCACCACCGGTTCCCGCACGAATTTCTAGCATGATGTTTTTGTCATCGTTGGGGTCACGGGGCAACAGCAGAAGGGTGAGCCGCTTTTCTTGCTCTTCAATTTGCTCTTCTAGCATTTGGACTTCNACTTCTGCCAATTCCCTGAGCTCAGGATCATCTTCTCGCAGAAGCGTACGGGCCTTTTTTAGCTCAGCTTGCAGCTCTTGCCAGTGGTGATAAACATCCACGGTCACTTCTAATTCTGCGCGAGCCTTCGCAATGCGTTGGACTTCGCCAGAGTTGGTGACAATATCGGGGTCCGCTAGTTTTTGGGTCAAATCTTGGTAGGTCCGCTCAATCGTATTGAGCTTTTCAACCATCATCGGGGCGGGCATAGACGTAATTTCCTTTGTACTCGTTGCTTCTGGTGTCAGGCAGCACAAATGGGCTACCACGGTTAAGAGGGAGTAGATGAAGCAACGCTAGTGGAAAGGCTTACAGTACATGGGTTACGTCTTCAGAGCTTTCTTCTAGTCTACCCTATGGCAGAACAAGCAGGAGTTGTGGGATTGAGCAATGGGACGCATTGGGTTCAAACGGACGAAAATTGCTGAAGGTCAAGACGCAGCCGCTGGGCTTCCCGCAGATAGGCATGATGGATTTGGTCTTGTTTCAAAGGACTGTTGACATGAAGCAAAACGCGGAGGCAGCGAGGTAAACTTTCAGGAATGCTCAGTTGGGCTACATCTAAAAGGGGGACATGGTCCCAACCTTCCAAATATTCTCGGACAAAAGTCGATGGATAGGCGGCGTTGAGGTCGGAGGTTAAGGTAAACGTTGCACTAACAACGTCTTCAGGAGCTAAGTTATTCTCTTTAATTAAAACTCGGAACAGTTCTAACACGGCATCCCGTATGTACTCCGGGTCATTTCTCTCGACAGTGGTCGCTCCGCGGATTCCTCGTACTCGCCAGCCAGAAACCATACTTTTAATACTTCGCTTATAAACATCAGCACTCGTTAGACTGATTGTATCTTGCCCATTCCCCAGAGGATAGGCGCAGATTTTTCTTTAAAATCAGACGTACTCTTCAAAAACACAACATGAGCATGACTCCCCGAATTCTACTGGCCTTGGACATTGACGGTGTGGTGCGGGATGTAAGCCAATCCTACCGTCGGGCTTTGGCCGATACGGTAGAACATTTTACCCAGGGAGCCTTCCGGCCCAGTGCCCCAGAAATAGACCAGCTCAAAGCTGAGGGCTGTTGGAATAATGATTGGGAAGGTAGCCAGGAGCTGGTCTATCGTTATTTTGAGAACCTCGGGCATCAGCGACAAGATTTTCCCCTGGATTTTGAACAGTTGGTCGAATACTTTCAAAGACGCTATCTGGGCGCTCCAGAACAGCTAAATGGCTACATTCAGGATGAGCCTTTGCTGGTAGACCTGAACTATTTTGAACAGCTAGACCAAGAAAAGATCTTCTGGGGATTTGTGAGTGGAGCTTCTCGTCTTTCAGCAGAGCATGTCTTAGCGCGCGTTGGCTTGCGGCAGGTTCCCTTAGTAGCGATGGGTGAGGCGGCTGAGAAGCCAGACCCAGAAGGACTTTTACAGCTTGNCAGATCAGGTCATTCCATAGAACGGGTATTTTATGCGGGGGATACGGTGGCCGATATCCAGACGACCTTGAATGCCCAAGCCCAAGACCCTGGTCGCGACTACGTCGCGATCGGAGTAATCCCACCACACCTATGGGAAAGTGAGCGTGAATCTGATTACATCACTACGTTAAAAGCGGCAGGAGCCCATGTTGTGGTAGAAAGAATGACAGATATAACCGTAGATTTTTTACGGGAAATCTAGTTAGCAAATTTATGATTTTCGGGTATACTCTTTCTAAAGTTTAAAGCGTATTTGCCAATCGTTAGGTTTGTGAGGAGCCAGCGAAAAATGAGAGCAAAAATGAAATGGAATAGACAACTCTGGAAGAAGCTAGTAGCGGCGGTACTAGCTTTCGGGTTGATCAATGGGGCGGCCCAAGCATTTCAGGTACGTGTCCTCGTAGAAGGTCCGAAACCAGCTGTAAACATTGCTGTTTCTGCCCCGGCTGTATTTCAGATGGACAATGGGGAAACTCAGGATCTGCAACCCCAGGAATGGTACCGGATGGACCAGAATCAAGTCGGTACGATTCAGGTTCCGGAAGGGGGTTACGTTTTGGCCGGAGACCGTTGGTATCCAGGGAGCGTCCGCTTAGAAACATTGCCCAATGGCGTTGCTGCCATCAACTATCTTGATTCAGAAGAATATCTCCGCGGTGTGGTTCCCCGTGAAATGCCTGCGAAATGGCACCAAAATGCCTTAATGGCACAGGCTATTGCCGCGCGTACCTACGCTTTGACCAGTTTCACCCGGCGCAAATGGGGTCCTCAGTACGACTTAGTCGATACCGTTATGGACCAAGTATATGGAGGCTTTGCTCGGTACAACCCTAAAACGGGACAAAGTACCACCCTGGTCGATCCACGTACAGACCAAGCCGTTGCCAGTACGAAAGGAGTGGTCCTGGACTACTCTATTGTCCAAGGAAACTACAGAGCTGATGGTATCAAAGGCTGGATGAGCTATGGCGACTATCGCTTGCCTATTCGCAAGGGTGCGATGATGAGCCAGAAAGTCTCTCAGCAGATGGCTGAAGCGGGCTGGGACTATACTCAAATTCTCCAATATTGGTATGAAGCCTCTCTCTACCAGCTCCCTGCGAACTATCAGTAAATTAGCGAAATAGTTGTCATCCGTTCCCAAGTGGAGTTACATTAGCTTACGTTCTAGCTTTCTGAAACGCCATGGAATTAATGTGGGTGAAGTGGGTTGTAATCGGAGTGGTCTCCAGCTTCGTTTTAATTTTCGCCTTCGGTTGGCTTTCCGGCGATCCTGCCCGTAACGATCTGAATAAGTAATCGACGATATTCAGTTTTGGGGTTCTTGCAATAGTGCGGGAACCCTTGTTCTGCTGATAGTCTTGTTCTTATGCCTTACACTCCACCCCCTCTCGTTCAGGCTCCTGCCGCTGAGGTCCAATACCAGCCTGTTCAAGCGGATAGCCTCCGTCGAGAAGCACAAGCCGGTGCGGATGCTTTGCTACCTCAAGACCCGGATGTACCTAAGGGCGGTTCTGTCGTAGGTGATAAGGTCAAACTGGATGCGGATTTCCAGGATTACGACCAAGACAAACAAGTCTTTACGGCCCGAGGCAATGTGCGGATGGAGTTCCAAGATAGTGTCCTCACGGCAGACGAACTGCAGGTGGACATGAAGACTCGGATCGCAGTGGCCCTAAGTGCTCCCAATCTGGTCAGGCTACAACGACCTGAACAGCAGGTCGAAGGCAGCCGCCTGGAATATAATTTTGCAAAAAAAGAGGGTGTGCTCTTCGATGCCAGGGGGCTTGTCAACATCAAGGCAGACGACCCTGAAGTAAAAAAGGCCCGTGCACAGGGGCAGCCCTCCATATTTGATGCGGCTAATTCAGGAGCTCCTACCATTCAAAGGGGAGGGCTTCTCCGTTATACGGCGCGTCGAATTTATTTCACGCCCAAGGGGTGGCGGGGAGAAGATGTCCGTTTTACCAATGACCCCTTTGATCCACCGGAACTGGAGATAAAAACTTCTAGGGCAGAGGTGACCAACATTCCAGGGGGCAAGAAAAAGCAACAAAAACTGGTTACCGATCCTGGGGTTCTCGTTTTTGACCAGTCTACAACTCTTCCCCTCCCTCCCTTTGTATCTACGATCAGCGATCAAGAAGATGCTAACCCTATTACGGTGGGCTATGATGCCATCGATAAAGGAGGGCTTTTCTACCAATACAATTTCATTACTGAGCCTAACGACAATACGACCCTGCGCATTTCACCTCAATTCTATTTGCAAAGAGCGCTTGGGTTCGGAGTAACCAGTAATGGGTATTCTTTTAACAATGTTGTACAAAATGCCAGTCCCGGTGTCGAGGGGGGCTTTCTAAATGATTTTGGGGTTGAGGGAAAGCTCAATCTACGCCATGAAGGAGGACAGAGTACTAACGTATTCGCTTCGCTCTCAGGGCTTTCCTTCGAGGACTTTACCAGTAGAATCCGTGCCAGGGCAGAACATCGGATTCCTGTGGGTAATGGCGGCGATACGCTGAGTTTCAACTATGCTTACCGAGAGCTTCTCTTCAATGGAGTCTTGGGGGCTCAGCAGGTGAGTCAAGATGTCGGGGTTAATTTCTACTCCGCTTTCAAAGTCTTGGGGAACACGGGAATTTTCTTTACGTACCAAGGAGGTATCAATTATCTGCAAGCGCCTTCAGACCAAGTCGGATTTCTTGCGCCGGGTCCTTCCAACCAAAATGAAGCCAGCTTAGCCCGTTATCAGCTCGTGGCCTATTTGGGGAAGGAATTTACGCTTTATCGACCGCCCCAAGATACGCCCGCAACTAGGGAATTTCTCCGCTTTACGCCCAGTCCGATTACTCCTAGTCTGAAATTAGTGACCTCTGTGCTCTTGAATGGTGCTCTATACAGTAGCGGAAATTCGCAAGGAGTAGTGCAAGGGCGAGTTGGGATTGAGGGCACGGTGGGCCAGTTCGCCAAAGATGCCTTTGATTACACAAATTTCAACTTGGCCTATTTCAATGGAGTGCTCGGAGGACAGTCTCCCTTCTATTTTGACCGAGTCCCTGGAGTCGAAGGTTTCTCGGCAGGAATACTCCAACAAATTTATGGGCCTTTCCGTGCAGGGGTGCAGGTGGTGTTCAACCGTGTTCCGCAAGGACAAGGACTGTGTAGTATCCCTGTCAGCATTGGTGACTTCTGCGAAGCCGATCGTTGGTATACCCTACGCTATGACCGTCGCACCTATGGTATCTCTTTAAACTACAGTCCCGTACAGCAGTTCGGATTCCTGCAATTACGGGTAGATGACTTTAATTGGGGGACGGCAGGGAGTACGACGCGCATTACTCCCCAGGTTCAGGCGGGTGTGACAAGAAGGTAGACAAGATCCAGAAGTACGCATAAAAAGTCAGCCTAAAGCGTTACAGTCATAAAGATAGAAAATTCCGTGGAGACCCTATGCGGATTGCACCCCTAGAAGCAGACCAAGTTGATAAAAAGCTCCAACGTGTCTATGAAAGTCTGGAAAAACAATATGGTACTGCCCTCAATCCTCTGAGAGTATTAGCTCATAAGCCTGTGATTATGGAAGCGGTGATGCGCCTCTATGGGGCCATTCATGCTCCNAACGAAGTTCTCTCCGAAGAACTCAAAGAGATGCTGAGTGTGCGCATTGCCCAAATCAATGGTTGCCGTAGTTATTGTGTGCCCTATCACAGCTATATGCTGCGTCATCTCGGTACGCCAGAAGACAAGATTCAAGCGATTGCCCAAGGTAGCTTAAGCCCTCATTTTTCTGAAATAGAGCGTCTCTGCCTAGAATATGCTGAACGTATCACCGTCCCAACCACCAGCGTTAGCGAAGAGTTTTTTGGCAAACTGAAAGCTCATTTTAGCCCAGAAGATATTGTTGAGTTAACTGCTTTTATTGGCATGTTAAATTTCTGGACTAAAGTCATTGATGCGATGGAAGTCCCCCTCGATGATATTTTTAAGGCTCCTCAAGGGGATTAAGCCCTCTATGCACCACCTTTGGTCTATACCCCCTCCTTGCCTATCTTTACCCAGCCTTTACCTTATGGCACTACATTAAGTTGGCAGTGAGTACGTGAGAACTCAGGCTAAGGTTCGTGCATAGCTGTGCATACTGACTCTCTTGAANTACTGGAAGAAATCTATCAGGAGCGTAATCTCCTGCGNTACTCTGCAAAACAGAAGATTCACCTCTATGAGGATGATGTCTGGATTGTCTATCGTGGGGTTGTCCAGATCCAGACTTTGCATTACTCAGGGGATGAATCGATTTTAGGGATGCTTGGGCCGATGATGCCCTTTAGTAGGGCCTTCACCGACCTTGATTCCTATGATGTCCAAGCCCTGACAGAGGTAGACCTGTTGCGCTTGAGTTGGCGAGATATTCAGAAATCTCCTACTCTAGCGATGGAAATTAATCAGTTGTTGACTCGTCGCCTGCAGCAAACGGAGATTTTATTGACACTTCTGAACAAAAATCAGATTGAGGAACGCTTGTTGAGGTTTTTAGCTTTCCTCGCTCGAGAGTTTGGGAAGGAAAGCCCACAAGGAATCCGTATAGATATTCGCCTAACCCATCAACAAATTGCCACCATAGTGGGTACCACGCGGGTAACTATCACCAAGCATTTGGGAGCATTTAAAAAAGCCTCCTTGCTAGGCAAGGGAAACTCTAGATATTTATGTGTGAATCGGGATGTACTTACTCTGTTCTAACTAAAACCCACCCTAGAAATGCCTATTCACATGCAGGAGAGCATCAAATTTTCACGGCAGAATCAGGTTGTCAGACCTTTGTTGCACTCAATTGATCTTATGTCGGCAATCCCTACTAAAGCAAGTGAATGTCGAGGAATTCCGCACTGACGCAGAACAGGCGATCGCCACTAGGATGCAAAACGACCTGGCTTAACCTGAGTTTTACCACCACGGTCCAAAATAGTAACGCGCGGCGATCAGGGTAGGGAAAAAGCGGAGGTTAATCCAGCAAACCAGCAATTTATGCCGAATCATAAGAGGGCCATAAAGCAATTCACCACTGCGAAGTCCAGGTTCCTCAGTTTGTCATGGCTGACTCAGTTAGCGATCCTGACACTGGGTACGCTTAGTCTTGGTTTACTGATGCTCTTCGCCTGGAATGTGTTCAACCGCAATCGAACGTTTAACCTTACCCTGGTAGCGGGAAGTTCTGATGGAGAAAGCTATATCCTCAGTCGGGCGATCGCTCAGGTGGTTGAGCGTCAATATCCCCACATTCAAATTAGGGTTGAGAAAACTGGGGGGACGACCGAAAATCTTCAGTTTTTAGAAGCAGGTAAAGCTCAACTGGCAACTGCCCAGGCTGATATTTCCGCAGGGCCATCTGCGCGATCCCTGGCCATTCTCTACCAGGATCTGTTTCAACTGGTCGTTAAAGAAAACTCCCAAATTAACGAATTTGCTAGCCTACGAGGTAAACGAATTGGGTTGCAGAAAAAGGGAGGACAATACCGCTCCTTCTTGAAAATTGCTGACCATTACGGGTTAACAGAACAAGATTTTCAATTTGTTGGAGACAACGAAGAGCAGGCAAACAATGCCTTCTTTAATAATCAGGCCGATGCTATCTTTCGAGTTCGTGCTCCAGGCAACCGCACCATACTGGAGATGGTTCAGCAACACCGGGGACGATTACTAGCGATAGACCAGGCAGCAGCCATGAAAATTCAATATCCTGCTTTTGAAGCGGTTAGCATTCCCAAAGGAACTTATCAGGGTAGCAATCCTCCGGTTCCGGGAGGTGACTTGCCCACTATAGGAGTTCAACGACTATTGCTGGTCCGTCAAAATTTGGATAACGAAGTGGTTCAGACCATTACCAGCGTTATCGATAGTCATCGTCAAGAGATTGCAGATGCTATTCCCCAGGAAAACAGTGATGTAAAACCACTAGTAGCTAGTTTCAGCCGTCCTACAACTACGGGCGGCACTGGTATTCCCATTGATCCCGGCGCGATCGCCTACTATGACCGCGACAAACCGTCCTTCATTCAAGAAAATTCTGATTTCCTGGGGCTTCTGCTCACCATGGCATTATTGCTTTGGTCTTGGCTAGTTCAACTCAAGCGGATTATCGAAAAAGGCAGAAAAGAAGAGGCCGATGCCTATATTCAACAGGCGATCGCCTTAATCGATGTTGATGACCCGACTACTAGACAACTTTCACTAAGGGAACGGCAGAAAAAACTAGACGACATTTTTGAACTGGCGGCTAAAGCTCTGGTTACTGAAGGGATTTCTCAAGAATCCTTTCGGACATTCAATGATGCTTATAAATCAGTTCGAGAAGCCCTTGAACGTAAAATGAGAGGATGACCGGATTGGAAGTATGGTTGACCCAGTTGCGATTGATGGCGAGATTTGCGGAATTCCAGCCATGATTAACGCTCCCTAACTACTTTGGCGGTTACTATGTTTGAGCCGCCTCACTATTTCTCTGTATCGAAAACCTGAAAGCGGCCCCACTTAGCCCCCAACCACTAGGGGGTAATCCAATACACCAGAGTGTTGAGACCGTCCGTTGCAAGCCCTGGCTAAGCGGCACTGCGTTTATCAGACAAAATTTTGCTGATTCGTGTCTGGGCTACTCCCATATCTTTGCTTCGCCTACAGAAAAATCTGAGCGATGGGGGTGCTGAATCCTGGCAGCAGGGGTGAGGTGAGCATGTCTCCGTCAAGCAGAGTGGCAACGAGTTGGAGCTGAGTCTCGGTGCGACGATAAATTTCCAGGGTCTTCACTTGCCAATTGACGATCCAATATTCCTGGACGCCGTGCAAGGAGTAGAGTTTAAGTTTAACTTCTTTGTCACGCTGCTCGTTGAGGTCTCCAGGAGAGAGGACTTCAACTATTAGCTCAGGGGCAACGGTCAGATGCCCTGCCTCATCAATGCCATTGGCAAGGCTTTCTCGTCTAATCCAAACAACATCGGGAATTACTGCGTCAGTCGGAGTAAAAATAACGCCCGGTGTCTGAAAAGTTTTACCAAGCTGGCTCTGTCTGGACCAAATTTCTAGTTCTACATGAATGTTGCCGCCTGCGCCTTGATGACAGATGTGAGGGGCGCGGGTCACAAGAAGTTCTCCATCAATGATTTCGTAACGTTTCCAACCGCCATCGTCGGGCATGGCATTGAGATCTCGGGTTGTCCAGCGTAGGGAGTTGGCGACCATAGGGTTGACTGTTGAACTTGTATTTCAGTGTAGTTGATTTGACCTGTGAGACTCGTATTGGCTTTAAAGAGTTTTGCATTCAGCAAACTTTCAGAATATTCTTATCCACCGCTCAGTCTTCCATCATTCCTCACCCGCATCTGTTCGTGGGGGTAGCTCCGAAGTATGCGCCTTCCCATGTGTTACCTCTTCCGCAAAAATTCTTCCGGTGTGATGCCAGCCTGATTCAAGATGGCGCGCAGAGTACCTTCTGGCATATCTCCCGGATGATTGGGTATGGTGGTGTACNTATTGGTCTGTGGGTCGCACCAAATTTCATGGGAGCCAGCCGCCTGCCGGTCGAACTGGAAACCAAGCTGTTTGAGCCGTCGTACAATCTCTCTGTATCGAAAACCTGAAAGCCGCCCCACTTAGCCCCCAACCACCAGTGGGTAATCAAATACATCTTCAGCGGTTTGTAAATTTACCGGTCTCTGCTGTTCAAGTTGAGCTTCCAACAATTTTTTAGCCACGTCTCGGGCGATTTCCAGCGTTTCAGTGATGGTGCGCCCCTGAGCGACCAAGCCAGGCACATCGTCGCTGGTGGCAAGGTATACCCCCTCTGGCAATTTTTCAATGTGCAAATTTACAATTTTTTCCACGGTTTGACTCTCTGCACTAGCTGAGTTTGTTCATAGTCTATTTTGCCTATTTTCTCAGCGAACTATCAGAATATTCCAACTCAGCTCTCAGCTTTCCATCATTCCTCACCCAGGCTTGGCTTCTAAATTATCGGTAGAACCCATCGGCTATCCTGCATGGATGGAGCAAGCTTATGTCTACCAACCACTATGACCTGATCATCATCGGTACCGGAGCAGGGGGCGGAACACTCGCCTATCGCTTAGCCCAGAGCGGCAAGAAGATTTTGATCCTAGANCGCGGTCCTTTTTTGCCGAGAGAGAAAGACAATTGGAACACTAAAGTCGTCTTTAACAGCGACCGCTACCACAACCCAGANGTTTGGTACGACAAAGACGGCAAAGAACTGCACCCCGGCATGAGTTACTTCGTTGGGGGCAATACCAAAGTTTATGGAGCTGCGCTGTTTCGTCTAAGAGAAAAAGACTTTGAGGCGTACCAACATAAAGATGGTCTCTCCCCAGCATGGCCGCTCAAGTATCGAGACTTCGAACCCTATTATGTCCAAGCAGAAAAGCTCTATCAGGTACATGGTAAAAGTGGGGAAGACCCGACGGAACCCTTCCGCAGTGAGGAATTTTTCTATCCGGCGGTGAGCCATGAGCCCCGGATTCAGGAAGTCTCCGATACCCTAAAAGAAAAAGGATTGCGCCCCTACCATACCCCCGTTGGGATTCGGCTCAATGAAGCGCACATGTATCTGAGTCAGTGCATTCGTTGCAGTACGTGCGATGGCTATCCTTGCTTAGTCCATGCCAAATCTGATGCTGAAGTCAGTACTGTTCGTCCCGTGATCGGCCAAGACAACGTCACCCTGCTGACAGAAGCTAAAGTACTGAAACTACACACCAGTGATTCTGGTCGGGAAATTTCCAGCGTGGAGGTAGCCGTCTCTGATCCGGATTCTGGAGAAACGCAGATCCAGCACTTCTCGGGGGATATGGTGGCGCTTGCTTGTGGAGCAGTAAACTCATCGGTCTTGATGCTCCGCTCTGCCAATAAGCAGCATCCCCGTGGCTTAGCCAATAGTTCCGATCTAGTCGGGCGTAACTTCATGAAGCATGTGTTGGGTTCGATCATCGGGGTTAGCAAAAAGCCCAACTCGACGATTTTCCAGAAAACCCTATCCATTAACGATTTCTACTGGGGAGAAGCAGGCTACGACTACCCGATGGGCCAGATTCAAACCCTGGGTAAAGTCAGCAAGGAAGCGCTGGAAGGTAATCCAGAGGCTTATGCCCCCCTGACGCCAGAAGAAGTAGCCAGTCATTCCATTGACTGGTGGCTGACTACAGAAGACTTACCGGACCCAAACAACCGAGTTCGTGTGGATGGGGACAAAATCATCCTTGACTATACCGAGAACAACAACGAACCCTATGATCGGCTAGAGAAGCGCTGGATTGAAATTCTCAAATCGATTGAATGCGGTCAGGCGATCATGCCCAACTGCTCCTATTTCACGGAGGCAGGCAAAACCTACACGGGGAAGTTACCCCTAGACGGAGTCGGGCATCAAGTCGGTACCTGCCGCTTTGGGGAGGATCCCACAACCTCGGTCCTGGACTTGAATTGCCGCACCCACGATCTTGATAATCTCTACGTCGTCGATGGCAGTTTCTTCTGCTCCAGTGGAGCGGTCAACCCAACCCTAACCATTATCGCTAATGCCTTACGGGTAGGAGATCATCTCCTTGAACGGATGAATTAAGGAGAGAAAACATGGTTATGGTGGATTGAGGCTTCGTATCCCAAGGATGAGGATGATTTATGTTTAGTCCTAGCTCTATAGTTCAATCTGGAACCAGACGTTCTCTGGCAGAGCACTATCAAGAGGTCCGTCAGGTCAGTGAACAGCTTTGCCGCCCTTTGATGACAGAAGACTATGGGATTCAGAGCATGCCGGATGTCAGCCCTCCGAAGTGGCATCTGGCCCATACGACCTGGTTCTTTGAGACTTTGCTCTTGGTTCCGAACCTACCGGGCTATGAAGTATTTCATCCTAAGTTTGGCTATTTGTTCAACTCCTACTACGAGTCGATCGGAGAGCGCCATCCTCGTCCCCAGCGCGGTCTTTTATCCCGTCCAACCGTGGAAGAAGTCTATCGCTATCGGGCCTATGTAGATCAAGCCATGCAATTGCTGCTGAGCCAACAGGCGGATGATCCAGCACTA
>JGI20200J14955_1000039_pt1 | contig 26040 bp, 20 predicted proteins | sample NGESurshal092012_FD_14955 | JGI IMG/M metagenome (IMG submission 14955) | reverse complement strand
CGGGTCGCTGGTCGGCGCCACCGTCGGCTGGCTGGTCGGTGAGCTGCTGGCCGGCGGCGTCGACCCGGCCACCATCGGCCCCACCGCCACCGATTCGATCGTCACCGCGCCGGCGACCACCGGCACCGCGCTGGTGGTGCTCGCCCAGCCCGCGCTGGCCGCGACGGTGTACACCTTTCTGGCGGCCTGGAACGGCCACCCCACGCTGGATCGTCCGGACCTCTACGAGGTCTCCTGACGCGGCTCCGCTGGCTCGTGTCGAGGCCGGAACGCCGCGAACGGATCCGTGACCCGCAGTTCCCCGATGGTGAACCGGTACTTCGCGGCCGGCCTGCCGCCGCTCGGGCCGGAGGCCGCGGTCGACCCGGTTGGTTCGAGCATCCCGCGCCTGGTCAAAATGCGTTGCAGATTGGTCGGGTCCACGTCGTGGCCGAGTGCGGTGGCATAGACCCGGCGCAGCTCACCGATGGTGAAGGTGGCCGGAGCCAGCGCGAAACCGATGTTGGTGTAGGAGAGTTTTGCCTGCAGCCGGCGGTGTGCCCGGTCGGCGATCAACCCGTGGTCCAGCGCGGTCGGCGGCAGGTCGTCGACCGGATGCCAGGCGGTGTCCTCGGGTAATTGCGGGTCGGCATCCAGTGGCACCAACCCGAGGAAGCCGGTGGCCACCACCCGTGCATCGGGCATCCGGCCGGGGTCGGAGAACACCCCGATCTGCTCGAGGTGGGTGACCCGGGTCAGGTCCACCTTCTCCGCCAGCTGACGGGCCGCGGAGGCGTCGACGTCCTCGTCCTGAAGCACCAATCCACCGGGCAGCGCCCACCGTCCGGCGTCGGGTTGTCGTGCGCGTTGCCAGAGCAGGACGTGCAGCCGCTGGCGTCCCGTCGGATCGGGACGCACGGTGAAGACGGCCGCCAGCACCTCCACTTGGGTTTCCACAGGATGACCGGGAGGTGACGACCTGATACGATGTGGCATGTTTTCGATTATAAGTCGAAAACCAGCTGACAGTCACCGTGCGACACACCGCCGGCCCAGGAGGACTCATGACCGCACCGACGCTCGACACCCTGCGCCGGCCCGGCTCCGCACACCCCTCGATGACGCTCGAGGAGACCGCGCAGTGGGCGCGGCGGGTTCGCGCACTGGCCGAGAAGCGCAACGCGGTGATCCTGGCGCACAACTACCAGGTGCCCGAGATCCAGGACGTCGCCCACCATGTCGGCGATTCGCTGGCGCTGTCCCGGATCGCCGCCACCGCCCCGCAGTCGACCATCGTGTTCTGTGGCGTGCATTTCATGGCCGAGACCGCGAAGATCCTCTCCCCGGAGAAGACGGTGCTGATCCCGGATGCGCGGGCCGGTTGCTCGCTGGCCGATTCGCTCACCGCCGAGGAATTGCGCACCTGGAAGGCGCAGAATCCCGGAGCCGTGGTGGTCTCCTACGTCAACACCACCGCCGAGGTGAAGGCGCTCACCGACATCTGCTGCACGTCGTCGAACGCGGTGGATGTCGTTGCATCGATCCCGGCCGACACCCCGGTGCTGTTCGGCCCTGACCAGTTCCTGGGCGCGCACGTCCGGCGGATCCTGGGCCGGGACAACATCTCGGTGTGGGGCGGCGAGTGCCATGTGCACGCCGGCATCAACGGCGCCCAGTTGGCCACCAAGGCCAGGGAGAACCCGGACGCCGACCTGTACATCCACCCCGAATGTGGGTGCGCCACCAGCGCTTTGTACCTGGCCGGTGCCGGCGCGGTGCCCGCGGACCGGGTGAAGATCCTGTCCACCGGCGAGATGGTGACCGCCGCCAAGCGCGGGTCCTCCCGCACCGTGCTGGTCGCCACCGAGATCGGCATGCTGCACCAGCTACGCCGGGCCGCTCCCGGGGTGGACTTCCGTGCCGTCAACGAGCGGGCGTCCTGCAGGTACATGAAGATGATCACCCCGGGCAAGCTGCTGACCTCACTCGAGGAGCTGCGTGACGAGGTCGTCGTCGATCCCGAGATCGCCCGTCGGGCACGGGGTGCGGTCGAACGGATGATCGCGATCGGCACCAGCGGAGGCGGTGGCGAATGATGCATCTGCCGTCCACACTGATCCCGTCCTGGGACGCCGCCACCGACGTCGTGGTGGTCGGATCCGGTGTCGCCGGGCTGACCGCCGCACTGGACCTGGCCGTCGCCGGCCTGACCGTCGTGGTGGTGACCAAGGGNGCCGCCGACGANTCGAGCACCCAGTGGGCGCAGGGCGGCGTCGCCGTGGTGCGCGACGAACGCGACCCGGGTGATTCGATCGCGGCCCACATCGCCGACACNCTGGTCGCCGGCGCNGGGNTGGCCGATCCTGCCGCCGTCGAGCTCATCCTCACCGAGGGGCCGGCCGCGGTCTCCCGATTGATCGCCCGCGGTGCGCTGTTCGACACCGGCCCGGACGGATTGCTCCGGACCAGGGAGGGAGGCCATTCGGCGAACCGGGTCATCCATGCCGGTGGTGACGCCACCGGCGCGGAGATCGAGCGTGCGTTGCTCGCGGTGCGTCGGTTGCCGGCGGTGCTGTCCGGGCATCAGGTGCTCGACGTCGTGCTGGACGGGTCCGGTCGGGCGCGCGGTGTGTCGGTGCTCGCGCCGGACGGGTCGATCGGGCTGATCCGCAGCGGAGCGGTGGTGCTCGCGACCGGCGGCGCCGGCCATCTCTTCGCCGCCACCACGAACCCGGGGGTGGCCACCGGCGACGGGCTGGCCATGGCCCTGCGTGCCGGTGCCGCGGTCGCGGACGTGGAGTTCATGCAGTTCCATCCCACGGTGCTGTGGACCGGCCCCGGCGATCTGGGTCACCGGCCGCTGATCACCGAAGCGGTCCGCGGCGAGGGCGCCGTGTTGGTCGACGGCGCGGGCGCCCGGATCATGCCTGGCGTCCACCCACTCGCCGACCTCGCGCCCCGAGATGTGGTGTCGCTTGCCATCTCCCGCCGGATGGGACAGGCACCGGGTGGCGTTGCCGACCATGTGTTCCTGGACGCGACCGGGATCGCCAGGGAGCTGTTCGCCCGCCGTTTCCCGACCGTGTCCGCGGCATGTGCGGCGGCCGGCATCGACCCCTCGTCGCAGCCGATCCCGGTGGCTCCGGCCGCGCATTACCACTGCGGCGGGGTGCTCACCGACATGGACGGACGGACCACGGTCGCCGGGTTGTTCGCGATCGGCGAGGTCGCCCGCACCGGGCTGCACGGGGCGAACCGGCTGGCGTCGAATTCCCTGCTCGAAGGCCTGGTGATGGGCGAGCGGTCCGCGGCAGCGGTGGGTGCAGAGGTGCGGTCGGCGCCGGCGCACCCCGCTGAGCTGATCCTGACCCCGGTGCCCGGCAGCGACCCGGCCGGGCGAACCGCGCTGCAGTCGGCGATGAGTGCCGGCGCCGGTATCGGACGCGACGAGATCGGATTGCTCGGCGCGGCCGATGTGGTGGACGGTGTGGGATCCGCTGTGCCGCCGGCACGGGTGGACCGATGGTCGGTGGAGGCCGCGAACCTGGCTCTGGCGGCGTCGGCGCTACTCGCCGCGGCGGACATCCGCACCGAATCCCGCGGCTGCCACGTGCGCAACGACCACCGCGAGCGCCGCTCGTCGTGGGAGCGTTCAGTGGTCGTCCGGAGCAGCGGCAGCGGGCTCGATGCCAGCGTCAGCGAACTCTGTTCGGCTGCGGCGTGATCTCAGCACCGCTGCGATCCGCCCTCGCCGCGGCCGGACTGGACCCCGGCGGGGTCGCCGCGGTGATCGACACCGCACTGGCCGAGGACCTGCGGGACGGTCCCGACGTCACCACCACGGCCACCGTCCCGGCCGAACAGTCCAGCGTCGCCGCGATCACCCCGCGCCAGCCGGGTGTGCTGGCCGGCGGCCCGGTCGCGCTGGCCGTCTTCGAGACGGTGGGCGCCGGTTTCGGCGGGGTGACCGGCGAGATCCTGGTGCCCGACGGCGGGACGCTGGTGCCGGGCGAGGCGGCGCTGCTGGTCCGCGGCCGGACGGCGGGACTACTGACCGCGGAGCGCACCGCACTGAACCTGCTCACCCACCTGTCGGGCATCGCCACCGCGACCCGGGCCTGGGTGGACGCGGTGGCCGGTACCGGCGCCCGGATCAGGGACACCCGCAAGACGCTGCCCGGACTGCGGGCGCTGGAAAAGTACGCGGTCCGCTGCGGGGGCGGGGTGAATCACCGGATGAGCCTGGGTGACGCCGCGCTGATCAAGGACAACCACGTCGAGGCCGCCGGCTCTGTTCGCGCCGCCATCGCGGCGGTACGGTCACGGAATCCGTCGGTCGCCCTGGAGGTCGAGGTGGACACGTTGGATCAGTTCGAGGAGGCGCTGGCAGCCGGCGCCGACCTGGTGCTGCTCGACAACTTCAGCACCGCCGACACTCTCGCGGCCGTGGTTCGCGCGCGCCGGGAGCCGCGTGCGGTGCGCCTGGAGTCCTCCGGCGGGCTGACCCTCGCCCGGGCGTCCGAGGTGGCAGCGACCGGAGTCGACTATCTGGCAGTGGGGGCGCTCACTCACTCGGCTCCGGCCCTCGATCTCGGGCTGGACCTCACCGCCAGCGTCACGTGACCACCGGGCGTGGTGCGGGCCATCGGCGCGAAGGGGCNCCGCGGCCGCCGCTGCGGGTGGCCGCCGTGCAGGACGGTTCGGTCGACGGGGACGTGCNGGCCAACGTCGAGCGTCACGTCAGCTGGATCGAGCGCGCCGCCGATGACGGGGCCTCGCTGGCAGTGTTTCCCGAGCTGTCGGTGACCGGGTACGACCCGGATCTCATCGACCTGCACCGGATGAGAGTGGATGCCACCGATGCTCNGCTCGACCCGATTCGCGCCGCCTGCCGTCGGCGGCGGTTGCACGCGCTGATCGGGGCGCCGGTCGGCCCCGACAGGGGCANCGGAGCGTCCAACGGGGGGGCGTTCGGACCGGTGCCGCCGCGGATCGGGGTGTTGCACATCTCNNCCACCGGAGCCATCGCNCCGGCGTACCACAAATGCCATCTGGACACNGGTGAGATCGGGATCTTCGCCGCGGGCGCGGCCGCCGGGTTGGTCGACATCAACGGCTGGCGCATCGGTCTCGCGGTGGGCAGGGACGCCGCCGTTCCCGCCCATGCCGAGCAGTTGATCGGGATGGGTGCGGACGTGTACGCGGTCGCGGCGCTGTTCCGGTTGGGTTCCGACGAGCGGATGGCCGGTCAGATGGCCGCGGCCGCCGCTCGCGGGCTCTGGGTGGTGCTGGCCCAGTACTGCGGGGGGACGGGTGGCGGTCCCGCCTGCGGCCGCAGCGGCGTCTGGTCGCCGGGCGGTGAGGAGCAGGTCAGGCTCGGGACCGGGCCCGGTCTTGCGGTCGTCGACGTGGTCGACGTCGCTGGTGCCGAGGCAGGCACCGCAGGTCACTAGGCTGTTGCCCATGCTGCAGCGGATCGACCTGCGCTCCGGCGTCGGTAACCTGCGCGGGGTGCTCCCCAGGGCCGCCGTCGACGTGGGCGCCGCGACGGAGGCGGTTGCCCCGATCGTGCAGGACGTTCGACACCGCGGGGCAGCGGCCGTGCTGGACGCCGCCGCGCGCTTCGACGGCATCGCGCCGCCCTCCCTGCGGGTGCCGGCCGAGGTGATCGCGGCCGCCGTCAACGCCCTGACGCCTGCTGTCCGGGACGCGCTGACCGAGTCGATCGCCCGTGCCCGGGTGGGGCACGCCGCCCAGTTGCCGGTGGAACGGGTGACCACGATCGCACCGGGCGGCACCGTCACGCAGCGCTGGGTCCCGGTGCGCCGGGTCGGGCTGTACGTACCTGGCGGGTTGGCGCTGTACCCGTCGAGTGTGGTGATGAACGTGGTGCCGGCCCAGGTCGCCGGGGTCGATGCGATCGCCGTCACGTCGCCGCCGCAGAAGGACAGCAACGGCTGGCCGGACCCGAACGTGCTGGCCGCCTGCGCCCTGCTCGGCGTCGGCGAGGTGTACGCCGCCGGTGGCGCCCAGGGGATCGCGCTGCTCGCGCTGGGTGCGACCGACACCGACGGCACGATGATCGAACCGGTCGACGTGATCACCGGGCCCGGCAACGTGTACGTCACCGCCGCCAAACGACTGCTACGCGGCACGGTGGCGATCGATTCGGAAGCAGGGCCTACCGAGATCGCGGTCATCGCCGACGATTCCGCCGATCCGGTGCACGTCGCCGCCGACCTGATCTCGCAGGCCGAACACGACCCGCTGGCTGCATCGGTGCTGATCACCACCTCTGTTGACCTTGCCGACGCGGTGGATGAGCTCTTGCCGCACCGTGTCTCGGCTACGAAACACCACGAACGGGTGCGGATCGCGCTGTCCGGGTCGCAGTCGGGCGCGGTGCTCGTCGCCTCGATCGACGACGCCATCGCGGTCGCGGACGCCTATGCCGCCGAGCACCTGGAAATCCAGACCCGTGACGCGGCCGTTGTCGCGGGACGGATCCGCAATGCCGGGGCGGTGTTCGTCGGGCCGTTCTCTCCGGTGTCGCTGGGCGACTACTGTGCAGGGTCGAACCATGTGCTGCCGACGTCCGGATCCGCACGATTCTCCTCGGGGTTGAACACCACGACGTTCCTGCGGCAGATGCAGGTCATCGAGTACTCCCGGGACGCGTTGGGCGAGGTTGCCGGGCACGTGCTGGCGCTCTCGGACGCGGAGGACCTGCCCGCCCACGGCGAAGCCGTCAGCGCGCGGTTCCCGGCATGATCGGCACCGACGTGACCCTGGCGGACCTTCCGTTGCGGGCCGATCTGGTCGGCAAAACTCCTTACGGCGCACCGCAATTGAGCGTTCCGGTGCAGATCAACACCAACGAGAACCCGTATCCGCCGTCGGATGCGCTCGTCGCTGATCTGGCGGAATCCGTTGCGCTGGAAGCTGTTCATTTGAATCGCTACCCGGACCGGGACGCGGTGGCGTTGCGGGACAAGCTCGCCGACTATCTGGCCAGCAGCACCGGCGTGCCGCTGTCCGGCTCGAACGTCTGGGCGGCCAACGGATCCAACGAGATCCTGCTGCAACTGCTGCAGGCCTTCGGCGGCCAGGGCAGGTCGGCGCTCGGGTTCGAGCCGTCGTACTCGATGCACCCGATCATCGCCTCCGGCACCAGGACCAGCTGGGTGTCGTGTCCCCGCCGGGCGGACTTCACCGTCGACATGGAAGCCGCCGCAAGCATTGTCGCCGAACGCTCGCCGGACGTGGTGTTCGTCACCAGCCCCAACAACCCGACCGGTGGGTCGCTGCCGTTGGCGGACATCAGGCTGCTGGTTCAGGCGGCGCGCGGCATCGTGGTGGTAGACGAGGCGTACGCCGAGTTCTCCGAGAGACCCTCTGCGATCTCGCTGATCCCCGAGTTCCCCGCCAAACTCGTTGTGGTGCGGACGATGTCAAAGGCGTTCGCTTTCGCAGGTGGACGATTGGGGTATCTGGCCGCTGCTCCGGCGGTCATCGACGCATTGATGTTGGTGCGCCTGCCCTATCACCTGTCCACGCTCACCCAGGCCGCCGCGCTGGCCGCGTTGCGGCACGCCGACGACACGCTGGCATCTGTCGCCCGACTGGTGGCCGAGCGTGTCCGGGTGCGAGAGGTGTTGCTCAGTCAGGGCTTTCACGTCATCGACTCCGACGCGAACTTCCTGCTGTTCGGCACCTTCGCCGACTCGGCCGGTACCTGGCGGCATTTCCTCGACGCCGGAGTCCTGTTGCGGGACATGGGCATTGCCGGTTACCTGCGGGCCACCATCGGCACCGAGCCGGAGAACGACGCGTTCCTGGCGGCGTGCGCTGCGATCGGTGCGGACCGCGTGTTGGAAACGGACAGGGAGACCTCGTGACGCAGATTGCCGGCACGCCGCGGCGGGCCCGGATCTCCAGGACCACCAGCGAGTCGTCGGTGCTGGTGGAGCTGAACCTGGACGGGACCGGGGTGGTGGAGGTCTCCACCGGCGTGCGGTTCTACGACCACATGCTCACCGCGTTCGGGGTGCACGGCAGTTTCGATCTGACCGTGCACTCCACCGGTGATGTCGATATCGACGCGCACCACACCGTGGAGGACACCGCTATCGTGCTGGGTCAGGCGATCGGCGAGGCGCTGGGCGACAAGGCAGGCATTCGCCGGTTCGGCGATGCGTTCATTCCGATGGACGAGACCCTCGCGCACGCAGCGGTCGACGTCTCGGGCCGGCCGTTCTCGGTGCACACCGGGGAACCGGATGCGGTGCTTGGCTTCACCGTCGGTGGCAACTATCCCGTGGTGCTGAACAGGCACGTGTTCGATTCCTTGGCGTTGCATGCCCGGATCGCGCTGCACGTGCGGGTGCTGTACGGGCGCGACCCGCACCACATCTGCGAGGCGCAGTACAAGGCGATCGCGAGAGCGCTGCGGGCGGCGGTCGAACCCGATCCCCGGGCGACCGGGATCCCGTCGACGAAGGGTGTGCTGTGAGTTGGCTGCCCATCCTGCTGATCGGCCTTGGCGGATTCCTGATCGGCGGCGTGGTGTCGTTCTGGAACAAGTCCCGGGTAGCGGCGGTGGTGCTGGCGGTGTTCTCCGCCGGGTGCATTGCCGGTGGGCTGCTGTGGCTGGCCGGTTAGGGCATGTCAGGTAGGCAGGAGTGACCACTGTTGTCGTGCTGGACTACGGCTCCGGCAATCTGGCGTCGGCCGAGCGCGCGCTGCGGCGTACCGGAGCGCAGGTCGAGGTGAGCTCGGATTTCGACACCGCGTTGCGGGCGGACGGCCTCGTGGTGCCGGGCGTGGGGGCGTATGCGGCCTGCATGGCTGGGCTGACGTCGGTGCGCGGCGCCAGGATCATCGACCGGAGGCTGGCCGGTGGACGCCCGGTGCTGGGAATCTGCGTCGGCATGCAGATCCTGTTCGAGCGTGGGGTGGAGCACGGGGTGGCGACCGACGGTGTCGGGGAATGGCCTGGAGTGGTGGAACGCCTGCAGGCGCCGATCATCCCGCACATGGGCTGGAACACGGTCTCACCCGGCGAGGGTTCGGTGCTGTTCGACGGGTTGGACCCGCGGACCAGGTTCTATTTCGTGCACTCCTACGCGGTGCGCCGGTGGGAGTTGGAGGTGACCCGGCCGTTCACGCCGCCGGTGGTGACCTGGGCCGAGCACGGCGGTGACCGGTTCGTGGCGGCAGTGGAGAACGGTCCGCTGTCGGCGACGCAGTTCCACCCGGAGAAGTCCGGGGATGCCGGCGCCGAGGTCTTGCAGCGCTGGGTGGGTTCGATCTAGCGTTCCTTCACGGCTCGACAGGGGTGCGGTCGAGGATTACTCTCGAACACGTGTTCGATACCAGCTTTCCTGACACCGTGACGCCAGAGCGTCACGAGGTGATCGGTGAGCTGCGTCGTCGAGTTGCCTCGGTCACCGGCGAGAGTCCACCTGTTTCTTCGCTCCCTGTCGCGGGAGCCGGCACCTTCCCGGTTCCCGCGCCGTTGGCTGCTGTCCTGCCGCGGAGCGGGCTTGCTCGTGGTTCGGTGGTCAGCCTGCAAGGGCAGGGCGCGTCGAGCCTGTTGTTCGCCCTGCTGTCCGGACCACCCGCGCCCTGGTCGGCGCTGGTCGGCATGCCGGACATCGGGATGCTGGCGGCGTCGGAGTTCGGCGTCGACCTGGATCGGGTGGTGCTGGTTCCCGAGCCGGGACCCGATGTGCTGCAGGTGCTCTCGATCCTGGTGGACGGTGTGGACATGGTGGCGGTCACCCTGCCACCCCGCGCCCGGCCCGGCCCCGGACGGCTTCGGGTGATCACCGGCAGGCTTCGGCAACGTGGTGCGGTGTTGCTCTCGGTGGGTCCGTGGCCGGGCGCCGACCTGGTGCTCACCTCCCGCTGGCAGGGGTGGGCCGGGCTCGGGCAGGGGCATGGTCGGCTGCGGGAGCGGGAACTCGTGGTGGACGTCAGCGGACGGGGAGCGGCGGCGGGTCGCACCCGGCAGGCGGTGCTGCTGCTGCGCAGTCAGCGCACCGCCGTGCAGATCGACCAGGGTTCGGTCCGTGCCGGGGATACGCGCGGCTTCGATCCGGGTCTGCTCCCGGCGGTGGCCGAGGTGGGTTGATATCGAGTGACTTTTCCGCGGTAGAGACATTTCGGACATTGCTGTCTCGGGGGTCCGTGTCTGTGCTCATGGGTTGTTCCGTCGAGGCGGTTCTCGCCGGTTCGCCGGTTCGCCGGTTCGCCGGTTCGCCGGTTCTCGCCGGTTCTCGCCGGTTCTCGCCGGTTCTCGCAGATGCACATTGGCATCTCGCGGTCGACGGCGCCGAGCCGAGGCGACCTTCGAAGCGACGCCACGGCGTTTCCGCGATATCGACATACCGGACAAGTCAGGGCGAAACTCTGGAATCAGGGGACTGTCGTACCCCTGTTCTAGCCTCGAACATAGGTCCAGAGGTCAGCTGGAATGCAGGTCGGAAGGGTTGGGGAGATGGACGATCTGACGTTGATGTGGCAGAGCGCTCCGGTACGCCGGAGCCAGGAGCAGGCGGTTCCGGAGAACTGGTTTGGTCCGGAACCCGATCCGCCGATCGCTATCGACGGTAACGTTGTCCTTGCCATTGGCATACCCCCGCGCCGATCAACACTTCCGGTGACCAATCCGGTGACCAATCCGGTGACCAATCCGGTGACCAAGCTCCGTACAGACGACGCCGATGAGGTTCCGCTGGAGCGGTTGGAGGCCAGGATCTGTTCGCTGGCAGGTCGTCTCGCGGCGTCGACGTGTGAGTGGCTGCGGCTGATCGCGGAGTTCGATCGGCGCAAGGGGTGGGCGCAGTGGGGTGTGGTGTCCTGTGCGCACTGGTTGTCGTGGTCGTGTTCGGTGGCGGTCGGCGCCGCCAGGGAATACGTACGGGTGGCGACGGCACTGGTGGGATTGCCGTTGCTGGATGCGGCATTCGCTGCCGGGCGGTTGTCGTACTCGAAGGTGCGGGCGCTGACCAGGGTTGCGGATCGCATCGAGGAGCAGACCCTGCTGGATCAGGGCCTGGTGCACACGGCGTCGCAGCTGGAGCGAGTGGTTCGTGGATATCGCAAGGCCGAGGGGATAGGTCGGGAGCAGCGTCGGCGGCGGCGAGCCCGCTGGTTCTGGGATGAGGACGGCATGTTGGTGGTCAGCGCCAGGCTGACCTCCGACGAAGGTGCAGTCGTGGTGGCGGCATTGCAACAGGCACAGCAGGAAGTCTTCGTATCATCCCGGCCGGGCGCCGCCACCGGCGTTCCTGCGTCAGATGCCGATGAATCCGACGGTGATGACGGTGACACGGTCAGCGCAGCGGACGCTCTGGTGGCGATGGCTCGGTCCGCGCTGGCCGCCGGGCCGGTGGACAGCTCCGGGGATGATCAACACCTGGTGGTGCTGCATGCGGATGTCGGTGTATTTGCAGACACATCTGAATCGCCGGAGGACCAGCCAGGTTCTGCAGGAGAGTTGTTGTGCCAGCTCGAGAACGGGCCAGGGGTGGATCGATCCACCGCCGAGCGGATCGCGTGCGACTCGGCGATGGTCGCGGTGCTTCACTCGGCCAAACCGGGAGAGTTGTTGAGGTTGGGTCGCAAGACCCGGAAGATGTCCGCTGCGTTGCGTCGGGCATTGCGGATCCGGGATGGCGGGTGCCAGTTCCCTGGCTGCCATCGCCGCAGGCACCTGCAGGCGCATCACGCCGTGCACTGGATGCACGGCGGGCCGACGGATCTGGACAATCTGGTGCTGCTCTGCGGCCGACATCACCGGGCCATTCATGAAGAGGGGTTCACGCTGTCCTGGTCCACCGATCCCGGCGACGGCCGACAGGGCGGGGGATGGGTGTTCCGACGGCCAGACAAGGTGCTCGTTCCCTTCGGTGGGTTGGATCGGCAGCACCGTGACAATCCACCTGACAATCCACCTGACAATCCGGTGGAACCGAACGACGAGCCGATGGACCCGGAACGGATCCGACCCGGCTGGCGTGGAGAGCGGTTCAGCCTTGCCGATTCCGTCGGTGTGCTGTGCAGGGCCGGCGAACACGTGCCGGCATGAACGGGGGAACCACGATCAGCCGGACCCTGGTGGTGTGGTGCCCGGACTGGCCGGCGGTCGCCGCGGCCCGCCTTGCCGGACATCCGGTGGCGGACCCGGTCGCGGTCTTTCACGCCAACAGGGTGCAGGCGTGCACCACCGCCGCCCGCAACGAAGGAGTGCACCTGGGGCAACGCCGCCGAGACGCCCAATCGCGGTGCCCGAACCTGCACATCGCCCGAGCCGATCCGGACCGCGACGCGCGGCTGTTCGAGCCGGTCGCGGCTGCGGTGGAAACGATCGCCCCTGGAGTGGAGATCCTGCGCCCAGGTGTCCTTGCCTGCTCGGCTCGTGGTCCCGCACGGTATTTCGGTAGCGAGATCGCTGCTGCGGAAAAGATTGTCGACATCGTCGAATCCCTGAATGTCGAGTGCAGGGTCGGAGTGGCCGATGTCCTTGCGGTCGCTGTGCTGGCTTCCAGGAGTTCGACGATCGTTCCGCCGGCCGGATCAGCGGAGTTCTGCGCACCGTTGCCGATCACCGAACTGGCTCGTGATCCAGCCATCTCGCCCCCGGAACGGGCAGCGCTCACCGATCTGCTGGTCCGGCTGGGGATCACCACGATCGGTGCGTTTGCCGCACTTCCGGAGATCAAGGTGGCAACCCGGTTCGGGGCGGATGCGGTGCAGGCACACCGGTTGGCCCGCGGGCTCGCCGAACGGGGCGTTTCCCGCCGGCAGATCCCCGACGAGCTGACCGTGGAGCAGACCTGCGATCCACCGCTGGACAGGGTGGACACCGCGGCGTTCGCGGCCCGTGCGCTTGCCGACCGCTTTCACACCCGGCTTGCCGATGCCGGTCTTGCCTGCACCCGGTTGGCGATCATCGCCGACACCGAACGGGGTTCCCGGCTGTCCCGGATCTGGCGGTGCGCCAAGCCGCTGACCGCCGCCGCTACCGCTGACCGATTGCGCTGGCAACTCGACGGGTGGCTCACGGCAGGCAGGACGGCTCGGCCAGGAGATCTGACCGAAGACGGATACCCCCAAGGTCCGGGGGCGATCGTACGACTGACGTTGGAGCCGGTCGAGGCGATCGGCGCTGGGCTGATCCAGTACGGCTTGTGGGGTTCTGATGGCCAGGACGATCAACGCGCAGGGTGGGCGTTCGCCAGGGTTCAGGGATTGCTGGGGCCGGAATCGGTGGTCACACCCGTACTTTCCGGTGGTCGTGGTCCCGCGGACAGGATCACCCTGGTGCCTTGGGGAGAGGAGAAAACCGCTCAACGGGATCCGTCAGCACCCTGGCCAGGGGCGCTTCCCGCGCCGTCGCCGACCCGACTTGCCACCTCTGATCCGGAGAACGTCACTGTTCTCGACGCAGCAGGACGCCCGGTGCTGTTCACCGGGCGTGGCCTGCTGACCGGCTCGCCCGCCTGGGTCGACCAGCAGGGCGGGCGTCAGCACATCGATGTGTGGGCAGGGCCATGGGTTCTGGACGAACGATGGTGGGCGAACGACACACCCACCCGGTACCTGTCTCGTCTGCAGGTCGTCACCGATGCGGGGGTCGCGATGCTGATGCGGTTCGGTGCAGACGGCTGGCAGCTCGAGGGGGTGTACGACTGATGGGCTGGTCCAACCCCAATGTGCCCTGGTCCGAATTGGAACGTGCGCTGTCCGGCAGGCCGCCGAAACCCGGCCGCGGAACACTCGGCCCGTTGCGCCCTCTTGATCACGCCCGTCCGGACCCCCGGCCTCCGGACCCCCGGCCTCCGGACCCGCGAACAGCACGTCCCGCGGCAGCTGAACATTGCAGGGCGGTTCCCTATGCAGAGTTGCACTCCCACTCCGCGTTCAGCTTCCTGGACGGCGCGTCGACACCGGAACACCTTGTCGCAGAGGCACTCCGGCTGGGACTTCAGGCGCTGGCCATCACCGATCACGACGGCCTGTACGGCATCGTCCGGTTCGCCGAAGCTGCAGCCGACACCCCGTTACGGACCATGTACGGCGCTGAACTGTCCCTTGGCCTCCCCGAGCCGCAGATGGGAATTGCGGATCCGGTGGGTGATCACCTGCTGGTGCTGGCCCGCGGCCAGCCGGGATACCAGCGGTTGTCCCAACAGATCAGCCTTGCTCAACTCACCGGTGGCGAGAAGGGCCGCCCTGTCTACGACCTCGACGACCTCGCCGAGGCAGCGCAGGACAACTGGCTGATCCTCACCGGGTGCCGCAAAGGCAGGGTGCGGCGGGCGCTGACCACTGGCGGCCCCGACCTGGCCAGCACCGAGATCGTCGCGTTGATGGATCGGTTCGGCCGGCACAACGTGGTGGTCGAGCTCACCACCCAACTGCTGCCCACCGACGACGAGGACAACGACGCGCTGGCCGACCTGGCCGCCGGACTCGGACTGCCGGTGGTGGCCACCACCGGTGCGCACTACGCCACCCCGCGGGCCAGCCGGCTGGGTGCGGCCATGGCGGCCGTCCGTGGACGGCGCAGCCTGGACGAGGCCGACCCCTACCTGCCGCCGGGGCCGGGGGCGTACCTGCGATCCGGCGCGGAAATGGCGGCGCTGTTCGCCCGTTATCCCTCCGCGGTACCGACCGCCGCCGCGCTTGGCCAGGAATGCTCGTTCGACCTGCATTTGGTTGCTCCGCAACTGCCGCCCTACGACGTTCCGCCGGGACACGACGAGAATTCCCACCTCCGTCAGCTCACCATGATCGGCGCTGCCCGGCGATACGGTTCCCCGCAGGAGAAACCGGACGCCTACGCGCAGATCGAGAAGGAATTGACGATCATCGCCACGCTGAATTTCCCCGGCTATTTCCTGATCGTCCATGACATCGTCTCCTTCTGCCGTGACCACCACATCCTCTGCCAGGGCAGGGGATCGGCCGCGAACTCCGCGGTATGTTATGCCCTCGGTATCACCGCGGTCGACGCCGTGCGGTACCAGCTATTGTTCGAGCGTTTTCTGGCGCCGGAGCGCGACGGACCACCGGACATCGACATCGACATCGAATCCGACCGCCGAGAAGAGGTCATCCAGTACGTCTACGACAAGTACGGCCGTGACTACGCGGCACAAGTGGCCAACGTCAACACCTTTCGACCGCGGATGGCAGTACGGGACATGGCCAAGGCGCTCGGTCATTCGCCTGGCCAGCAGGACGCCTATTCCAAACAACTGGACGGCTGGGCTCCACTGGCCGCGCAGGTGGAAGCGGCCAGCGCCGGGACCGGGCCGATGGAGCACGCCATCCCGGGCGACGTGCTGGAATTGGCCGGGCAGATCCAGGATTTCCCCCGGCATCTGGGAATTCATTCCGGTGGAATGGTGATCTGTGATCGCCCGGTCGCCCAGGTCTGCCCCGTCGAGTGGGGGCGGATGGAGAAGCGGTCGGTGCTGCAATGGGACAAGGACGACTGTGCGGCCATGGGTCTGGTCAAGTTCGACCTGCTCGGATTGGGCATGCTCTCCGCCCTGCACTACGCGGTCGACCTGGTGCGCGACCATGAGGGGATCGAGGTCGACTTCGCCGCACTTGATCTGGAGGAACCAGCGGTCTACGAGATGCTGCAACGCGCGGATTCGGTGGGGGTGTTCCAGGTGGAATCCCGGGCGCAGATGGCCACCCTGCCGCGGTTGAAGCCGCGGACGTTCTACGACCTTGTGGTCGAGGTGGCGCTGATCCGTCCGGGACCGATCCAGGGCGGTTCGGTGCACCCGTACATCCGGCGCCGCAACGGGATGGAGCCCGTCACCTACGACCACCCGGTGATGAAGCGGTCGTTGTCCAAAACCCTGGGGATCCCGCTGTTCCAGGAGCAGTTGATGCAACTGGCCGTGGACGTCGCCGGATTCGACGCGGGCGAGGCCGATCAGCTGCGCCGGGCGATGGGCGCGAAACGGTCGACGGTCAAGATGGAAAAGCTCAAGGCCAGGCTGTACGACGGCATGGCCACCCTGCACGGCATCACCGGTGATTCGGCCGACCGGATCTACGAAAGACTACTGGCCTTCGCCAATTTCGGGTTCGCCGAATCCCATGCGCTGTCCTTCGCCGCGCTGGTCTTCTATTCCTCCTGGCTGAAACTCCACCATCCGGCCGCCTTTTGTGCCGCGCTGCTCCGCGCGCAGCCGATGGGGTTCTATTCCCCGCAGTCGCTGGTGGCCGATGCCCGTCGGCACGGCGTGACGGTGCGCCGACCGGACATCAACATCTCCGGGGTGGAGGCCGGCCTCGAACCGGGTCCCGGCAGCCCTGATCCCAGCCCTGATCCCAGCCCTGATCCCAGCCCCTATCCCAACCGCCCGAGCACCCACAAACCTGCCGTCCGGCTCGGCCTGGCCGGCATCCGCACCCTCGGTACCGAGATCGCGGAGAAGATCGTCGCCGCCAGGCCGGTCGACGGGTACGTCACGCTCGACGAACTGACCAGGGCGGTCACCCTGACCACCGCACAGGCCGAGGCGCTGGCCACCTCGGGTGCGCTGGACGTGCTGACCGTCCCGCGGGAGAACGGTCGGTCGATCGAGATTCTCGGCCGGGACCGGCGCCGGGCTTTGTGGGCGGCCGGTGCTGCCGCGGGTGAGCGGGCCGGGACGCTCGACGGCACCACCGTGGGATTGGACGCCCCGGCCCTGCCAGGGATGAGCGACATCGAGTTGACCGTCGCGGACATCTGGGCGACCGGGATCTCGCCCGAGGCCTACCCCACCGAGTTCTCCCGCGAGACGCTGGAGCGCTGGGGGGTGCGCACCGCCGCCGATCTGCATCAGGTCGAGCACGGAAACCGGGTGCTGGTCGCCGGGATGGTCACCCACCGGCAGCGCCCGGCCACCGCCTCAGGGGTCATCTTCATCAACCTCGAGGACGAGAGCGGGATGATCAACGTCATCTGTTCGGTCGGGCTGTGGTCCCGGTACCGCAGGGTTGCCCGCGGGTCACCCTCCTTGCTGATCCGCGGAGTGGTCGAACGAGCAGGCGGGGCGATTTCCGTCGTCGCCGATCGGATCGCCGCGGTGAACATGGTGGTGGCCACGCCATCCCGGGACTTCCGGTGATCGCGAACCTGCGGCGGGAACTGCGGCGGGAACTGCGGCGGGAACTGCGGCGGACAGGGAGCCTGCGGTCCGCAGCCCTGCGCCGGGTCTGGGAGGATCGGGACCATGAGCGAAGTCTTCGAACAGGCGTCGGTGTCGTTGATACTGGCCGACTTCGCCGTCGCGGATCAGCTCGGCAAGCTGCAGATGGTCGGCGGCGGCCTGCAGATCATCGGCCGCAACCACACCACCGGGGTGTCTGCGGCGTTCGCGGTCGTGGTCGGACTGGCGTTTCCGCCGGAACTCTTCAACGAGCAGTACGTGTTCGAGGTTGTCCTGGAGGACCAGGCGGGCAACCCGGTGGAGCTGACCGACCCAGCGGCACCACCCGGATCCAGGATGATGCGATTCGGGCAGACCCTGCAGATCGAGGAGCCGAACTTCCGCGGCAGCGGGGTCCCCCGGCGCGCCCTGCCCACCCGCACCCATGTGGTGCTCTACTTCAACACCGGGCTGCCGCTTCCCCCCGGCCAGGTCCTGGTCTGGCGCGCCCGGATCGACGGCGACTCCAGGCCGGAATGGACCGTGCCGTTCTTCGTCCCCACCCCTCCGCCCGCTCCCGTCCTTGGCTGATCCGATGCGCATTGCCACCTGGAACATCAACTCGATCCGCTCCCGCCTGAACCGGCTCATCGACTGGCTGCCCCGCAGCGACGTCGACGTGCTGGCCATTCAGGAGACCAAAATCGACGACGAGCGCTTCCCGTCGGAGGCGTTGGCCGCCATCGGTTATCAGGTGGCGCACCACGGCACCTCGCAGTGGAACGGGGTGGCGGTGCTGTCCCGGGTCGGCCTGGACGACGTGCATATCGGCATTCCGGGATTGCCGCCGTTCGGCGACCCAGCGGTCACCGAGGCCAGGGCGATCAGCGGGGTGTGCGCGGGGGTACGGGTATGGAGCCTGTACATCCCCAACGGGCGAGCCATCGGCGATCCGCATTATTTCTACAAGCTCGCCTGGCTGGACGCGGTCCGCGACTACGGCGCCAAGGCGCTCGCCGACGACCCGCGGCTGCAGCTCGCGTTCTGCGGCGACTTCAACATCGCGCCCACGGACGACGACATCTGGGACGTCGACTTCTTCCGCGGTCAGACCCATGTGACGCCGCCGGAGCGTGAGGCGTTCGGGAACCTCGTCGCGGCGGGATTTGCCGACGTGGTCCGCCCGCACCTGCCCGGACCGGGCGTGTACACCTACTGGGACTACAAGCAGCTGAGCTTCCAGAAGCGGCGCGGCATGCGCATCGACTTCGCGCTGGCCAGCCCGGCGCTGGCCGCCAGGGTCATCGGCGCGTCCATCGACCGGCAGGAACGCAAGGGCAAAGGGGCGTCCGATCACGCGCCGGTGATCGTGGAGCTGGGCCCGTGACGCCGCCCCCGGTGCCCCCGGTCAGGATCCTGGTGCTCGAGCACGATCCCACCGATCCGCTGATGCGCCTCGCCGACTGGCTCGTCGAGGCCGGCGCCGTGCTGACCGTGCTGCGCCCGTACGCCGGCGACCCCATCCCCGCACTCTCGAAAACTCCGACAGATCCGACAGAGATGGCCGACTTCGACGCCTTGATCAGCCTCGGCGGGGAGATGAGCGCCCACGACGACGAGGCCGCGCCCTGGCTGCCCGCGACGCGGACGTTGCTCTCGGCGGCCGTCGCCAGCGGCACGCCGACCGTGGGCATCTGCCTGGGCGCCCAACTGCTGGCCGCGGCCACCGGCGGGCGGGTCGAACGCGGCGCGGACGGACCGGAGATCGGCGCCTACCTGACGGCGAAACGCGATGCGGCCCACGACGATCTGCTGTTCGACGAGCTGCCGATGACCCCGGACGTCATGCACTACCACGGGGACGTCATCTCCGTGCTGCCGCCGCGGGCCGTGCTGTTGCTGTCCGCGATGGGCTACCCGCATCAGGCGTTTCGGGTCGGCGCGGCGGCCTGGGGGCTGCAGTTCCACATCGAGCCGACCGCCGAGCACGTCCGCGGGTGGGCACGGGACGCGGGCGTCCCCGTCACCGCCAGACTGGGTCCGATGCTGGACGACGCCGAGGAGACGATGGGCTTCGTCTGGCAGGAGTTCGCGCACCGGTTCGTCGGGTTCGCCGCCGACCGGGCAGCCGCGGAGCGGGCAGCCGCCGACCGCACAGCCCCCGACCGCACAGCGTCCGGACCGGCGGCCCGCGGCGTCCGGCTACCCATTGTCACGAGCGAGACGTGACCAGGCCCGCCGCCCGCACCCCGGCCCGGTACGGGCTGCCCACCACCGACCGGGTGCGCAACGACCTCGCGGCGATCGGGCTGTTCACCGACGCCGGGCCCACTGCCGGGAGCGAGGACATCCTCGCCGCCATCGCCCGATCGGGCCGCCCGGAGTACGCGGTGCAGGGTCTGGCCAGGCTCATCGAGGAGTGCCCTGGTCGGACCAACGTCGACCTGCTGGAGGCGCTGCGCTCTCAGCCGCGCTTCCGCGGCCGGTTGATCGGCGTGCTCGGCGGATCCACCGTGCTCTCCGAGCACCTGGCCGCCTTCCCGAACGACTGGCTGCTGCTGCTGCCGGAAGCGCCGGCCGAGGAGCTGATTGCCGCCTCGGAGATGCGCAGGGTGCTGGCCGAGGCCGTCGGCCTTGACCTTGAGCTCCCGCTGTGCACGGGGACGGAGGGTGGTCGGGCCACCATCACCGGCGGAAAGGCCATCGCCGCACTGAGGAGGGCCTACCGCTCGCAGTTGCTGGTGATCGCCGCTCACGACCTCGCGCCTGCGGTGGAACCATCCCTGCCGACGACCGCGCTACCGGCCGTCTGTCAGGCGCTGACCGCGCTGGCCGACATCACCCTGCAGACCGGCCTCTCGGTCGCCGCCGCCGAACTGCCGGCGGACGCCACGCCGGCCCGGCTGGCCATCATCGCGATGGGCAAGTGCGGAGCGAAGGAGCTCAACTACCTCTCCGACGTGGACGTGATCTTCGCCGCCGATCACCCGCCTGCCGGCGAGGGCCCACCCGACGGCCCACCCGACGTCCCAGCTGACGGCCTGGCTGACAGGGACGAAACCCAGATGCTGTCCACCGCCACCCGGCTGGCCACCGGGGTGATGCGGATCTGCGGCTCGGCCGCGTGGGAGGTCGACGCCGCCCTCCGCCCTGAGGGCAAGTCCGGTGCGTTGGTCCGCACGCCGGCCAGTCACGCGTCGTACTACCAGCGGTGGGCGCAGACCTGGGAGTTCCAGGCGCTGCTCAAGGCGCGGCCGGCGGCGGGCGATCCCGACATCGGGCGGCAATTCGTGGAGATCACCGCCCCCGGGGTGTGGAACGCGGCCGGGCGGGAGTCGTTCGTCGACGACGTGCAGGCCATGCGGCGCCGGGTCGAGGAGAACATTCCCGGGAACCTGCGGCGCCGGGAACTCAAGCTCGGCGCAGGCGGGTTGCGTGACGTGGAGTTCGCAGTTCAGCTGCTGCAATTGGTGCACGGCCGGACCGATCCTGACCTGCGGCTTCCCGGCACGTTGATGGGCCTGCGCTCGCTGATCCGGGGCGGTTACGTGGGCCGCACCGACGGTGCCGAGATGGCCGCCGCGTACACCTTCCTGCGCCGCGCCGAACACCGGTTGCAGCTGCAGCGGTTGCGCCGGACGCACCTGCTGCCCGAGGACCGCTCGGACATGGAGTGGCTGGCGCGGACCGACGGCTACACCGCGTCGGGAGCGGCCAGCGCCGCCGAGGTGTTCACCTCCGAACGGGTCAGGCACGGCGCCACCGTCCGGCGGCTGCACGAGAAGCTGTTCTATCGACCACTACTGCACGCGGTCGCCGCAGTCGGCACCGTGGGCACGAACGAAATGCGGCTGTCCCCGGAGGCCGCGCGGGCGCGGCTCGCCGCGCTCGGCTTCACCAAACCCGACGCCGCGTTGCGTCACCTGGCCGCGTTGACCGTCGGCGTCTCCCGGCGTGCCGCCATCCAGCGCACCCTGCTGCCGGTACTGCTGGACTACTTCTCCTCCAGCCCCGACCCGGACGCCGGGCTGCTTTCCTACCGGCAGGTCTCCGAGGCGCTGGCCGACACTCCCTGGTACCTCCGGCTGCTCCGCGATGAGGCGTCGGTGGCGCAGCGGCTGGCCACCCTGCTGGGCGGGTCACGGCTGATCGCGAACCTGCTGACCAGGGCGCCCGAGGTGCTGCAGTTGCTCACCGACGACGAAGCACTGCTGGCGCCGGAGCCGGAGACCGTGGCCGCGGCGCTGCTGGCCCGCTCCCGCCGGGCCGCGAACGCTCGGGACGCGGTGGATGCCGCCCGGTCCGCGCGCCGGCAGGAAATGCTGCGGCTGGCGTGCGGCGACCTGCTCGGTTTGATCGACGTGACGAACATCGCACGCGGCCTGACCAGCATCGCCGAGACCAGCATCACGGCCGCGTACGACGCGGCCGTGAAACAGGTGACCGCCGAACGCGGCGGCTTCCGGGCACGGCTGGCCGTGATCGGGATGGGCCGGCTCGGCGGTGCCGAGTTCGGATATTCCTCCGACGCCGACGTGATGTTCGTCGGGGAGACCGCAGCCGGGCAGGACGAGCAGGATGCCAGGGCCGACGCTGCTGCCGTCGCCGACCTGATGGGCCGGCTACTCGGCCGGCCGAGCCCGGACCCGCCGCTGGAGATCGACGCGAACCTGCGCCCCGAGGGCCGGAACGGCCTCTTGGTCCGGTCCCTGGAGTCCTACAAGACATATTGGGCGAGGTTCGCCGCACCCTGGGAACGGCAGGCGCTGCTGCGAGCGCGACCGGTGGCCGGCGACGAGGAACTCGGCGCGGACTTCATGGCAGCCGCGAACAGCTTCCGCTACCCGGAGGGCGGCCTATCCACCCGTGACGTCGTGGAGATCCGGCGGATCAAGGCCAGGGTCGACACCGAGCGGATGCCGCGCGGCGCTGATCCGACCACCCACACCAAGCTGGGCCGCGGTGGCCTCGGCGACGTGGAATGGACCATCCAGCTGCTGCAGTTGCAGCACGCCGCGCAGATTCCCGGCCTGCGCACGCCGCACACCCTGCAGGCCATCGCCGCGGCGATGGAGGCCGGCCTGCTGTCCGAAGCGGATGCGGCCGCGTTGCGCAACGGCTGGCTGGTCGCCTCCAGGACCCGCAACGCGATCATGCTGGTGCGCGGCAAGCCGGACGACCAGATCCCGCGGCAGGGTCGGGAGCTGGCCGCGGTGGCCCGCGCGCTGGGTTACCCGGCGGGTGGGGATCCCGGTGAGTTCGTCGACGACTACCGGCGGGCGACTCGCCGCGCCCGGAAGGTCGTGGACCGGGTTTTCGACGGCGGCTGATCTGTCAGGATTGGTCGGTGCCGATCTGGATCTGGATAGTCATCGCTGTTGTCGCCGTGCTGGCGGTCGTGCTGGGCGTCGGGCTGATGCTGAGCCGTCGCCGGCGGATCTCGCTGAAGGCCGCACCGCCGGCCGAGGCCAAGCCGGTCACCGAGGGACCGCCGCCCAAGGGTGGGTACAAGGCCGGCGGGTCCATCTCGTTCTCCGCGGGTGGGGGTGGGTCGGGTACCGCCACCGCACCGCCGCCCACACCCACCCCCGCACCTGGCCCGACACGGCCGCCGGTCACCAAGCCGTTCCCGGTGGTGCCCACCGAAACTCCGGCGGTCCAGCACCCGTTCGTCGAGCCGCCGGTCGAAGAGCCTGCGGTCGAAGAGCCTGCGGTCGAAGAGCCTGCGGTCGAAGCGCCCGCAGAAACCAAGGTTGCCGAGCCGCCGGTGCACCCGGTCGCCGACCGCACCGAGGTCGACGGCCAGCCGGGGGTCGGTGACGACGCGTCGGTCCCGCGGGATTCGGTGAGCAGGGGGATCGTCGACGTCGCCCTGCCGGAGGCTCCGATCACCCCGGAGGCACCGCCCAAGATTGTCATCAAACCCGCCGCTCCCGCCCCGGTCATCCAGCCCGAGACCGCGCCGATGCCGGTCATCGCCGAGCCCGAGCCCGAGCCCGAGCCCGAGCCCGAGCCCGAGCCCGAGCCCGAGCCCGAGCCCGAGCCCGAGCCCGAGCCCGAGCCCGAGCCCGAGCCCGAGCCGGTCGTCGAAGCCCCCGCTCCCGCCGTAGAAGAACTCGAGGAGATCGCGCCGACCGCCGGGCGGCTCAACCGGCTGCGGGGGCGGTTGTCCCGTTCGCAGAACGTCTTCGGCCAGAGCCTGCTCGGCCTGCTCGGCGCCGCGACCCTGGACGAGGATTCCTGGATCGACATCGAGGACACCCTGCTGCTGGCGGACCTGGGCGCGGGCGCAGCCGCCGAGATCACCGAGCGGCTGCGGGCCGAGGTGGCCGCGCACGGGGTCGCGGACGCCGCCGGCGCACGGGCCCTGCTGCGCCGGGTGCTGGTGGACGCGGTCGGCACCACCGCCGACCGGTCGATCAAGGCGTTGCCGCACGACGGCCGCCCGTCCGTGCTGCTGATCGTGGGCGTCAACGGCACCGGCAAGACGACCACCACCGGCAAACTCGCCAGGGTGCTGGTCGCTGAGGGCCGGCATGTCGTGCTCGGCGCGGCCGACACCTTCCGCGCCGCGGCCGCCGACCAGCTGCAGACCTGGGCGGAGCGGGTCGGCGCGGTCGTGGTGCGCGCCGACTCCGGGACCGATCCCGCGTCGGTCGCTTTCGACGCGGTCAAGCGGGGCATCGCCGACGGCGCGGACGCCGTGCTGATCGACACCGCCGGGCGGCTGCACACCAAGACCGGCCTGATGGACGAGCTGGGCAAGGTCAAGCGGGTCATAGAGAAGCAAGCGAAAGTCGACGAAGTCCTGCTGGTGCTGGATGCCACCACCGGCCAGAACGGGCTGGTCCAGGCGACGGTTTTCGCCGACGTCGTGGACATCACCGGCATTGTGCTGACCAAGCTGGACGGCACCGCCAAGGGCGGCATTGTGGTGGCCGTGCAGCGCACGTTGAACGTCCCGGTGAAGCTCGTCGGCCTCGGTGAGGGACCCGACGATCTGGCTCCGTTCGAGCCCGAAGCATTCGTGGATGCCCTGTTGGGTGACGCCAAGGGCTGATCGCCCACAGATTAGGCCAAAGGTGCAGGTGGGAGTCACCCACCTGGTGTACGCCCATGATCAATGTGACTGTATGTGATCGGGCGTCACGTGTTGTCGACAAAAAGGAAACACAACGGAAACGCATTCGGGTGCGAGTTCACACCTGCGAAACAGGTCGGAGCGCCCGTCGAAACACTGGCAGGCGAAATTTGGGGTGTCACTGGGCCAGGCCTGTGCGCACGCAGCTGCGCCGGTCTGANAGCTCTCATCCGACGAGCCTGGAGGCTTTGATGGAACCGTTCGTACTGGATCCCGGGAACACAGCCTGGATGTTGGCTGCGGCATCGCTGGTGCTGTTGATGACCCCCGCGTTGGCGTTCTTCTACGGCGGCATGACCCGCTCGAAGTCCGTGCTCAACATGATGATGATGAGCTTCGGCGCGCTGGCCGTGGTCGGACCCATCTGGATGCTGTGGGGTTACTCCGAGACCTTCGGAACCAATGTGGCCGGCATCATCGGCGATCCCTTCGAGTACTTCGCGCTGCACAACCTGACCNATGACGGCAGCCTGATGGCCGCGACGGGAGTGCCGGCCACGGTNGCCGTNGGCTACCAGGCGACGTTCGCGATCATCACCGTGGCGCTGATCAGCGGCGCCATCGCCGACCGTGCGCGCTTCGGGACCTGGCTGGTCTTCTCGGGCCTGTGGGTCACCCTGGTGTACGCGCCGATCGCGCACATGGTGTGGGGCGGNGGTGCGCTGTCCGGCGGCGGCAAGATCGCCGAGTGGCTGTCCACCCCGATCGACTTCGCCGGTGGCACGGTCGTGCACATCAACGCCGGTATGGCCGGCTTCATGCTGGCGATCATCATCGGCAAGCGGAGGGGCTTCGCCAAGGAGCCGATGAAGCCGCACAACCTGCCGTTCGTGATGCTCGGCGCTGCCCTGCTGTGGTTCGGCTGGTTCGGGTTCAACGCCGGTTCCGAGTTCGCCGCGGACGGCACCGCCGGGCAGGCGTGGATCAACACGCTGACCGCCACCTGTATCGCGTCCCTGGGTTGGTTGCTGGTGGAACGCATCCGTGACCACCACGCCACCAGCCTGGGTGCTGCCTCCGGCGTGGTTGCCGGTCTGGTCGCCATCACCCCGGCCGCCGGTTCGGTCGACATCGTCGGCGCCATGTTCATCGGCCTGGCCGCCGGCATCCTGTGCGCGCTGGCGGTCGGACTGAAGTACCGCTTCGGCTATGACGACTCGCTCGACGTGGTCGGCGTCCACCTGGTCGGCGGCGTCGTCGGCACGGTGCTGATCGGCTTGTTCGCCAACGTGGCCCGCGACGCCGACGGCGCCGTGACGTCGTACACGTGGGCGCCGGACGGCGCCCTGAACGGCCTGTTCTACGGCGGCGGCCTGACCCAGCTGGCCACCCAGACGGTGGTCGCCATCATCGCCATCCTGATCTCCGGGGTGATGACCGTCATCATCGGTCTGGCGCTGAAGTACACCATGGGCTGGCGCATTCCCGAGGAGCACGAGGTCGAGGGCGTCGACGTCACCACGCATGGTGAGGCCGCCTACGATCTCGAGCCCTCGTCCGGCTCCGGCGCCTCCGGCGTGCTTGCTGGCGCACATTCGAAGACCGAGGAGGTCAAGGCATGAAGCTTGTCATCGCCGTCATCAAGCCGTTCAAACTCGACGAGGTGCGGGCAGCGTTGCTGGCATTCGGTGTGCAGGGCATGACCGTCTCGGAGTCATCGGGGTACGGCCGCCAGCGCGGTCACACCGAGGTCTACCGGGGCGCGGAGTACACGGTGGAGCTGCTTCCGAAGGTTCGCCTGGAGGTCCT
>JGI20200J14955_1000037_pt1 | contig 26430 bp, 27 predicted proteins | sample NGESurshal092012_FD_14955 | JGI IMG/M metagenome (IMG submission 14955) | reverse complement strand
CCCGACGGTAAGCCACTCTTTCGACTTAGACCTTCACCTTTTGTCAAGTACAATTTATACAAAATTAGATGCGATTACCCTGGCTGAAATTGTTCTTGGAGAGAGTAAAACGCATACGTTCACTAGAGTCTTAGATTCCGACACGGGTTTCAATGAGTTAGAAATTATAGGAGACTAATAGTAAAGACTGTTGCATGCGGTAGGGCAGATGATACCAAAGTAGGCCATAGAAACAGTTGTGTCCCTAGACAAGGGACTTAGACTGAGAACATTCTTTCACCAAAGCAGGCACATCTGAAGGCTGGACCCGAGTATGTCGCGCTTTACTAGGCATGATCACAACGTTCGGGCCTGCTTTGCAGCGGTCCATACAACCTGTTTTGACAATCGTGATGTCTTGATCAAGTCCTTGCTGCTGGAGGGTTTCTTGTAGGGCCTGGCAAACTTCTCTTGCTCCTCGTTTCCAGCAATCGGACTTACCACAGACCAAAATTTTCGCTTGGGGCTTGGGGGCAGAGGCCAAGGCGGTAGTAGTTCTATGGACTTCGTGGGCTTTTAGCTTGAAGGTGCCTGTCTTGCGGTCTTGTTTGCGCTCACCGGAAACCTTTATCCATTCCTGCGGTTTCAAGTCCCAGTCTTCAGAGGCGCGTTGGTCTTTGGGGAGTTTAAACCAGTATTCTCGCTGAGAACTCAGCAGCTTCAAATACTTGAGCTTAGGACCATCTGCAACAAAACCGATGAATTGCCCTTCCATCGTGAAGGCTGGGGTGAATTCTTCAGCGTGCATTTTAATCACTCACCTTCCAGCAACGTTCGAGCCAAAACACTAGCTCCTGGCGGGGAGCGGTTACCTGCTGGATCACACTCCAGACCTGCAGCACGTCTCCCGGACTATGGACTTGGGTTTGCAGTGGCTGTTGCGAGGTGCAGGAACAGGGAATGTCTAATTCTTGTAATCGTTGATAAACCTGCCAGCGGTCTTGTCGCGCAACGTTAATCGTTTCACTGGATTCAGAGACCAAGGGGTCTGGAACCATAAATCACCTTCTCCCAAATGAATAGCGTATTGACCTAGACACTGTTGAAAATTATTCTCAACTACTACCATAACATGAACAAATGTATCAAGAATAGCCTCTTAAGAAAATTGTTAGATCTAAAATCCCCTGCTTGCTATCATTCAGGCGTGAACGCAAGCTTACGCATATCTTTGTCTTAATTCTGAGCGTCATGTTCATAGGCTACTGCTATGATCTTGATTAATCAGCATCAAGACAGTTCCCAGTCTGTCTACTGGAGAGAGATTATGGCTAAAACTCAGGGGTTGATACGTTCCTACGGCCATGTGGAAAAAAATCCGGTTTTACTAGAAACGAATGTCACTACTCCCGTCTGTGAAGGTTTGAATATTGGGTTAGCCAGCTTTCAGGCGCTATATCTCCAATATCAGAAGCATCACTTCGTGGTAGAAGGGGCAGACTTTTATCCCCTCCATCAGTTTTTTGAAGATAGTTATAAAGCGGCCCAGGGCCATGGGCATGATTTGGGAGAGCGTTTGAATGGCTTAGGCGGAGTCCCTGCTGCTAGTTTCAGTAAACTGGCCGAACTTTGTTGCTTCACGCCAGAGGCCGATGGTGTTTACGCTTGCCGCCAGATGGTGATGCACGACCTAGAGGCAGAACAGGCGATGATTACGCTACTGCGTCGCCAAGCTGGACAAGCCGAGAGCTTAGGCGACCGGGGGACCCGTTACCTCTATGAGCAAATTTTGCTGAAGACTGAGGAGCGGGCTTATCATCTGACCCATTTTCTGGCTTCTGATTCCTTGCTCAAGTCTTAGTTCTAGGTACTGCCGCCCAGCACGAGGAGGGCGAGAAAAGACCCGCCATTCCACAGACTATGCAGTACCATGCTCGGTACTAAGTTTCTGGTGCGGTGATAGGTATAGGTCATGACCATCCCCAACAGGGTAAGCGGGATGAGTTCAGCGGCACTAAAATGGCAGGCGGCAAAGATAAAGCTTGTCAACGGAATCGCCAACCAAGGACTCATATGGCTAGCCAAGGCTGGATAGAGCATGCCTCGGAATAACGTTTCTTCGAATAGGGGAGCGAGGACAGCCACCGTGAGAAAAAGCAGCACCTTGGCTTCGATATTTTCACTACCCGTGATAATGGTGAGGACAGGATTACCGCCGCCACCTTGAGGAATGAGTTTTTCGTTAATCGTTGTTGCTAGGATGACCAGAGGAAAGGCTGCAAAGTAGGTGGCAAGACCGATTGGGATGGCCCGGAGATCAAAATTGAACAAACCTTGTAGTCGACCTTTGAAAGGCCGCCAAATCAAGAAGTTGATGAGCAAAATGCCCAGAAGAGCCCCTACACCATAGCTTGTGAAGGCAGCTAGGGCGACCCCTATGTCCTTGGGAAGGCTTTGGCTGAGGGTCTGGATACGTTGACTTACCGAAAATCCCAAGAGGTTATATAGGATGATCCAGCCAGCTAGCACCATGCAGGTGGTTTCCATTTCCCAGGGGACGTTCCAGGATCGTTGAGGAAGTCTGTTCCGTCGCCAAAGGAATGCTTCACGGCCTAAGACCCCTAACCCAATCAGGGTCATGACAAGCGGCAAGGAACCGATCAGGGCCAACCGTTTGAGTTGGCTTTCTGACTGGGTTTGGATCTGTGCCTTCAGGTTTTCTAGAGCCTGAGTCCTGGATTGAATCGCATAGAGCTGGACCAATGCTTTATCTCGATACCAACCCGTCAACTCTGTGGATAACACCTGTTCACTTTCTGGATAGATGCGGGCAGGGGAACTATACAGCCCGCGTAAGACTTGTGCACTCAACGCTGCTTTTGGAACGTTTCCTGCTTCTTTCCAAAGGTTCATCGCCCCTTGCACATCTCCCGTTTCAGCCTTCAGTAGGCCTAGACGAATTTGTAGTTTGGCTTTGGCGCTATTGCGGGCTTCTTCGATTTTGGTAGCTTCGCCTGAGGGCAATTCCTTGGCCAACGGGGCGGGCTTCAAAAATTTTTGGTAGGCCTTTTCGTAGATTTTTTCGGCTTCTTGAGGAGCTTCCTGGAGATTTTCTTTTCCGACGAGCTGGAGGGCGAGGTTGGCTGCTGGATCGCCGGAAGGCTCTGGAGCTTGGGCTAGCCAAGAAGCTTGGAGTGCCAAATCTACTTGCGAAGAATTCAAGTCTTCTTGGACTTGCGGCTTACTAAAGCTTTGTTCCAAGCTGAAAAGAACGAGTAGGGCGACCAGGAAGGTCCATCCATAGATGAATATGCTTCGGAGTTTCACAGCTTAGATTTCAAAAAACAATGAATACAGTAACCATGTCGTTCTAGTTCACTAGAAGGGGCAGCAAGCCCACATCGGGGACAGCAAGGCCACTGATTCATACTCCAGTGCGCCAGCTTTTTTACCCGTTCTAATCGTTCATCTAGTGTTCGTGCTTCTGGTAATGCAGGCGGTTGCCGGGTTGAGGTCTTTCTAGATGGTGTTTTTGTTCTTTTCTCTGGGTTGGCGGTGCGTTTAAGGTTGCGCTCTGCCCAGCCGGTGGTTTGGAACCGGATATCATTCAGCACGTTGTCTCCGAGTAGAGTCTTTAATCGGTTCACTAACGTACGCCTTTGAAAAGCCAGTTGCTGCGCCCAGGTCGGGCTGGAGACGGCTACGAAGAGGGTCTTATCCCTAAGTTCCAAAGGTTGGGCATGAGCGGCCACTTCTGCCCCAACGATATTTTGCCAGTGATCCAAGGCCCGAAGTAACTGATGCTGGCGCTGAAAAGCCCCCCGGTCGATCAGGGTATTCAAAACGGATCCTAGGGATTGGGGCTTTTTCAAAGCAGTTTCTCATTATTCACGTTTTTTCTTTACGTTGCTTGCTTCAAATTTTTTACTTTGATATTTGTTCTTCTAGCCACTGAATAATCGTAGTTCCTAGAGAACTTCCATTCAGTTGGTCAATTTCTTGTATACCCGTAGGACTGGTGACATTAACTTCGGTTAAATAAGGGCCAATGACATCAATCCCCACTAAATAGAGTCCATCGGCTTTTAGTTTGGGCGCGAGATAGGCACAAATTTCTAGCTCATGGTCGGTGATCTCAGCTTTGACGACTTGTCCCCCTACCCGCATATTACCTCGGACTTCATAACTCTGAGGAATCCGCAAAATAGCGCCCAACGGCTTGCCATCCAGAAGCATGATCCGCTTATCGCCTAAACTCGCCTCTGGAAGATAACGCTGAACGATAACGGGACGCGTCTCAAAACGGGTCATAGTCTCTACGAGGGAGTTGAGGTTCTTGTCCTCTGCCGTGAGCAAGAAGATACCCTCACCCCCTTTCCCATCCAGTGGTTTGAGAATTGCTTTGTGGAAGGTTTTTAAGAATTCCCGAACCTGCGCCGGTCGGGTGGTGACTAAAGTTTCTGGAGTGTATTGCAGAAAGTTCAAGGTGTAGACTTTTTCGTTTGCGTCCCTAAGTCCCTGCGGGCGATTCATGACCAGTGTTTTCGTGCGGTCCAGGATATAGGTGGCAAAAAGATACTCGGCGGAAACCGGGGGGTCTTTACGCATAAACACAGCATCCACACGGTCTAAGCAGAGGAGAACCCTTTCCTCAGTGGTGTAGTAAGGCAACGCATCGAGGTGTATATGGGTGTGAATGACTCGGGCATGGGCAATCCCATCGACAATGGACAGGTCTTCGATGCCACAGGTCCAGAGCGTATGCCCTCGATTCTGCGCAGCCTGCATGAGCGCAACCGTGGAATCATGGTGGGGGATCAGGGTTGCCAGCGGGTCCAGCACAAAGACCAAATCTGCCATTACACAGCCTTGAGTAGAGGATCGAGCTTGCCGGCGCGGTCTAAGGCCTGGATGTCATCACAACCACCGACATGTTGATCATTGATGAAAATTTGAGGGACCGAGCGCCTTCCCATGGCTCGTTTAGACATTTTGTCCCGAGCGGCTTCGTCACCGTCAATAGCGTATTCGGTGTAGGTTACCTTTTTATGGTCGAGTAAGGCTTTGGCTCGAATGCAAAACGGACAGCTCNGCCACGTATAAATTTCGATCAGGGGTTGGGCCGCGCTCATGAATGCTCCACTATAAACGCCTAAATCCAGTGTACCGTTTGTCCCTTCTCCAACAGAGCCTTCTCCTAACTCATAACGCTCCATGCCTAGAGGGTATTCCAATTCCAGGGCTTCCATAGGAGTATTTAAGTATTTTCGTCTAGTCCGTCCCTCCAGGCGCAAGGGCCAGGAATATAAGGCAGAGGCGAGGAATTTGGGTGGCGATCATGAGGTGAATGAACTACCCGCACCAAGCTCCCCATCAGTACTTCTGTGATCCCGGCCAGCGCGTGATTTAGGACTTCGATTGGTATGGCGTTGAGTCAATTGATTGCGGTTTTGCGAAGCAGGGAAAGACTGGGAGTATGTCACTATAGAACTAGATCTTTGAAGCCCCTGCCAACCCTTTTCGGCCCTATCCTACCGTTATGAAATCTGTTCTTCCGGCAATTTTTTTAGTCGCCTTGTTCGCTTCTGTAAGTCTAGCCCAAGGGAAATCAGGGAATGCGGTAACGATCAATGCCGATGCCCAAGAAGCCAATTCTAATACCGGGATCATCACCGCTACAGGCAATGTTCATATTCAATATCCTGCTCGCCAGATCACGGCTACAGCCGATCAAGCCGTTTATGAAACCAAAAAACGGACGATTACGATGACCGGTGGAGTCGTCATTGTTCAAAAGGGTGAGAATACGATTCGTTCTGAGAAAGTGATTTATCTGATTAAGGAAAGTATCTTTAAGGCGGAACCCCAGCCTGGCAAACAGGTAACTTCTGTGTATGTAGTGCCTCCAGAAGAAAATCAAGAAAGCCGTCCTCGTCCTGGGAGCGCTGTCAATGCCCCTTAAAAAGATTTCCCTTGAGCAGATTACGAAGAATTTCGGCAAACGCAGAGTTGTGAAGGGTGTGGACCTGAACTTTGCTCAAGGTGAGGTTGTCGGTCTTTTGGGGGGAAACGGGGCCGGCAAAACGACTACGTTCTATATGATTACTGGGTTAGATAAACCGGACAGCGGCGAAGTCTTTTTGGATGATGAACCGATTACCAACTTACCGATGCATAAACGTGCCCGACGAGGGATCGCCTATTTGCCGCAAGAAAATAGCGTTTTTAGAGGCTTAAGTGTAGAAGATAATCTTTATCTGGTCATGGAACAATCTGGGGTCCCCCGTGCACAGCAAAACAAGCGGGTAGCATCTTTATTGGATGAGTTTGGTTTGCATCGAGTCCGCCACAGCAAAGGGATGCAGCTTTCTGGTGGAGAAAAGCGTAGGGTAGAGCTGGCGCGCGCTTTAGCCGCAGGGGTAGAAGAGCCGCGGTTCCTCCTCTTAGATGAACCCTTTGCCGGTGTAGATCCGATCACGGTGGGAGATATTCAGGAGTTAATCAAACAACTCAAAGATAGAGGCATGGGAATCTTCATCACGGACCATAGTGTTGGAGCGACGCTTGCCATCACCGACCGAGCCTACATCATGCATGAAGGAGAAATCTTAGCCGATGGCGTTCCTGCAGACCTTGCGAAGAATCCTCAAGTCCGTAAATTCTATTTGGGAGAGACATTCAAATTATGACTGCTCCTCTTACTAAAAATTCTATTCCTAAAGCCCAAGCCCCGATAGAACAGTGGGGGCTTAGTGTGCCTGGTTTATCGATTATGGACCGTTATGTAGTCACGGAAATGGTAGTCCCTTTTGCCTTTGGGGTTACTGTTTTTACGGCGCTGATTATGGCGATTGGTTCTCTATTTGAGCTGGTCCGCTTCATGGTCGAAAATGGCATGCCTTTGAGCACAGCCGCACAGATATTTGTATTGCGGATGCCGGGCTTGGTAGTACTCACCTTCCCGATGGCGACGCTGCTGGCAACCCTCCAGGCCTTTGGTCGCTTGTCGGGTGATTTTGAAATTATTGCCCTGAGANCCGTTGGTGTCAGTATTGTCCGATTAATTGCGCCTATTTTGGTGGTTGGTGTATTGATTACTGGAGGGACACTTGTCCTGAATGAAATCGTTGTTCCTTCTTCGAATCGTTCTGCTGCCATTACCTTAGCTCGTGCCTTGAATAATCAGGAGCCTTCCTTTAGGAAGGAAAACTTCTTCTATCCACAGTACGAACAAGTCAAGGGAGAGGATGGCCAAGTGGCTTCCCGTGTCACTCGAATTATCTATGCCCAAAGCTATGCAGGCGGGGTCATGGATAAGGTGACGGTGGTGGATTTTTCTGAAAAAGGGCTGAGTCAGATTGTTGCGGCAGACCGAGCAACATGGGATCCTCAGAAGCAAGTTTGGAAATTTGAAAGAGGAACGTCCTATTTTGTTGCTGCTGACGGCTCTTATCGCAATATTCTTCGGTTCAATCAACAAAATGTCTACATTGCCAATGCTTTGCTGGATTTTGCCAATGAGACCCGTAAACCTGAAGAGATGGATGCCCGTGAGCTGAATCGTTTCATTCAACTGACCAAAGATAGTCATCAACCTGTAGATGGTCTTCTGGTTCGTCTTTATCAGAAATTTGCGATTCCCTTTGCCTGTGTTCCCTTTGCCTTAGTGGGAGCTCTTTTAGGAATTCGTCCCCAAAGAACCAGTAACGCACTGGGTTTGGGATTGAGCGTCTTGATTATCTTTGCGTACTACGTAATGATGTCAGTCTGCCAAGCCCTGGGACAGACGGGAAATATCCCTCCGATTCTGGCGGCTTGGATCCCTAACCTGGTCACCTTGGGCGCTGGTGGATTTCTACTCTGGCGTGCTTCTAAATAGCAATTCCCACTGCTCTTTTAGGGCACGGAGGGCTTTACCGCGATGGCTATATTGGAGCTTTTCCTGAGGGCTTAATTGGGCGAAGGTTTTATCCAGTTCCGAGAGATAAAAAACAGGATCATAACCAAATCCCCCAGTTCCACGGGGCTCGGTGAGGATTTCTCCTTCACAAATCCCTTCCGTTTCAAGCCAGATAGAGCCGTCGGGGCCTGCAACGCACAGGGCACAAACGAATCGAGCCGAGCGGTCGGTCTGGTTTTCCAACTCCGCTAAAAGTCGGTTAATCCGGCCCTGATCATTGGGGCCATAGCGGGCAGAATGTACTCCCGGACGACCTTCTAAGCTTCTCACTTCCAGTCCGGAGTCATCAGCTAACGTGAGTTTACCCAAAAAGGCAGCCACCGCTTGGGCTTTGATCCGAGCATTTTCAGCGAAGGTTGCCCCCGTTTCTTCTGGCTCTAGGTTGGTTGGTTTGGCTTCTACGCGCCACCCCATAGGCCCCAGATAGTTCTGGAGTTCCTTGAGCTTGCCTGGATTGCCACTGGCGAGGACCAAGCTTTTGTGGTTTGGATACATTTACTAACTTTAGAGCATCAAAGGGTGGCAAAAAAGTGTAGCAATCGGAGCAATCGGAGCAATCTACGGTAATCTAAAGAGCAATGCAGTAGGGAATTTCCATGGCTCTGACGGTAAAAATCATTGCTCCTGATAAAGTAGTTTGGGACGGCACCGCCGACGAAGTGATTCTTCCCAGTGCAACCGGCGAGTTGGGAATTCTATCGAACCACGCCCCTTTGGTCAGTGCCTTGGGTATTGGCGTGCTTCAAGTCAAAAGCAAAGGCCAGATCACTAAGTTGGCGGTGATGGGTGGATTCGTGGAAGTAGAAAATAATGAGATCACGATCCTCGCCAACGGGGCAGCTTCCGCGGAACATATCAATGAACAAGAAACCCGTGAACAGTTAGCCCGCGCTCAAAAAATACTAGAGAGCACTCAGGATCCTTCCGATCAGCTTTCTGCCAAAACAGAAATCCAACGGGCCAGCGCTAAACTCAAAGCCATTGGTAAATCCTAAGAACCTGCGTATCCGAATACAGTTGGTAGTGGGGCCTGCTATCCTATCTAAGGCTCACATCGTTTAGGACATAGAGGATTTGTGGGTGGTGTTCTTCTAGATAGGCTTAGACTTCGCACAATGCGGCATCATTTCTGGGGTGTTGCTCTATTCGGTATTCTTTTGGTTTCTTGCGGTTCCAATAGTCCAAAATCCGAAGAACAGAAGCCATCCATACTGCCTACACCAAAGCCTGAAGCTCCTGCCTTGAAAAAAGCGGAACTGGGGCCAGAACCCGACTTGGGCTCTGTGATCATTCTAGAAGTGCCTGGGGAAGGAGCCCAATCCTTTTATGTGAAGGGCGAGCCAGGAGCCCGCTATCTGGCCAAGGTCACTCCTCTCTACGGCTCCAGTAAAACCAAGAAAAAAAATGTGTCCACCGCCGTTGCTCCTCCTGAGCAGACTCAAGCGGGCAAACCTCAAAACGCAGCAGCTCCCCCGGAACCGCCTAAGCCCCCCCAAGGTTTCAGCGCTACCTTTTTCCCTGTGGTAGAAGCCCCGAGCCTCCCAGGCAATTTCTATACTGCCGAAACGTTGAAGGGCCTTAAAGAAGGGCGCTACCAACTTCCCCCCCCTCCTCCTCCAGCAGAGGCTACGCAGGCGACAGAGACGGCTCCAGCGGCTGATCTCTCTGCTGACCAGAACACTCCCGAAAATGTCCCCCAGAACCCTTCCGTTACTAGTGTTCCTCCGACGTCGCTCCCTGAGAGCCTTTGGTCTCCTGTAACCAACAAGGGAACTGAAGCTTTTCGAGTAGAAACGGAGGTTTTGCCTAGTGATCAAGGGACCCAACCCGTTGTTCTAGAAGTCAAAAATCTAGATGCTGTGCCCAGGACTGTCCAAGTTGTCATCCGAGAGAAAAAGCCATGAAATACAAGCGCATCATGCTCAAGCTTAGCGGCGAAGCCCTTATGGGGGAAATGGAGTACGGGATCGATCCTCAGGTAGTTCAAAGCATCGCCGAGCAGATCAAAGAGGTCTCTAAGCTTGGGGTGCAAATCGCTATCGTTGTCGGGGGCGGCAATATTTTTCGGGGTCTGAAGGCCGCTTCATCGGGTATGGACCGCGCCAGTGCAGACTATGTAGGTATGCTTGCCACGGTCATGAATTCTCTGACGTTGCAAGATGCCCTGGAGCATGTGGGTGTGCCGACAAGGGTGCAAACGGCTATTGCTATGCAGCAAGTGGCCGAGCCTTATATCCGCCGTCGAGCCATCCGCCATCTGGAAAAAGGGCGGGTCGTGATTTTTGGAGCCGGGTCAGGCAATCCTTTTTTCACAACCGATACAACAGCTTCTCTCCGGGCTGCAGAAATTAATGCTGAAGTGATCTTCAAAGCTACGAAGGTAGACGGGGTTTATGATTCTGACCCTATGAAAAATCCGGCAGCGATTCGCTATACGAGCCTGACCTACACCGCTGTTTTGAATCAAGACCTCAAGGTAATGGACGCTACCGCCATCGCCATGTGCCGAGAAAATAGCATTCCCCTCATTGTTTTTGACCTTACCCAGCATGGCAATATCCTCAAAGCCGTCCGAGGAGAGACCGTGGGTACTCTAGTTTCAGCGGGGAGCTAGTCAGCGACCCAGTGGTTACTCCGTAGTAGGGTCTGAAAAAAATGACAAATGATTATGAGCTGGGCTTGAAAGCCTATGAAGCTCAAGAGTTTGAGAAAGCCCTTGTCTATTTCTCCGATCAGTTAAAACGTGCTCCCCAAGACTTTAACCTTTGGTTGATGACGGTCTATTGTCATCAAGGTCTGGGGCAATATCAGGAAGCGGAGAAAATGTATAAACAGATTCTGCAAGCTCCTATGTGTCCATCTTCCTTCGTGCAAAGGGCTCGGGAAGGTTTGGCTGCCGTGAAGCAAGCTAGTTTGATGAACACACAAGGGAGTGGAGACCAGTTTAATATCTACTGCCTCAAACATACTGATCGGAGGGTTACCCTCCAGTGTCAGAGCTGTCAGGCCAGAGTTTGTGAGGAATGCACGCGCCCCTTTAGACAATTTTTTCTTTGTCAGACCTGTGGTGGTCCCTGTTTCTCTCTATCCTGAAAGGATGATTGAAATCGAAAAGAAGTATTTGATTCCCCAAGCTCAGGTGGAGCGCTTGCTGGCGTTGCTGGAATCCACCTATGGCGCGCCTAAGGTGCTGGATGAATTGGACCTGCACGGCTATACCGACCGTGATCGGACGCACTATCTCAGGCTGAGACGCAGTGGTGAGAAATTGCAACTGGTGGCTAAAGGGCCTTCCCAACTCTCAGCAGATGGTTTCAAACAGAGAAAAGAAGTTACCATCCCTTTGATAGAGGACCAATTAGCGACCGCCATGGAATTGGTAGAACTCCTGACGACGTTTCCACTGCCGACTATGGAACGTCAACGCAAAGTCTGGAAGCTTTCAGAAGACAGCGAAATTGTGGTAGATAACCTTAAGCGTTTTCCCGACCGAACCTATGCCGAAATAGAGGTACTCGCCGAAATCCAAGCGGATGCTCTAGAGCGCTTAAGATCTCTGGAATCTTCGCTGGGATTAGATCCTGGCTGGGTGGAGACTCGGAACTATGGGCAAATTCTCTTGGATTCTCCTACCCGATAATGGCTAAATGGTGGGGCTATACTGCTTTTATGTCCCATTCATCCGAGCGTAGCCCAGAAAGTCAGGAACACTCCAGGGAGCAGCTCCATAGTTGGAGTGAGCAGGGAGAGAAGCTTGTACGACTTCTTTCTTACCAACAAAATTTGGAAGAAGCGGCTCGGGTCTTCACCCAAAATCTGGTGGAGCACTATGGTCTTGCCTTAGCTCGTTTGTGGTATTTCAACCCAGGGAGTCAGACTTTAGAATTGATAGCCAGCGCTGGAGTCTCTACCACGCTCACCGGTCGATTTGCCCGTATCCCGTTGGGAAGTTTCAAAATGGGATGGATTGCCCAAACCCATCAAGCTTTTTGGGCGCAAGATGTGCAGAGGCAACCCTGGATTCGGGACCCTTGGTGGGTACAAAAGCATGACCTCCAGACTTTTTGTGGCTATCCCCTGATCTATAGAGACCAATGTCTGGGCGTTGTCGCTTTTTTCACCCGCCATAAATTAATGCTTGAAGAGATCCATTTTCTTCATCTGCTCTGTAGTGCAGTCAGTTTACACCTAGCCCGTTTGAAGACCCTCTATGCCTACCAAAAGCTAACGCCTAGGGAACAAGAAGTCTTTCAACAGCTCCTTTTAGGGCAGAGTAACCAGCAGATAGCGCAACATCTGAAGATCACGGTCAGGACCGTTAAATATCATTTGGGCAATATCTTTCAGAAGTATGGCGTGAACCAACGCTTTCAACTGATCCAGTCGCAATTTACCGATCGATACGTTTACTGAGTTATAGCCTTTGAAAAAGGAGGCTGCCTTTATAGACTGCCTCCTAAAAAAAGATCATCAGGGATCGGTTATTTGTAGCTAGGGGGGCGCAGGTTGAGCAGTTCTTCGGGAGAAGCCAACATGTCGATGGCTACGAAGAATATCTTGCCTTCGGGAGTGAGGGCGAAGCGCCAGGCAATGTTCATGGCAACGTTGACGCCGAACCAAGGAGTTTGGACCTTTCCGGTGATTTTCAGTTTCTTGAAGCCGTCGGTCGAGTATTCTACGATTCCCCGTGTTGGCATCATGTTCAGCCCTTGGGCTTCGGACCGCATGTAGGCTGCAATCGCATCTCTTCCAATGATCGGTTCTTGGAAAGGAGGTTGCAAAGCCCCGTTTGGTTCGAAGAGGGCGACCGCTGCATCGAAGTCATCGCGGTTCATTGCCTCGAAATAGGCCAGCGGAGCGGAGTCTGTCACCCCTTCGACGAAAAGTTCGGTGACGGGCGCTTCGGTGCGTTCGAACACAACATTCTGTGCTTTGGGTGCAGCGGCTGCAGTGACGGCGTCCTTGTAGCCCATGTTCAGGACAATGTCTCGCAATATCTGGATTTGTTGTCCACCATCGACTTTTTTGATCGCTTCAAATACTGCGTTAGCTTCCTCACTCATCGTATAGTCGGCAGGAGCCGGAGCGACGATCCCTTGCTTCATCCAGTCAGCCAACTGATACCAAAATCCAAGTTTGATGTTGGCGCTGAAACCTCCATAGGAGCGGCCAATCGGGGTGTCAGCGCGGCTTGCCAGGTCAAACATCACCTTGGTCTGCTCGCTTGAAGACATGCCCTTGATCTCGTTGAGCAATCTTTCAATTAAGTTCATACTGGCAGCCCCGAGGGCTGCAGGGGTAATCGAGCGCCCTGTTTCCGTATAGGCAAACCAGAGCAGCGCCAGTCGGTCTTCAAGGCTGAGTTTTTCAAATTCTGCGAGGATAACGGGGATACTACTAGGGAGCCCTCTCCCTGAGAATATCTCTTGGGCAGATTCGAGGGTAAGTGTCATGGTCAGAACCTCTAAGATTTTTCAAAGAACATTATGTTTTCAACGTAACGCTGTTTTACATTGCTTAACATAACTTTACATAAAACCTGGCTGAGAATGCCTCCACAAAAAATCTGCTGCCAGAAGTGCACAGATAAAACATTTTTCGTCGGAGCCTCTCGACAGGCTGCGCCTGCCGAGAGGTTGATATTCTTGCAAAGGTTTGATGCCAAGATTATCATACGTCAGGTTTCGTTCTACTTCCACAGAGTATTGCCAATGAACCGATCCTGTGTTTGATCTAACGCACTTAGTTTCTTAGCGCCAATCCGGTTTTTACTTCGATTGCTACATGCCCTCTTTTTGCAGAAGTTACCCCTTACCTGTCCTCTAGTACAGGTTTCATCTTGAGTCTGATAAAGATATATTAAGAAATATAAACTGCTTTGGGTTGTCGTTATGAACAGTGGAAATTCTGAGAGTCGCAATTCTTTTCTATTTGGCTTCACTCCTCAAGCAGAAATCTGGAATGGGCGCCTGGCTATGCTTGGTTTCGTCATCTTGCTCATCCTGGAATCTGCTACAGGCAAAGGATTGCTTGCCCGTCTTGGTTTGATGTAGTTCATCTTTACTATGTTCATAAGCCCTGCAGTGCCAGGGCTTTTTTTTTAAGCATTAAGACTTGATATAAGTTTGTTGAAAGGATTGAGGGGAAGTTGTAACCTCGATAGGTATAGTCAATACATGGCCTTGATAAACCTGACGAGGGCGCTGAAGTTATATGAAGAAACTACTATCGTTTATGGCTTTTGCTCTGGTCTTGGTGCCTCTTAGCATCCAACCTGCAGCGATAGCTATTCCTGATATAAATTCTGTCATTCTTGCTCAGGCTGCTGAGGTGAAGCCCCAGAAAAAGCTATTGGTAGTTACGAGCGTAGCTCCGATCACCAATATTGTCAGTAATATTGCAGGAGATCGGGTTGAAATCCAAGGAGTTATTCCAGAGGGAACTGATTCCCATACATTTGAACCTAGACCTTCAGACTCTGCGCTTTTATCGAGAGCAGACTTAATTATTGTTAATGGTTTGAAACTAGAAAGCCCTACCGAAAAGCTAGCTAATTCTGTTAAGCCCAAGGACACGAAAATCTATGAATTGGGTAACAATACGATTACTGAGAAGCAATGGCTCTACGACTTCAGTTTTCCGAAATCTGGCGGTAAACCGAATCCACATCTCTGGGTCAATCCTAAGTATGCCGAGGCCTATTCCAAGTTAGCTACCCAGCAGTTAATTGCTTTAGATCAAAAGGGCAAGCCCTATTACGAAGCCAATCTCAAGAACTACCTAAAACGCTTGGATAATTTGGATAAGGTAACTCGTTCTCTAGTAGCTAGCATTCCGGCCAAGAATCGCAAACTGCTTACCTATCATGATTCCTGGGCTTACTGGGCCAGGGAATACGGCTTTGAAGTGATTGGGGCGATCCAGCCTTCGGATTTTGCAGAGCCTTCTGCCAAAGAGGTCGCCCGTTTGATTGATCAGGTTCGGAAAGTAGGCGTTCCTGCGATTTTTGGTTCAGAAGTCTACCCTAGCAAAGTGGAAGAGCAAATCAGCCGAGAAGCTAAGGTTAAGACGGCCAACACCGCCGATGATGAATTGCCTGGGGAGGGGTCTGCCTTGGCTTTAGAAAATAAAAACCCCCAGCACACCTATATTGGGATGATGGCCAATAATCTCCGCATCATCGCCAGCAACCTGGGGGGCAATCCCAAACTGGTAGATTCCCTTGATCCCAGTAATGTAGTCGGTCCCTCTGTCGCTTCCAAACCTTCCAGAGAAACCTCCAAAAAGGAATAATGCCCCATGCAACCATTGCTTGAAGTGCATAATTTAGCCTGTGGCTATGCCCATGAGGTCACTTTCCAAGGAGTGGACCTGAAGCTTTACCCTGGTCAGCTCTCTGGGTTGATTGGCCCGTCGGGAAGTGGCAAAACCACTCTGATCAAGGCGATTTTGGGCCTGGTCGCTCCCTGGGAAGGAGAAGTCAGATTTCGCGGTAAGGCAATCAAGCCTGGTGCTCCTTTAGCTGGAGTNGGATATGTCCCGCAGATAGAGGANGTGGACTGGTCTTTCCCCGTAACAGCGGAGGAAGTCGTNATGATGGGTCGCTATCGGAAGCAGAAATTNTGGCCGTGGCCTTCNANCAAAGACCGAGNAGCTGCCCGTGAATTACTAGACCGGATGGGGGTAGCCGATGTNGCCCGTCAGCATATTGGTACGCTTTCGGGTGGACAGCAGCAGCGGGTGTTTCTGGCTAGAGCTTTAGTGGGGGAGCCCGATATCGTTCTTTTGGACGAACCTACCGCGAGTTCAGACATGCATATTCAGCATGAACTTCTGCATCTTTTGGCAGACCTNAACCAGCAGGGATTGACGATTCTGCTTTCTACCCATGATCTGAATTCTGTGGCGACCCACCTGCCTTGGGTGGTCTGTTTCAATCATGGTTTGATTGCCCAGGGACAACCGTCGGACTTATTCACGGCAGAAAACTTGTCTAAAACCTTTGGCGCAGAAATGGTAGTTTTCCATCAAGGAGACCGGATTCTGATTGCCCAAGAAATGACCACGCTACGCCACAAGATGCAAACTAATTTGCCCAAAGTCTTGCGTCAGTCCCTTACTAGTCCATAACCAAGGACCGCTCATCAGTCAGGAATAGAGTTTATGACAGAAATTTTAGATCTCTTAGCGACACCGTTTCGGTACGAATTTTTTACCCGTGCCCTCGTGGTTGGTATCCTCTCGGGCCTCTTGTGTGGAGTGATGGGCGTCTATATCACCACACGGCGGATGAGCTATATTGCCCACGGTCTTTCCCATGCCATTTTGGGAGGAGCTGTCCTAAGCTATGTCTTGGGTTTGAATTTCTATATTGGCTCTGGAATTTGGGGCTTCGGAGCCGCTCTTCTGATCCAGTATCTAACGGCCAGGCGAGTCTACTCTGATGCTGCGATTGGTATTGTGACGACGGCTAGCTTTGCCCTCGGCGTGGCAGTGATTAGTACCTATCGCAAGTTTAGTCAAAATTTTGAAGCTGCTCTGTTTGGTAATGTTTTGGGCGTTTCCCCCAGTGATGTCTGGATTGTGGCAGGGGTTACCGTGGTTCTTATAAGCTTAGTCTTTGTCTTCTATAGGCCACTCTTATTTTGGTGTTTTGACCGAGAAGTTGCCCAAGTGCATGGAGTTCCTGTCTTTTTTATGGACACCCTGTTTGCTCTGATGTTGGCGACTCTTTTGGTCTCTACGCTGCAAGTATTGGGGGTGACCTTGATCATCTCTGCCGTAGTTATTCCCGCTTCCATCGCTCGCCTATTAACGAATAAATTTGCCTACTTGATGATTATTTCTAGCTTCTTAGGGGCAGGAATTTCTTTTGTCGGCATCTATTTGAGCTACTACTTTGATGTCGCTTCTGGTGCCAGTATCGTTTTGCTCTCTACCCTGATATTTGGTTGCTCTCTTCTGTGGACAACCTATAAACAGCAAAAGCGCTTTGTTCCTATGTCTAAGACGGTGAACAGGATCCCTTTATATGGCGGCAACCATAGCTAATTTTAAGGCTAGACAATCTTGGACACGACGAGCCGTTCATCTTTGCTATTCATGAATGTTTACGATTTCAGCTCTGTCCTGTGACATCCTTAAGTTTTTGAGTCGTATTTCCTTTAGAGGTTGGAGAATTAATTAAGATGTGATGTCCTCACCCAGGCTGTTTCACGCGATGAAGTCTGATTTGATTTTGCGCATGCCTTATAATTTTTACCAATCGGTAGCTGGAGCCATCGAACTATGGACTGCGTCATCGTGCCTGCAGTGGAGTAGAATCCGGGACGTTAGAGAAAGTAGCATCAAAGAAAGTAGCGTCGAATTAGCCAAAATAAAATCTTCATCATGACAATCACCACATCNGCAGCAAAAGCGTTGCCTCTGTTGCCCGTTCCGGGCTCAACGCCTGCTAAGACACCCTTGGGACGTTGGTTGACCGAAGGAGGNGCGGCAGGGGGCGACCAGCACGAAGGTTCAACCCAACCCTGGTATTCCGTACTTTGGCTGACAGGGGTCGATTATTTCTCCACTCTCGGTTATCAGCCAGGAATTGCCCTACTCGCGGCTGGAGCGGTTTCTCCCTTAGCTACGCTTCTGCTGATCGTGGTCACGCTGGCTGGAGCCCTACCGATATACTCCCAGGTCGCCAAGCGTTCTTACATTGGCCAAGGCTCGATCGCCATGTTGGAGAAGCTCTTACCGGGCTGGTATGGAAAACTTTTTGTCCTGGCGTTGATTGGCTTTGCCACCACCGACTTTGTGATCACAATGACACTCTCGGCTTCTGATGCTGCCGAACACTTGGTCAGCAACCCGTTTGCTAAAGCTTTCTTTGAAGGGGCACAGATCCAGGTCACGGGTGTTCTCTTGGTGCTGCTTGCGATAGTCTTCTTATTCGGTTTCCGAGAGGCGATCAGTCTAGCGGTAGTCGTGGGTGTCCCCTACATTCTGCTCAACATTGTTGTGATTACGGTCAGTTTCCAGGAAGTCTTCAGACATCCAGAGCTATGGGCTAACTGGCAAAGAGGCCTTACCCTGCAGGGAGATTGGACAGGGATTTTGATTGCTGCTGGACTTACCTTTCCAAAACTTGCCTTGGGCTTGAGTGGTTTTGAGACAGGGGTCACCGTTATGCCCTTGATTAAAGGGGGAGCCGATGATGCTAGTAAACCAACTCCAGAGGGACGGATCAGGGCCAGTCAGAAACTTTTGACCTCAGCTGCCCTGCTGATGAGTATCTTGCTGATGACCTCCAGCTTTGTCACGACCCTCCTAATCTCACCTGAATCCTATGCCAAAGGAGGTGCAGCTTCTGGGCGTGCCCTTGCCTACTTGTGTCATAAGTTGCTGGGAGATGTTTGGGGGACTGTTTATGACATCTCAACGATTGCTATTCTCTGGTTCGCTGGAGCTTCGGCCATGGCTGGTTTGCTAAACCTCATTCCCCGTTACCTACCTCGTTTCGGGATGGCTCCTAACTGGGTGAGCTATACTCGTCCCCTTGTCTTAGCCCTATTGGCAATTGACTTAGTGATCGTAGCTATTTTCCGGGCAGATGTTAATGCCCAAGGGGGTGCCTATGCTACCGGCGTGTTGGCGCTGATTCTCTCTGCGGGGGTGGCGGTTGCTCTGGCCCTTGGCAGTGAGGCCAAAGCACTCAATTCTAAAAAGCTGCGGAACTTAAGCTATTACTTCTGGGCCATCGTCCTTGTTTTTACCTACACGCTGCTCGATAACATCCGAGAACGGCCTGATGGTTTGATCATTGCTAGCTGTTTTATCGCTTTCGTCTTGGTCATTGGTATTGGCACACGCCTAAGACGGGCCACGGAACTACGGGTTGAGCAGATAACCTTTATGGACGATCAGTCCGCTGAATTATGGCCTCAGCTCTGCCGTAAGCAGGTCTGCCTTGTCCCCTTGATCAGTAATGCCCCCGGTCCTCGTGAACGCAAGGCTAAACAGCTTCGTAGCCTTTATGCGACCAAACACCCCTACGCCTTCCTTCATGTATCTTTGCACGACGATTGCAGTGATTTCCTGAGTGGTCTGCGTTTGCAAATTCGCGAAGAGGGCGAAGATTTCTGTATCGAAGTGACGGGAGCCGTGGCCCTTGCCAACGCTATTGCATACATCAGTGAACTCATAGACCCAGTTTCGATCTTCCTCGGTCTGACCCGTAAAAACATGACGGAGCAGTCCATGAACTACATGCTCACGGGACAGGGAGAAACCGGACTGATGGTGTACCAGATTCTGGTGCGTTATTGGGAATGGACGGCTGAAGAGGATGTTCGACCTTTGATTTTCCTCCTTAGTGATTAAAGATTGGACTTTGGAAAAAAAAGAGGTACTCAGAGGACTCTCAGGGTATTCACGGGCCCTCCAATTGTTCAAGTTCCGTGAGGGTACGCTTCTGCGCAACCCAACTCATCCGCTTTACTGTAGCTATGTGATTCGATACTGATTATGGTTAGTTGCTCTACCCCCCAAGACAAGAGTTCCATGGACGCCCAAAAATTGAAACTCTATCAAGACGGCAAACAATGGTCTGATTCTCTGAGCAATCTTTGCCAGTTCATGGATTGCGTTATAGAACCCATTGGCCGCGATGCATACATACTCAAAGGGGCTAATGAAGACGCTGCTTGGATGATAGCCGGTTATCTATCTCCAGTTCTGGGAGAGCACCAACCGAGAAGACTCGATTCTTATGTTTGGGAATTAGGAAAATGAATTACTCACGGCTGCTAAATTCTATGAGCTACAGGGAGCGCTACTCATATAGGTACAATGCAAGGGATCATTAGACATCTGTTGTGAAAGAATTCATTCTGCTTGGCTCTACGGGGTCTATCGGTACCCAGACTTTAGAAATTGTGGCTCAATACCCTGACCGCTTTCGGGTTACAGCGCTAAGCGCCAATCATAATATAGACCTTGTAGAGCAGCAAATCCGCCAGTTCAAGCCTGAATTGGTCTCCGTAGGTAGTGAAGCAGGACGCAAAGAACTTTTAGAAAGATTGGTCGATTTTCCCCAACGGCCTGAAGTCTTAGTCGGACCAGAAGGCGTGGTTCACGTAGCCGCTTATGGTAGTGCGCCAATGGTGATTACAGGCATTGTGGGGGTGGCTGGTCTCAAGCCGACGTTGGCGGCGATTGAAGCGGGAAAAGACTTGGGTTTAGCCAATAAGGAAACTTTAGTAGCGGGAGGGCCTGTGGTTTTTCCGCAGATTCAGGCCAAAGGGACGAAGCTCATCCCCGTAGACTCCGAACATTCCGCTATTTTCCAGTGTCTCCAAGGCGTACCCGCTGGGGGACTCAAAGGTATTATCCTGACCGCTTCTGGGGGCGCTTTTCGGGATTGGCCTACGGAGAGATTGGCTCAAGTCACCCCGAAAGATGCCCTCAAACATCCCAACTGGGTGATGGGACAAAAAATTACGGTGGATTCTGCAACGTTGATGAATAAAGGATTGGAAGTCATTGAAGCACACTGGCTTTTTGGTCAATTGAGCTATGACGATATCCGGATTGTGATCCATCCCCAGAGCATTATTCATTCCCTGATTGAGTTGAAAGATACTTCTGTTCTGGCTCAGTTGGGTTGGCCGGATATGCGTTTNCCGATTCTCTATGCCCTTGGCTACCCAGANCGGATAGAGNCGCCCTGGCGTCCTTTGGATTTGACTACCTGTGGTGATTTGACCTTCCGTGAGCCGGACCATCAAAAATATCCNTGTATGGATTTGGCTTTTGCGGCNGGAAGAGCGGCAGGGACGATGCCTGCGGTCTTGAATGCGGCCAATGAAGAAGTAGTTGGCCTGTTNTTAGAGGAAGCAGTATCTTTTCTCGATATTCCTCGCCTTTTGACCGCCACTTGTGAAGCCCACAACAACATCCACAACCCATCCTTGGAGGATATTGTGGAAGCAGACTTATGGGCTCGCCGCACTCTGAGAGACCTGGCCCAAAAACAAGCCGCTGTGGTTTAGGGGCTACTGCTCATGACACCCTTACCCCATCATCTTTGGGCTGATACCCTTCCCTGGCAGCCAGATCCAAGCCAAATTCTGCTTTTTGACCGTTTTTATAACTTAGTCATCCAAGCGAATGAACAGCTCAACCTCACTCGAATTGTTGAGCCGGAAGCCTATTGGGAGAAGCATCTTTGGGACTCGGTGCGGGGGGTAGTCCCGCTGATCAAGAATCAGGATATTGCGGTGCTGGATCTTGGGACGGGGGCTGGTTTTCCTGGAATGCCTATCGCTATCATGCAGCCTACGTGGTACGTGATGATGGCGGATAGCACCCGCAAGAAAACGGCCTTTATCAACAATGCGATTCAAAGCCTGGGGATTACCAACGCCCAGACAATTACAGGTCGTGCTGAAGATTTGGGCCATCAGCAACGGCATCGGGAAGGTTATGACCTTGTGGTGCTCAGAGCGGTAGCTCCTGCCAATGTCTGTGCTGAGTATGGACTGCCTTTTGCAAAGGTCGGTGGCCGGGTAATGCTTTACCGAGGCACTTGGGAAGAACGGGAAGCCCAGGAATTGGAGCGAGCTGCCTACGCCTTGGGCGCTAAAGTTGCCTATGTGGATGCCTTCACTTTGCCTATCAGCGGGGCTGTCCGTCACTGTATTCATCTTCTGAAAATCAAACCCACGCTGGAAGTCTTTCCAAGAGAAGTAGGTACACCGACTAAGTATCCTATTGGTGCTTTAGAGGACCCAAAACCTTCTAATGGGTCTGAAAAAACTGAAGAACCTTATTGAGTGCAGGGTTCAGGCTCTATCGTTGGAACTATGCAAGCTAAGGCTAGCGACGTACACGGTAGCTAACTTTGGGGAGCCGGGGGGCGCTAAACGCCTTAAATACGCACAAACTTATCGGTTGCCTCAATCAGAGCACTACGGATTCCTGGTTCCATCATCGAATGTCCAGCATCTGGAACCACCACAAACTCAGCCTCCGGCCAGGCTTGATGCAATTCCCAGGCACTGGTCATCGGACAAACCACATCGTAACGGCCCTGCACAATCACTGCCGGGAGATGTCGAATCCGGTCTATATTGTGCAACAGTTGATCTTCGTTTTCTAAGAAGCCCTTGTTCATGAAGTAGTGACATTCAATACGGGCGAAAGCATCGGCAAAATTGTCTCGCCCAAAGTTTTCAGCAGCATTTGGGTCTGGATAAAGTCTGCTGGTACTCCCTTCCCAGATACTCCAGGCCTTAGCGACCTCTAAGCGAATGTTTCTGTCTGGGCTGCACAGCCTTTTGTAGTAGGCCGAGATAAAATCATGACGTTCTTCAACAGGAATAGGCTTGATAAATTGTTCCCAAGCATCGGGGAATATATAGCTAGTTCCTTCTTGATAGAACCACTTAAGTTCTTTTTGGCGCAAGAGAAAAATACCGCGCAGAATCAGGCCCTTACAAGCCTCTGGATGGGTTTGGCTATAGGCCAGAGAAAGGGTACTTCCCCAACTCCCTCCAAAGACAACCCATTGGTCAATCTTTAAATGTTTGCGTAACGTCTCTATATCTTGAACCAGGTGCCAGGTCGTATTTTCTGCTAACTCTGCATGGGGCGTACTTTGTCCACAGCCGCGCTGGTCAAATAGAATGAGCCGCCACTGTTCAGGATTGAAATATTGACGGTAGGCCGCATTGATTCCCCCACCTGGCCCCCCGTGCAAGAAAATAGCGGGCTTCCCCTCGGGATTTCCGACTTCTTCATAGTAAATCGTATGTAGATCTGAAACGTTTAATTTGCCTGTTTTATAAGGCTGAATAGAGGGATAGAGTTCGGCCATAGCAGAAAATCAGCCTTGGTTGAGAGTTTGAACAAGGGAATCTCCTGACTATGACATAGTCTCTTCTTCCATAGACATGACTCAGTTTTACAATTCATGAGTCCAGCCCAATCAGGAAATTCTGTAGACGGGAAGACTCTTTCGAGCTTTTTGCTATACCTACCTCTGTCTGAGGCGCTAAAATATTAGCTCCCCATGGAAAAGCTACACCCCAAAACCATTGAAATGGTCCGCCAAAGGGCGGATATCGTTGAGGTGGTCGCCGATAAGGTGGTGTTACGCAAATCAGGCCGAGATTTCAAAGGCTTGTGCCCGTTCCATGATGATAAGAGCCCTAGCTTTTACGTTAGTGCCAGTAAGGGCATCTATAAGTGTTTTAGCTGTGGGGCGGCGGGCGATGTCTTTAAGTTCGTTGCTGAAATTAATAAAATTCCCTTTGCTGAAGCTGCCCTAGAGCTGGCCCAGCGCTATCAAGTCCCCGTCCATACGCTGCATCCAGAGAAAAAAGCAGAATTTGCACGGCAGCTTTCCCGCCAACAACAGTTGTTGGAAATTCTCCAGCAGGCCGCAGAGTTCTATAGCTATGCCCTGCATAGTAAACCTGGTCGCCCAGCCCTTGAGTATTTACACCAACGCAACCTGAACGCAGAGACTATCCAACAGTTTCAACTAGGCTATGCGCCCCAAGGGTGGCAAGCACTTTATAGCTATCTAGTGGAGCAAAAGCGCTATCCTGTGCAACTGGTAGCGGAATGTGGCCTCATTCGTTCTCGCAATACGGGAGGTGGCTGGTACGACTACTTCCGCCATCGATTGATGGTCCCTATTTGTAATGACCGGGGGCAGGTCGTAGCCTTTGGGGGGAGGAGCCTCGGAGAAGAACAGCCTAAATACCTGAATTCTCCTGAGACAGAACTATTTTCTAAGGGCCGTACCCTCTATGCGCTGCATCTCGCCAAGGATGGGATCAGTCGTAAAGATCAGGCGGTGGTGGTGGAAGGGTATTTTGATGCGATTGCCCTCCATCAAGCAGGCATCAAAAATGTGGTCGCTTCTCTTGGCACGGCCCTTACCCAAGACCAGGTCAAACTGCTTTTGCGCTATACCGCTTCCAACCGAGTCATTCTTAATTTTGATGGAGATGTGGCCGGTAATAAAGCTACTCATCGGGCCTTGGAATCGGTTAAATCGCTTGCCGCCAGTATGGCCGTGCAGTTTCGGATTCTGGTAGTTCCCGACGGCAAAGACCCCGATGAATTCCTCCGTCATCATGGTCCGGCTGAATACGAAGCCCTGGTAAGTCAGGCCAAACCGCTCTTGGATTGGCTTCTAGACCAAGCCTTCGCTGGTAAAAATCTCCGTCTGCCGGAGCATTTCAAAGCCTGTAGCGAACAAGTCGTAGCGCTCCTATCGGAACTGACGGACAACCTTAGCCGCGCTCAATATCTCCAGCACATGGCTGATCGTTTGGCGGAAGGGAACGGTCGTTTAGCCATACAGCTCGAAGAAGAATTACGTCGTCGGATTCGGGCGCTAAGGTGGGGAGGCAATAAACCCCAAAAGTCAAAGCGCGGCGTCGACCCATCTACAGGGGGTTTAAAGCTCTCACAAGCTGAGTTTCAACTGCTCCAAATCTTCTTGAACTATCCCGAATATCGAGCAGATATCTTCCGAGGGCTAGAAGAACGAGAACTGGAATTTTCAATCTCCCATCACCGTACGCTTTGGCAAATCATTCTAGAACTACAGGAAGAGCTAGAAGTTGATGCTGATTTATTGGAAGCACTACGAGGTCGATGTGATGATCCTCAACTCAACGGTCAATTGACGGAGCTTTTGTGGATTAGTGAACTGGGACGAGTAGCCTTGATGCGTCCAAGTATGGTAGTACGCGCAGCTCTAGCCAATATGGAATTGGAGATTTGCCAGCGCAGCTATCGCCAATGGGTGCGCTACTGGGAAGATTGTTTGGACCCCGAACAAGCTCGGTTCTATCAAGAAGAAATGCATACGGAATATGAACGCATCAAAGAATTAGAAATACAGACCTTCCTCAGCTACGAAGAAATGGCTGCCCTTGCCGATGATACGCCTATGCTGGATGACGAGATGGACGAGCACGAAGACATAGCGTTTTAAAGCTGACCATATTCCTTCGACCACCAGACACCCTTGGAAAGAAAAAAAGCTACGCCTTTGTGTTTGGGATTTTTTCTTTTTTCTGGATCAGAGCATCGCAGCATAGTTTTCTTTTCACCTTCTGCATTGACGTAGTGATACTCCTCCATCATCACTTTTTTGCATACGGGGCAAGGATATTCTGTTTTCAGAGAAGCAGGCTGTGGATTAGGATTAGATGTATCTTCTGTTCTTGGCCGTGGTTTCTGCCATTCACGTTTGAAATCATTCCAGAACAGCACGAGGTCACAAGCTTCGCATTTCAGAAAATACTTCTTCTTCATTTTTTGAGAAGGAATTTTAGCCATGGGTTTCGTGCAACTGGAGCAACGCACCCTGGATAATTCTGCGGGCACTTCTGAAGACCGGGACTTTCTGGGGAGTGCCACCACTTGTTGCTTTGCCCGAGCCAAAGCTGGGTCCAGGTAGGTTTCATTCCAGTGGATTAACCATCGTTCCCAAGCTTCTTTGCCCTCAGATATCCGGTCCAAGGTGGACTCCATCTGTGCCGTAAATTCAGCATCAACCAATCCAGGGAAGTATTCGGCCAAGAGGCTATCTGCTTGCAAGCCTAATTCGGTGGGAACCAGCACTTTCCCCTTAAGCGAGACATACCCTCGCTCCAGCAGGGTCTTGCCTGCGACAGCATAGGTAGAAGGCCTCCCTATCCCTTTGCGATCCATCTGTTGTACAAGTTTGGGTTCTGAATAACGAGAGGGGGGNTGAGTCTGTTTTTTCTCCCAAGCTGCATTNTGCAGNAAGAGGGCTTGCCCTTGACGGACTNCGGGCAAACTCAGCTCCTGCGCTAAATCATCCCAATAACGGGTATNGCCAGCAAATTCTATAGCCATTCCCCGTGCTTCCCAGGTCACATCTCCTGAGCGGGTGAGAATGCGGGTCTTGCTCAAACGAGCGGAAGCGACCAAACTTGCCACAGCTCGCCGCCAAATTAAGGAGTAGACTGCGTGCTGCTCTTCTGTNAAACGGGATTGCAGTTGTTTGGGTGTCAAGTTCACATCGCAGGGACGAATTGCCTCGTGGGCTCCCTGGGTACCGGCTTTATTGCGATGAGCGGTACCTTTGCGCGGGGGAAGATTTTTGGGATCATGCTGTTCGAGCCATGCGCGCGTAGCTTCTACAAATTCGGAAGCCAGGGACACGCTATCTGTGCGCATATAGGTGATCAGGCCCTTGGGACCATCTCCTAAGTCAACTCCTTGGTAGAGCTTTTCGGCGATTTCCATCGTCCGTTCTGGCTTATATCCCAACTTGGCTCCTGCTACCTGCTGCAGACTGCTCGTGATCAGGGGCGGTGGGGGAGCTTTTGGCGTTATCTTTCCCTCCACCTGCATCACTTGATGACTTTGACTACGCGCCAAACGGACCAATCGTTCAGCCTCTTCCTGACTTAAGACCCTTGTCGATTCGGAGGTCTGACTGAGTTTTA